>Ga0307945_1003006_pt1 | contig 13695 bp, 14 predicted proteins | sample OrgLakmetagen228_FD_201818 | JGI IMG/M metagenome (GOLD analysis project Ga0307945, IMG submission 201818) | Saline water microbial communities from Organic Lake, Antarctica - #228 | ecosystem: Environmental > Aquatic > Non-marine Saline and Alkaline > Saline | place: Antarctica: Organic Lake...
GCCATTATTTCTGTGTATACTTTGGGGTTATGAGACGAATTTGGTCAGCCATGAGTGTTGCAGAGTGTGACTATGCGCACGTGTGCTAGATGCAGAGTGCCATGAGTGTTGCAGAGTGTGATTATGCACACGTGTGCTAGATGCAGAATGCCATGAGTGTTGCAGAGTGTGAATATGCGCACGTGTGCTAGATGCAGAGTGCCATGAGTGTGCACACGTGCGCTAGATGTGCTTACCGTACCTTTCCGATATCACCCCGCATAAATATCGTTTTTTGCCCTGCGGGGTTGACGCGGGATTAGTTTAAATAACGTTTTTGGTCACTGCCAGTGATGAGCGAGACGCCCCCCGGGCCGGCCCCCCGCCCCTCTCCCTCCCCCCTCCCCGCCCCAGCTCCATCTGCCCCTGTTGCACCCATTGGAATGTTAACAAGGGCAAAACAAGGTCACGCACAAGGTTGCTTGTACCCAAGCAGCACCATCAGCTGGTGCAAACACAAGCACTGCACGCAACAGCAGCAGCAGCAGCAGCAGCGAGGAGAGCGAGTGCAGTGAGGACAGCAACAGCGATGGCGATAGCAACTAGAGAATAAGAGAACAGCAGAGGAGAAGGGAGCAGAAAAGAGGGGGGGGGCAGCAAAGGGGTAGTAGAACAGAGAGGATAGATTGGAGATAATAAACTGACATGCAAACAAGCATGCAACTGACCGGTGATTTTGTTTTTGACCTTTTATGGCATTTAAACTGTCTGGAAAGCTAATCTGGGTCAGAAACCCTGCGGGGTTGACGCGGGGAAGGGACAAAATAGTTAATCTTGGGGTTCAGGGAAGGTGCAAGATCCAATAAAATGTTTATTTTGGGGTGCGGGATGAGTACGGAAAGGTACTGTATGCATGAGCTGCAAATAGTTGGTCTGCTTTTTAACTTGTAAGGTACAGAGGTGCAGTTCATACCTCAGATAGAGCATTCGCTGAACCATGCTGCACACAAATTGCACCTCACTCAAACACTCAGCTTTATGAATATATTTGTATATGACGTTTGAAATGGATTCCATTCGCACTCAGTTTGGCCAGCTGCCTCTTTACAGGAGCAATAATGCACAGGGTACTGGGCGAGGCAAATCTGTAACGGCATGATGTACATCCTTGAATCTTTGCTTTCGTGTTTTATTCCACTCCGTTTTCTTAGGTGAAGCACGAAACATGCGTCATCACAACCACAACTTAAAAATATCTACTAGTAGCATCTGAGTGCGTCATCACAACCACAACGTAAATAGTATCTACTAGTAGCATCTGAGTGCGTCATCACAACCACAACGTAAATAGTATCTACTAGTAGCATCTGAGTGCGTCATCACAACCACAACGTAAATAGTATCTACTAGTAGCATCTGAGTGCGTCATCACAACCACAGCGTAAACATTACCTACTAGTAGCATCTGAGTGCGTCATCACAACCACAAACAAAATTTACTAGTAGCAACTGAGGCTGCCGAACCTTAGTGGTCACAGCATGCCCCTGTGTGCACATTAAAAGGCTGTGCAGGGGCATTGCAAGCTTTACTCGCTTACACTTGTGTAAGCACTTTTACTACCTACCTACATGCAATGCATGCATCACTCATAAACACACAAACACACACGTACACACACACACGCACGCACACACACGCCCATACATCAATCATCTTCAAATCATACTTCTTTTGGGGGCTACTACAACAATATTGCAAGCGTTACTCACTTACACTCATGTAAGCACTTTTACTACCTACCTACATGCAATGCATGCATCACTCATAAACACACAAACACACACATACACACACACGCGCGCACGCACACACACACACGCCCATACATCAATCATCTTCAAATCATACTTCTTTTGGGGGCTGCAACAAATATTGCGTGCATCACTCGTACACACACGCACACACATTGGACATCTCCAGATCATACGCCCTTTGGGGGGTCCAGCCGTAGCACTAGCTACCGAGGCTGCCCAGCCGCACGGCCGAATTGTGGTGGATGAGTACGTAGCTGGGCCGTCAGGCAGGTGCGTACGTGCGGTAATTATAACCATATATTTACTGTGTACACAATTATTTTTGCTGGGATCTCATCAAACATACAGTCATATACGGCGTGCATATGCACGGTTATAGCCATACGGCGTGCATATACACGGTTATAGCCATACGGCGTATGTACACACGGTTATAGCCATACGGCATATATACACACGGTTATAGTGGTAGTGTGTTTGTAGGGCTGAATAGGTGATCAACGCATCTCTATTCAACACGTCGTACAAAGAGCAAGTAATCAACTTACCTACTCTAAAGTGTGTAACGTGTCGGTAATCAATTAATTCGCTGTACAAAGAACGTGCAGCGTCGTACAAAGAGTAGGTTATCAGCGCGTCGGTAATCATCTTACCTACTCTAAAGTGTGTAACGTGTCGGTAATCAATTAATTCGCTGTACAAAGAACGTGCAGCGTCGTACAAAGAGTAGGTTATCAGCGCGTCGGTCATCATCTTACCTACTCTAAAGTGTGTAACGTGTCGGTAATCAATTAATTCGCTGTACAAAGAACGTGCAACGTCGTGCAAAGAGTAAGTAATCAACGCGTCGGTAATCAACTTACCTACTCTAAAGTGTGTAACGTGTCGGTGATCAATTAATTCGCTGTACAAAGAACGTGCAACGTCGTACAAAGAGTAAGTAATCAACGCGTCGGTAATCAACTTACCTACTCTAAAGTTTGTAACGTTAAGGTAATCAATTAATTCGCTGTACAAAGAAACAGTTGGCCTCATGCTGAGGCCATTGTGTACGTATCCGGCTCATCATGGAGGTGCGCTTGTTTGAGAAATGTGTAAGTCTGGTTGCTTCATAATACCATGTTCCACATATTTTGTAGACCTTTGAATTTAAGATGGGGTTGATATCCTAGCCAACCGGTACCTGTGTGTGAACCTACACCCATGGCACTGAACCCATTGTGCAACTGATGCCCGTAAAAAGTCACGCTGCGCATGCTGATAACCACCCTCCTGAAAAGGCTTGTTATTGTACGGTAGACGACAATGCATGTGTTAATGTGCCACTCTCTTCACGCGTCAAGTGCCACTCTCTTCACGCGTCAAGTGCCACTCTCTTCACGCGTGCCACTCTCTTCACGCGTGCCACTCTCTTCACGCGTGCCACTCTCTTCACGTGTGCCACTCTCTTCACGTGTGCCACTCTCTTCACGCGTCAAGTGCCACTCTCTTCACGCGTGCCACTCTCTTCACGCGTCAAATGCCACTCTCTTCACGCGTGCCACTCTCTTCACGCGTCAAGTGCCACTCTCTTCACGCGTCGAGTGCCACTCTCTTCACGCGTTAATGTGCCACTCTCTTCACGTGTCATGTGCCTTTGCAACAGGCATCCATCTTTTACAAAATCCTGCAACAAATCATGCAAATTTTGTTCTCCCCTTTTTTTTGTGCGAAAGCAAGCTGTAACGTACTCGGCCCAAGCTGCCGCCCTTGTTGCCCTTTCTGCGTTTCTCTCTTGTCTTTTTGTTGGGATTGGCCAGAACCATACATTTATTGGTGTATACGGTTTACATACGGTATTTTTAGCAGGGAAGTCACCATACATACGGTCATTTACGGTGCAGATATACGGTTCTGGCCAACACTACTTTTTTTCTCTCTTCACTGCAGTTACGACTTGAAAGAGGCAGCGACAGACCTTTCCAGATTTCTGAACAATGAGGTGGGGTTGCGAGGGTTGCCTTTTGAAGGTGTAGGTGTGGGTGTGGGTGTGGGTGCGGGTATGGGTGTGGGTATTGGTGTGGGTGTGGGTGTGGGTGTGGGTGTGGGTGTGGGTGTGGGTGTGGGCAAGGTAATAGCATGTGTTTCCTAAACGTGATAAATCATTGGCAAGTAAAGTTGGTCAGAACTGTATATATACACCATATATTTGGTGATTTCCCTGCCAAAAACACCATACATACACTATATATTTGTATATATGGGGCTCTGGCCAACCCTGTTGATAGGTGAATGCTGAATTCAAGAAGGGGCAGGATGACACTTTTTTGTTTGTGTAAGGTGTCACAAAAGGGGGGGGGGAAGGAGTTGGGCCAAAACCCAAAATTGAAACGTGCATGTTCTCTTTGGTGCAGCCTCCTGGACAGAACACTTTCTTCATGACGCTAGTTCGATGCTCAGGCTGTTGCGATTAGACCAAACCTTGTCAAGAGAAGAATCCCATTGCTTTGTGCAATTAAGAGAATATGCGGTTAGACCAAACCTTGTCAAACAGGAATCTCATTGCTTTGTAGCAATCAAGAGAATATGTGATTAGACCAAACCTTGTCAAGATAATATGCGATTAGACCAAACCTTGTCGAGAGAAGAATCCCATTGCTTTGTAGCAATTAAGAGACAATCCTGTTTTTCGGTGGCTCAGAAGGTCAACCGTTGAGTTCACGCATCATGTGAATTCACAACCAACGTAAATTTCTTCCAGGTCCATTTCTTCAAGGACGCTTGCCATGCATGGCACCGCATTGTCTGTTGCTAAAGTGCTGCTTTGTCTGTTGGCTTACTGCTTTTAGTTGCAGCTCTGTCTGTTGCTGGAGTGCTGCTTTGTCTGTTGAATTACTGCTTTTAAATGCAGCTCTGTCTGTTGCTGGAGTGCTGATTTGTCCGTGGGGTTACTCCTTTTAGTTGCAGCTCTGTCTGTTGCTGGAGTGCTGCTTTGTCTGTTGGATTTCTGCTTTTAAATGCAGCTCTGTCTGTTGCTGGAGTGCTGCTTTGTCCGTGGGGTTACTCCTTTGAGGTGCTGCGTTGTCTGTTGCTGAAGCGCTGCTTTGTCTGTTGGGTTACTGCTTTTAGTTGCAGCTCTGTCTGTTGCTGGAGCGCTGCGTAGATGCCAGAGGCAATCGCTGCCAAAGCAGCCATGTATTAAGGCAGCCTTGTATTACGGCAGCCTTGTATTAAGGCGGCCTTGTATTACGGCAGCCTTGTATTAAGGCAGCCTTGTATTACGGCAGCCTTGTATTAAGGCAGCCTTGTATTAAGACAGCCATGTATTAAGGCAGCCTTGTATTAAGGCAGCCTTGTATTAAGGCAGCCATGTATTAAGGCAGCCTTGGATTAAGGCAGCCATGTATTAAGGGAGCCTTGTACTAAGGCAGCCTTGTATTAAGGCAGCCAGGTCCTTGGCTGTGAATGGCGCATGGGAGGGGGGCAAGCTTACATGTATCTACAACACACGTTGTTCCTCTCTCCCTACCTCTTCATTCATTGCAGCACGTATCTACAATACACTTTGTCCTTTTGTAACATGTCTCTCCATTCAAATTAATACGTAACAACGCGCTTTGTGCCATACCTTTGCATTCATTGCAACACGTATCCACAATACACTGTGTTATTGTAGCACGTCTCTCCATTTAAAATGATAAGTAACGCGCTTTGCATTATTGTACCACGTCTCTCCATTCACGCAGGGTACTTCCACCTACCTATGGCACACTCAACACTACGTCCCTGCGTTTAAAATAATACGGAACAACGCGCTTTGTGCCATACCTTTGCATTCATTGCAACACGTACTTACAAGACACTTTGTCCTATTGTAACACGTCTCTCCATTCAAAATGATAAGTAACGCGCTTTGTATTATTGTACCACGTCTCTCCATTCACGCAGGGTGCTTCCACCTACCTATGGCACACTCAACACTACGTCCCTGCGTTTAAACTAAAACGTAACAACGCGCTTTGTGCCATACCTTTGCATTCATTGCAACACGTATCCACAATACACTGTTATTGTAGCACGTCTTTCCATTCAAAATGATAAGTAACGCGCTTTGTATTATTGTACCACGTCCCTCCATTCACGCAGGGTGCTTCCACATACCTATGGCACACTCAACACTACGTCCCTGCGTTTAAACTAAAACGTAACAACGCGCTTTGTGCCATACCTTTGCATTCATTGCAACACGTATCTACAATACACTGTGTTATTGTAGCACGTCTCTCCATTCAAAATGATAAGTAACGCGCTTTGTATTATAGTACCACGTCCCTCCATTCACGTAGGGTGTTTCCACATACCTATGGCACAATCAACACTACATCCCTCCATTTAAAATAATACGTAACAACGCGCTTTGTTTGATTGTACCACGTCCCTCCATTCATACATGGTGCTTCCACGTACGTATGACACGCTTATCACCATGCCTCTGCATTCATTGCAACACCTACCCACGACGCACTGACTCCCATTTCTCCATTCACGCAGGTGCTCCCACAAACCTATGGCACACTCAACACTACGTCCTTCCAATTAAATTAACACGTACCCACAACGCGCTTTGTTTGATTGTACCACGTCCCTCCATTCATACATGGTGCTTCCACGTACGTATGACACGCTTATCACCATGCCTCTGCATTCATTGCAACACCTACCCACGACGCACTGACTCCCATTTCTCCATTCACGCAGGTGCTTTCACAAACCTATGGCACACTTATTATGTCCTTCCAATTACATTAATACGTACCCACAACACGCTTTGTTTGATTGTACCACGTCCCTCCATTCATACATGGTGCTTCCACGTACGTATGACACGCTTATCACCATGCCTCTGCATTCATTGCAACACCTACCCACAACGCACTGACTCCCATTTCTCCATTCACGCAGGTGCTCTCACAAACCTATGGCACATTTAATACCACGTCCTTCCAATTAAATTAACACGTACCCACAACACGCTTTGTTTGATTGTACCACGTCCCTCCATTCATACATGGTGCTTCAACGTACACATGGCACGCTTATCACCATGCCTCTGCATTCATTGCAACACCTAGCCCCAACACACTGAGCACCACGTTGTTCCATTCATACAGGGTGTGCGCATTGCATTGATGCCAGATGTGACCAAAGCAGCCACGTCTACATCTGCGAAGGGTGCGAGGGAGGGCCTGAGGCAGAGCAGCAATGAGGTGCTGATGGTGGCGCCCACGGCATTTGGGTTCAATGAGCAGGCAGCTCAGGTGATGAGCGGCATAGAAACACAAACGCACACGCCTGCGTTTTGGAACCAGCTCGCGCAAGTTTTACGCGCCTTAGGGCTTCATGTGTTTGCGCCTCAGAGCTTGACTTTTGAGGCTTGACGTTTTACGGCTTTGCGTTGTTGTTATTGCAGGACAACAGCTTCATGCACGCGGCTCCAAAGCCAGGGCCCGGCAGTAGGAACCTTACACACCAGGTATGTGTAGTGTGTATGTGTGTGTGCGTGTGTGTGTGCAAGCAGGTGGTTGGTTGGTTGGGGGTGAGGAGGGAGAGGGGAAAAGAGATAACGGTCTGGGAAAGTGATTTGGTGCATATTCATGTGTGTGTGCGTCTGTGTGTACGCTTGAGCTGATGGGTGATCGGTGAGAGGGTATGGTGTAGGCTTGTCGCACCGGCATGTGTGCAAGCAGACACATATAGAAACTGCGTGTTGTATGTAAGATAACGAGCTTGTTGAGATACTGAAGACGGATGTGACACCTTAACCCCCATTTTGCATCGCAACTTGCACTAAACTTGCACCTCAACTCGCACAAAATGTGCACCTCAACTCGCACCTCAACTCGCACCTCAACTCGCACCTCAACCTGCACTCAAAGCAGATGCACAAAGTTAATGTGCCGTGCTTGTCTTGCGTAAGCCTGCATTCTGCTACTATGGTTACAATGCAAAGGGGGATGATTTTCATTCAGGTTGTTCGGCTGGCAAGGCTCTGCCAGCACAGCATACATACACACACATACACACACACACACACACCCTCACACACACACACACACACACACACGCACACACACACACACACATACACACAAAAAAATGAATTTGCAAGCCCACATGCAGACAAACAATGTCATTTTGTTACTTTTCTGTGACGTGCTGCAGGTCTTATACGAATTTGCTGAGCTGCATCACCAGCTTCGTGAGGTGGCTGGTGTGAAGGTGAGTTCGGGAGGGGAAAGGTGCAGTGGCTTGTGTGAGTGAGGTCAGGAGGGAAAGCTGGAGGTGCAATGGTTGTTGTAACGTGAGGTAGGGAGGGAAAGGTGGAGGTGCACAGCCTTGCACACACAGGACTGTGTGTGTGTCTACTTCCCCTACAATTCACAAAGACCCTTGCATGCTGACTGATTCCCTTAATCAAATCTTACCTCATTTCATTGCTCGGGTTGTCCTTTGTCCAATTACAGCCTTGCACACAGGGCCCAACATGCCCGCCCCCCCAACAACTGTTCATCCTTGCGCGCTCGCTTGCACGCACGCACACAAACACACGCGAGCACATTCACACACACGTACACCCACACATATATACACCGATAAACACACACATTCAGCTCCTTCCCACATTTTGGGTTCACCCTTTTTCCTTTCAACAGGTTACCTTGTTTGAGCACAGCCTTGCACACGGGACTCCGGACGCATGCTTCCCTAACAACTGGTTCTCCACACACGCAGCGGGAGAGGCTGCAGGCGGCACTGAGCGCAGCACGTTGGTGCTGTACCCTATGAAGGTGTGCATGCTTGGTCATACTCTAAAATGCTCATGCGTGCTTGGTGATATCCTAAAGTACTCAGTTTGAGGCTGCAGGGGGTACTGAGCGCAGCACATTGGTTCTGAATGCTAGGAATGAATGCGTGCTTGGTGTTTCTTCGAAATGCTCAGTTTAAGGCTGCAGGGGGCAATGAGCGCAGCACGTTGGTGCTGTACCCTATGAAGGTGTGCATGCTTGGTCATACCCTAAAATGCTCATGCGTGCTTGGTGATACCCTACATGCTTGGTCATACTCTAAAATGCTCATGCGTGCTTGGTGATATCCTAAAGTGCTCAGTTTGAGGCTGCAGGGGGTACTGAGCGCAGCACATTGGTGCTGAACGCTATGAATGTGTGCGTGTTTGGTGATTCTTCAAAATGCTCAGTTTAAGGCTGCAGGCGGCACTGAGCGCAGCACGTTGGTGCTGTACCCTATGAAGGTGTGCATGCTTGGTCATACCCTAAAATGCTCATGCCTGCTTGGTGATATCCTAAAGTGCTCAGTTTGAGGCTGCAGGGGGTACTGAGCGCAGCGCATTGGTGCTGAATGCTATGAATATATGCGTGCTTGGTGTTTCTTCAAAATGCTCAGTTTAAGGCTGCAGGGGGCACTGAGCGCAGCACAATGGTGCTGTAACCTATGAAGGTGTGCGTGCTTGGAAATGCTTAATGGTTGTTTAACGTGCATGTAACGTGCATGTTGTAAGACAGCGCACACTATAAGGACATTGCTGTGAGTATCTTGTAAAGGTTTGATTACTTTCAGGAAGGGTGTGAGTGTGCATTGTAAGACAGCAGACGTTTCACCTCCATACCTTCATTACAAATACGTTGGTGCTGTGCCCTGTGAGTGCTCTGCAAATGTTTGAGGACTGCTGAGTGTGTGTTTTACTGTGTGTATGTGTGTGTGTGTGCGTGTGTGTGCGTTTTTGATCAGTGTGAAACACATGCACTCCAGTTCTAGTAGTGCAGCAAAAGTGATTGTCTGTTGATCATCGCCTAGTGTATTTTTATTGCTCTTACTTTATACGACCGGATACTGCAAAATTGGTATCCTGAGCACTGGAGGGAAGCATAGTGTTCATAATCATATCGTCATGTGTTGCATGCAGCACCCCAACCGGGCAGCAGAGCGACGAGAGGACATGGTCTGTGCCCTGTGAATGGAGAGGTGCACTTGTTTACGATCAGGTTGATGCGTTTTGCATCTTGCATGCAGTACCCCAACCGGGCAGCAGAGCGACAAGAGGACACGATCTATGCCCTGTGAATGGAGAGGTGCACTTGTTTACGATCAGGTTGATGCGTGTTGCATGCAGCATGCAGCACCCCAACCGGGCAGCAGAGCGACGAGAGGACATGATCTGTGCCCTGTGAATGGAGAGGTGCACTTGTTTACGATCAGGTTGATGCGTTTTGCATGCAGCACCCCAACCGGGCAGCAGAGTGACGAGAGGACATGATCTGTGCCCTGTGAATGGAGAGGTGCACTTGTTTACGACCAGGTTGATGCGTTTTGCATGCAGCACCCCAACCGGGCAGCAGAGCGACGAGAGGACATGATCTATGCCCTGCAGCTCAGGGGGTATGAGCGCGTTCTGGATCTCAGCCACTTTGAGTCTAGGAACCAACACTTTGAGGGCACAGGTGTGTATGCGTGTGTGTATTGTGTGTATGCGTGTATGCGTGTGTGTGTGTAGATTGGTCGTGTGTAGGTGTGAACTGGTTGTGTGTATGCGTGTGTGTGTGTGTGAATTGGTTGTGTGTATGCGTGGATCAGTGTGTTCATGTATTCATATGTTCATATGTTTGCATGACAGCCCTATTGTAAAGCTCCGGCGCAGATGCGGGGATTGATTTGTATGCTCATATGCATGTGGGTAGCTCAATTAAACGAAAGAGCACTCAGGCACCAAAAGTGACACACACACACACACACACACTAGCGCACACACATGCATAGTACGCACACAGCACACGCACACACACACCCTACATAATACATAACTGTTCCACCAGGTCCACCGTAGAACTCACAATAGCAGTCGAAATATTCCAAGCAAAAGACAAGGATATGTCGTACTTCCCTCCGACCATACTGCTCCCTTATGCAGCTTCTGTCCTATATGGATCTAATGATTCGAGCGGCATACACCTAGGCTGGCCGGAACCATATGTATATACGGTGTATGTACGGTGTTTTTGGCGGGGAAATCACCAAGTATACGGCCATATACGGTGTATATATACGGTATTTTTGGCGGGGAAATCACCAAGTATACGGCCATATACGGTGCATATATACGGTTCTGGCCAACCCTACATACACAGAGTGCATGCAGCAGTCTATAATGGAATGTGTACATGCTCGCCGTTATTTTTGAGGTTTCTCTGCTAGGATTGTATGGCCAGCCCTTCCTGCATTGTACCTCAGGGGGTTTGTAATCTAGGCATATCAGGCTCATCATTAACCTTCATCAGGCTCCGCGTTATCCTAGTTAGGTTCATCGTTATCCTAGTAAGGCTCTCCCCTCTAAGTTAGGCTCCTCGTTATCCTAATTAGGCTCCTCGATATCCTAGTTAGGCTCCTCGATATCCTAGTTAGACTCCTCGTTGTTCTTAGTTAGGCTCCTCGTTATCCTAGGCTCATTGTTATCCTTCATCAGGCTCCAGAAGTTGCTACTCGACCTTCTTTTTAAAACGTGTCTACTTGACGTGTGCTACCTCCCCACTCCTTTAAATAAGTAAAAGAGTGATTACATCAATCACTCCTTTCACAAGATGTTTCACCTTGCGTGTGCTTCCCTGCACCACCTTTTCGTGCCACCCAACTCCCCCTACACAGGGTACTTAAGCGCATCACGCACACCTCGTTCATGCTATAAACACCAACTCCTCCTTGCGTGTAATTTCCTGCCACACCTTTCCGTGCCACCCAACTCCCCCTACACAGTTGCGCTCGTGCTTAAGCGCATCACGCACACCTAGTTCATGCTATAAACACCAACTCCTCCTTGCGTGTGTTTCCCTGCCACACCTTTCCGTGCCACCCAACTCCCCCTACACAGCTGCGCTGGTGCTTAATCGCATCAAGCACACCTCGTTCGTGCTATAACACCGACTCCTCCTTGCGTGTGCTTCCCTGCCACACCTTTTCGTGCCACCCAACTCCCCCTACACAGTTGCGCTGGTGCTTGATCGCATCACGCACACCTTGTTCATGCTATAACACTGACTCCTCCTTGCGTGTAATTTCCTGCCACACCTTTTCGTGCCGCCCAACTCCCCCTACACAGGTGTGCTGGTGCTTGATCGCATCAACGGGGTGGCGTACGTAGACATCAGTGAGAGAGCGGACATTGCACTCGCTGAGAAATGGACTGCTGAGCTGGGGTACAAAGATCTGGTGACCTTCAGGTACTGTCGCACAAAGAAAACGTTTGGATGAGCTGTTTATAGGGTGGGCCAGAACCATATATACACACTGTATGTACACACCGTGTATACACACCGTATATACACACCGTATATACACACCGTATATACACACCGTATATACACACCGTATATGGCTGTATATACACACCGTGTATGACCGTATGTACTATGTATGGTGATCTCCCTGCCAAAATTACCGTACATACACCGTATATGCGTATGTATGTGTGGTTCTGGCCCACCCCCGCTGTGTACTACATATTGTGTGCATGTCACCGGCATCTGCGTTGCTTGGCTGATCGTACAATGACACCTTTGTAAGGCAAAAGGATACGTCATACTGGCATCTGCGTTCTTGGCGGATCAGAGGTCAATGGCTTACTAGGCGGGGCTGATTTCCGTACTGACACCTTTGTAAGGCAAGAGGATATGTCATACTGGCATCTGCGTTCTTGGCGGATCAGAGGTGAACGGCTTACTAGGCGGGGCTGATTTCCGTATTAATGGCTTTGTAAGGCAAGAGGATACATCATACTGGCATCTGCATCCCGGCAGATCAGAGGTCAATGGCTTACGAGGCAAATTTGATTTCCGTGTTGTGTCATTGACTCCTACGTGACGGCTTTGTAAGGGAAGATGATACGTCATACTGGCATCTGCGCTCCTTGCAGATCAGAGGTCAGCAGCTTTTACAAGGCGAGACTGATTTCTGTATTGTGTCGTTGGCTCCTACATCCCTGGCTGGTTGCAGGTCAACTGACTTAAGAGGCAAGAGCGTGTACCATACGAACGTGATGATGGCGATCGGGAGCGGCGTGGCAATCGTGTGCGCAGACTCTGTGAAGGTGAGTGTGTGGATGTGTATCTGAGCTCTGTGGTGAGAGTGTTCAATGTATGTGCGTGATGATGGCGATCGGGAGCGGCGTGGCAATCGTGTGCGCAGACTCTGTGAAGGTGAGTGTGTGGATGTCGTATCTGAGCTCTGTGGTGAGGGTGTTCAACGTATGTGCGTGATGATGGGGATCGGGAGCGGCGTGGAGATCGTGTGTGCAGACTCTGTGATGGTAAGTGTGTGGGTGTTGTCTGAATCCTGTGGTGAGGGTGTTCAACGTATGAGCGTGATGATGGCAATCGGGAGCGGCGTGGCAATGGCACTATGTGCGCAGACTCTGTGAAGGTGAGTGTGTGGGTGTGTCTGAGTAATATGGTTTGCAAACTCTGTGATGGTGAGTGTGTGGGTGTTGTGTCTGAGTATTATAATTTGCAAACTCTGTGAGGTGAGTGTGTGGGTTGCCTTATTGCTTGCTACGTGCAAAGACTCGGCAAATGTCTTTGGTTTTTGATTGCTCACTTTATGTGCATAGCTGTGTTGGAGTGAGTCTGGGTTTATCCGTGTATGCAAACTTCATGTTAAAGCCAGCCTAGGTCTATCCAAGTATACAATGCTATGTTGAAGCAAGTCTGGGTCTTTCCGAGTTTGCAAACTCTATGTTAAAGCGGGCTTGGGTCTATCCGAGTGTGCAACGCTATGTTGAAGCGAGTCTGGGTCTATTCAAACATGCAAACTCTATGTTTAAGCAAGTCTGGGTCAATCTGAGTGTGCAACGCTATGTTG
>Ga0307945_1003008_pt1:0-5000 | contig 13690 bp, 8 predicted proteins | sample OrgLakmetagen228_FD_201818 | JGI IMG/M metagenome (GOLD analysis project Ga0307945, IMG submission 201818) | Saline water microbial communities from Organic Lake, Antarctica - #228 | ecosystem: Environmental > Aquatic > Non-marine Saline and Alkaline > Saline | place: Antarctica: Organic...
GCCCCCTTGACCCAGCCGGTGGGTGTATGGATGAGAGTGTGGGTGGTGTGGGTGTGGATGTGGGTGTGTTAGTAGTGCATGAGTGAGTGTGTCTGTCTGAGTTTCGTTCATGTTCAAGTGTGCTCTCTCCAAAAGGTGCACAGTCGACAGGTGGTTTTCTTACTAGCAAAGTGGAGCGCGACAGATCGTTGCAGCGCCTTTGAGTCACAAGTCTAAGGGCCATTTGTGGTTTTCTTACTAGCTAGCAAAGTGGAGTGCGACAGATCATTGCAGATTGCGACGCCCTTGAGTCACAAATCTATGGGGCATTTGTGGTTTTCTTACTAGCTAGCAAAGTGGAGCGCGACAGATCATTGCAGATAGCAGCGCCCTGGAGTCACAAATCTATGGGGCATTTGTGGTTTTCTTACTAGCTAGCAAAGTGGAGTGCGACAGATTGTTGCAGCGCCCTTGAGTTACAGATCTAAGGGCCATTTATAGGGTTTTGAGTCACAAGTCCATGGGCCATTTGTAGGGTTTTAAGTCACAAGTCCATGGGCCATTTGTAGGGTTTTGAGTCACAAGTCCATGGGCCATTTGTAGGGTTTTTAAGTCACAAATCTATGGGGCATTTGTGGTTTTCTTACTAGCTAGCAAAGTGGAGCGCGACAGATCATTGCAGTGCCCTTGAGTTACATGCCTATGGGCCATTTGTAGGGTTGGCAAAAAGTACACATACGGCTGTACGTTTTTTTGTTTCTTACAGCTTGTGTATTTCTACAGTTAACGTTTGTATATACGCCGTACTATACGTATGCAGAAATCTTACATAGGGGGGTCCTGGCCATCCCTAGCCATTTGAAATATGTTAAGTGTTGCTGGGTTTGGTAGGCTTTGTATGGAGCGCTTGGACACAAATACACAGACATGCACACACATACACACACAAACGTGCACTCACGCACACACATATATATACGCACAAACATGCACTCATGCACGCACAAACATACATATACATATACAGTGCAAGTGTGGCGGCCGCACGGGATAAAGTTCCCTGACACAAACACACACACACACACACATGCACGCACGCACGCACGCACAAACATGTACGTATGCACCCACTCACACACACACACGCACACACACGCACAAGCATGCACTCGTGCGCACTCACTCGTCTGCAGGCAAGGTCTGGGGCTACACCACCAGCCCAGCTGCCCTCAAAACGTAAGCCGGTGCAGGAAGACCCTCACTGCCGCCGATGCGCCTCACTTGGTTAAAAGGTTATTACGTGCGACACGCTGGTAGGCTATTTCTGCACTGTGCTGGACAACACAGTGCGGAAACGCCCTCACTGCTGCCTTTGCGCCTCACTTGGTTAAAAGGTTGTTACGTGCGATTCGCTGGTAGGCTATTTCTGCCTTACAGCCACGTACAACCGCAGGCAGGATGCCTGCACTGCTGCTCTGCTGTCTGATACAGCGCTACGTGTTTGGATTGAAAGCGAGGCTGGCTATGGTCAGACGAACATGATTAAAGTAGAGTAGAGCACCGGGAAGCAGAAACACAGGGTTTGAATGCTGTGCTAGCTTTAGTAGGATTGAAAGCATGCTGTGTTGTCCAGCACAGCAAACTGGATGCCGTGCTGACTCCAGCACGGCAAACTGGATGCTGTGTTGTCCAGCACAGTAAAATGATTGAAACATCATTCCATGAGTCGCGTGCAGTGCGTGTTGAAGGGGAGTTGCCCTGGAGGCTTAGTGGTTTGCCGTGTGGTTAGGCCAGATTTTTGATCTGAGCTTGAGTGTTCTTGATCGTTACTTGCGTTTCCTCAATAGTAATATTTGCGTGCGCTGAAGGAAATAGCCAGCGTAGCTGCTGTGCCTTATTTTGATTTAAGGGAATGATGCATGTAGAAGTGCAGACATGCTTTTGGCACTCAAGTACTGACCGGCTTCACGCTGGCGCTTTGAATTGTAGCTCAGAGGTATGTTTATGGAAACAGTGATCAGAGGACGTCAGCAGCGAAAGCGCTGTGTTGCATTGTGAAAGAATTGGGGTGTGTTATGATGGGAGCAATGGATAAAGAGAGAACCCTCCACTAAACTTGACTAGATGCCTCAAACGATGTATGGTCGCTAAAGATTAAGAATGTTCCGGTGGTCGCTCGTTTCAAAGGTGCTCATGTGCTGTCTTTGGTGAATTAATGCATACTTGTTTGATGCTGGCTTTGATCAACGTGGGGAGTGGTTTTTCACTGCCTGCGTAGTTGTTCTTTTAATGCTGGAATTGTTTTCATGCTGGAGTTCGTTTTTGCTGGAATGGATCCTGGTATGCTTGCAGTATGCGCAACTCATTGAGTGCTGGTCCCGTCGCTGGCAGTGAGCCATGTTTTAGCTCTTTTTGCTGCATCAGTGGATGTTTTTGGTGGGGCTCTGGCTAGTGTGAGCACTAGTTGAGAGCCTTTCCTTAATGCACGCTGGTGACTTCCAGCGTAGACGTTTACTTTTTACTTTTCTAGCTATTTTTGCTGCATCAGTGAATGTAGATGTTTTTCCCTAGTGGGATGTCTTTGCGAGCGATACATGCATGGAAACTTCAAATTGTAACAACTTGGGGGAACGGCTTTCATTTGTCCCAGATAGCTCAAGGAAAAGCTTCTTGCCATGAAACAGGAGAATTACTACATACCAGTCTGTTTGATCGAGTCAGTGTGACAGCAAAGTACAAATACCAATCTGTTGGATCGAGTCAGTGTGACAGCTAAGTACAAGACTCAGCACATCGATTAACAAATCAGGTCACTAACCCCATCACTCGTTAGTAGGTCAACGCGACAATATTATCCACACAATCCTTAAGGGCAATTGGGTTTACAAGCGATTGAAGAACGGCTTGGCCATACGTAATGCTGCTGGGCTTTATTTGCTGGGCTCGGCCAGCAGCAACAAAGCAAACGTGAGCAGCATGGACACCTCCAGGTTTACAAGGAAAGGCCTTCAGTCAAAGCGTGCGACTGCTAGCCTGCTCATACAAAACAAAACAATCAGTTCATGCAGAAAATAATAGAGTTTGTTGTTGCTCTGGACACCTACAGTGCCCAACCGTTTTGACAAGCAGAAATGCATGGCACAAAAACTTAACCTGCTTATGACTTGCAGCATGCTCACTTGTAGGCCGTTGAACTCAGGAGTTTACAGAGTTTACAGTAGGCCATCACTCAAAACGTGCGACTGCTAGGCTGGGCGACTGCGTAAGTGAAACATGTACAAAATTGTGATATTTGTTGCTGTAGCACCAGACTTGTGGCACCTGCAAAAAAGTCTTGGAAAGGGAAAAAGGCAGCACTAAGTCAGTAAAAACAATCAAGCATCTGCCAAGACCAGCCGACCGCATTAAATCAAAGAAGGAGGATCATCATCTGTGTGTTTTGGGCACATGAACTTCATGTTGCTGATCCGTCACACTGAGGATACCAATAATGAGGGAGGCAAATAACATTATACATAAACTCATGTGTGAGGAGCAACACATGCACAACGAGAGGGTCTGAACATCAAACATGGTCTGATTCATCACGCACTCTTTTGCTGCGGGCCCTGCTGCTAGATGAACTCTGAACCAGCACTTGCCTGGCTAATAAGACTGTAAAATCGTGTATAAAGCGCCAAGTTGAAATCAGATATAAAGCAGATTAGCAGGCACTTCCCGTGCTTTGTGTCGCCTTACACACAGCAAAGCACAATCAGAACCAAAGACTTGTTCATTTGAAACAGTGTATTTTGACCCTTTATATCTGCCTTAAAACCAACAGCACCTTACAGCCAAGATGTACTGATGTAGGCCAACTTAAACGCAACAAACTCTTCACTTTAGTAGGATAGCTATCCTAAGGAGCAACAGACGCTATTAGTTAAAGCAGCCAAACGAGAAACGCACTCTACAGCCTCTAGGAGCTGCTCTTCCTGAATGCCATTACTACATCTAGTATGAAAAGAAAAGGAAGGCTCTTTCGGCATGGATTAGGAAAGGGTGTTGTTTGTTCTCTGCACCTAACAATTTGAGGCGAAGGTTATTTCCTTCCAACACTGTTCTGTGCTTTTCTTAGAACGTACATGCTGGTGCACTGTTGTAAGTCAAATGTTAAATTTGAACTTAGCTTCCAAAATTGTTTGCATGAACAGTCATGGGTCTCAAATGTGGCGCTCCCTTCCTCCCCTTGGGTTATACATTCTAGTGTTCAGTTAACACGCCTGACCTGCTTGTTGTGGCCCTCCATCAGGCTCTTTTTATTGTCTCAGGTTTTGCCTTTCACCATTCATTCATTACCTCTTACTCATTTTCTAAGAGAACAATATGGCACTGACTGAGACCAGTTCTTTTTTACAACCTTATTTTTTATACGCTGGCTGATCCAGCAATGCCTATCAGCCCAAGGTATGTGGCTGCCGGTTACCCCCTTTGTAAACCCTTTGTAAACTCTTGTTCCTCTGCACCACCCAATGGATGCAGAGACACATGATATTGTACCTACAGGATAAACTCCATTTTGCTTGGCATGTCGTCCCGAACCTGGCTGTCTCAATTTGTGTTGTTAGTTTGCAAACCATACATGCCAGGAGAGGCAATCAAGGCGATTCCGATTTAAACTACCTACTACTAGGTGTTGTTTTTTTGGTGGTGTGCAAGCTTGTTTTGTTAACCTCATACAGATCGTGCGTGCGTCTGATCCTTCGAGCTCCCTTACCTTTCTTGGCTTGTCATCACAGTATCACTGATTTTGAGATCAATGCATTCCTGAATCAAGACTCATACAGACTCCTCAAGTTTGTGTCAGATTTAAGTTTCAATTCTCGACACTAATTGATTTTGTTTCACCAGCCAATTGCCATCAGCCAGAGTCTCGTGCTGTAGGCCATCCTTGTATCCCTTGTAACCTCATACACACTTCAGAAAAATAGTCTGTGAATGCTCTAACAGGCATGCCTCTTCACTAATCACTAATCCAAAAA
>Ga0307945_1003008_pt1:10000-12500 | contig 13690 bp, 8 predicted proteins | sample OrgLakmetagen228_FD_201818 | JGI IMG/M metagenome (GOLD analysis project Ga0307945, IMG submission 201818) | Saline water microbial communities from Organic Lake, Antarctica - #228 | ecosystem: Environmental > Aquatic > Non-marine Saline and Alkaline > Saline | place: Antarctica...
CACACGCACACATACACACACGCACACACACATGCACACACACGCATGCACACTCACACACGCACACTCACACACACACACACACACACACACACACGCACAAAAAACGCAGGGTGTGGTGAACAGGGACATTAAGCTGGAGAATACGCTGCTGGACAACAGCCCTCGACCCCTTGTCAAGATTTGTGATTTTGGTTACTCAAAGCACGAGAAATTCCAGTCTGCCCCTGGCTCCCGTGTGGGTACCCCTGCCTACTTAGCTCCCGAGGTTATCCTGACCACCAAGGGGAAGACGTACGACGGCAAGGTGTGGTGGCTATGTTATCATGTTCCGACCACGCTCGTTAGGTACACGATAGTGAGCAGCCAGGAGAGGACGCACGATGACAAGGCTGTGTTATTTTGTTCTGACCACTCTCCCTTGGTACACATAAGTGAGCAGCCAGGGTAAGACGTACGATGGCAAGGTGTTCGATGTCTTTAGCAGGCAATTCTCCGTACAATCATAAATGGTGTGCGCATACCGATTGGATTGATACTACTGCTTACAGACGGCTGATGTGTGGTCGTGTGGAGTGATGCTGTACGTCATGCTGGTGGGCGCCTACCCCTTCGAGCGGCCGGAAGACAAGCAAGACCCACAAAAGCTCCAAAAAATGATCCAGGTCCGTGCCTCATGTACGAGTAGGGTTGGCCAGAATCGAGTATTTGCACCGTAGATGACCGTATGTATGGTGATTTCCCTGCTAAAAATAAATATGTACACCGTGTATACCTATAAATGTATGGTTCTGGCCAACCCTACTCATGTACGTGTGTTGTGTGCTTGGTCAGTGTTCTGTTTGCGCTTGCAGTATGCTAAACCAGTTTTTTTTTTTGCGCTTGTAATGTGCTTAACCGTTTTTTTGTTTGTGCGCTTGTAGTGTGCTTAACCAGTTTTTTTTTGTGCGCTTGTAGTGTGTCTGATCAACGCTTCCTGAGTGTGCTTGTCATGACCTTGCTATGTGTTTTGTCAGTATTTGTTGTGCACTTAATTAGTACTTGTAAACCTGTTTGTGTTCGGGATTGTTAATGCTGCAAAGCAATGCCCAGCTGCATCAAGCTGTCTGATGACTGAAACATAAGGGGTTACAAGGGGTTACAAGGATGGCCTACAGCCCGAGACTCTGGCTGATGGCAATTGGCTGGTGAAACAAAATCAACCAGTGTCGAAAATTGAAACTAAATCTGACACAAACTTGAGGAGCCTGTATGAGTCTTGATTCAGGAATGCATTGATCTGATGACTGAAACATAACGCCTGCAGACTGTGTCTGTGCAGGCGCTTCACTTCTGCCTGTTTATTGCTATTGGTCTTCCTCACTCTTGTTTATTGTTTTTCCTCCCTCTCGCCTGTTTATTGTTATTGTTTCCTGTTTATTGTATTGCCTGTTTATTGTTATTGTTTCCTCACTCTTGTTTATTGCTGTTGGTCTTCCTCACTCTCGCAGCGTATCTTGCACGTGGACTACGCGGTGCCCGGCCACATCAAGCTGTCTGATGACTGCAAAAACCTTTTGAAGACAGTTCTAGTGTCAGGTACGGGTGGATGGGTGTGTGTGTGTGTGTGTAGGTAGGTAGGTAGGTAGGAGGCGAGGAGAGGGAAGCTTTTTGGGGGGAGAACCATTCCAGTGTCAGGCACGCAAGGACTGGGAGGTTGCTGGGATGTTTCATGCTGTGTATAATCGTATTATACGTGTTGAATTTTACACGTATTTCACCGTATTGAACGTCTCAAAAGTGCGTATAAAACATCCTAGGGAATTTGAGAGCGAGTTTTGAGCAAGCTATTTTGATGTCAGACATGCAAGGACATGGAAACGGAAAGCAAGGTGTGGGAAAAAGCGATTCTAAGCTCTAAAGCTATTCTGAGCTAAATCTTCAGCCAGGACTTCAATGCTGTGTGTCCAAAGGTGTGGTTTTTCAGGCAGGGGATCTAAGCTCTAGCAATTCTAAGCTCTAAAGCTATTCGAAGCTATTTCTTCAGCCAGCACTTCAATGCTGTGTGTGTGCGAAGATGGTTTTTTTCAGGCAGGGAATTCCTGTATTTGCGGTCATGTACATCGTTTGTTGTTGTCCGTGCACTCATCCACATTTTATGCAATGAAGGCATGTGAAGTGCGCGCAACGCACCGTGTCTAGACACACGTAATTCGTTGTGCAACAAGAGGAACACCATGAGCAAGCCAAAGACGAGGATCAACACGTACTAACCTACTTATTGTATTTTTGCACTGACGCGTGATGTGCGCGAGAAGCCGAAAGGACACGTCTCTCACTGTACCATGGAATACTTGTTATCTATGCGCTTGATTATACTTTTGCACCGATGCGTGAAGTGCGTAAAGTGCGCGTGAAGTGCGTGATAGGCCGCCTGATGCGTCATTCACCCCTCTACGTCGCGTATAGGGTTGGCCAGAACCATGTAGAATAGTATGACCATAGTGGGAAGATACTTGTG
>Ga0307945_1003017_pt1 | contig 13666 bp, 16 predicted proteins | sample OrgLakmetagen228_FD_201818 | JGI IMG/M metagenome (GOLD analysis project Ga0307945, IMG submission 201818) | Saline water microbial communities from Organic Lake, Antarctica - #228 | ecosystem: Environmental > Aquatic > Non-marine Saline and Alkaline > Saline | place: Antarctica: Organic Lake...
CGTTAGAAATTCGGTTGACTGCTGCTTTGTGTGGCTGCTAGGTGGTCTGCACCCTCATTGCCAATAGTACCAGAGTGAAATTTCATTTTGTAACAAGTGACAGTAGAAGTTGAGGATTGGATTAAATTTACAATGTCCTTGTAGTTCCTTGTGCAAGTGGTGGAGTACAGCCATTGGGATCAATAGCTGTTTTCGAATCTGAAAGAGGGATGAGGCACTGTCTGTAGCAATTTCAGTGTGGCCTTTTTGTACCGCTACTAGCACAGCTGCGAGTTCAGCTCTATTGATGGTGAGTGTGGGGCCGCTGCCTCCAGGATTGATAGTGACGGTATCACTATAACCAGCGTCTGTAGTGGGGGTGAAAATGCCAGCGCCTATAATTTGCTGTTTGCTTATCGCATCTTGCATGGCATACCATCAGTGTATGTGATTGATTTCCAGTTTTGTACTTTGGGAGTGCTTGGGCTCTTGTATTGGTTGACGTTTGTGTTATGAAGCGTTTGCCACTGGCTGATGTTAGCAGCAATGGAAGTATCTGGGTGTAGGAGTTGAAATCTTTTCCTCTGCTTGTTCTTGCATTTCACACGAGCAGTGCCAAGCAAGCACGTGGGCACTATTGTTAAAAGTCCACGTTGCTTCAGGAATTGTCTGCTTGAGATTGTTGAGCCAAGCTGGGTTGGATAATCAGGGCTTGTTTCCCTTGATTGTTCCAGACGACAATTAGCTGCATTTTATTTTTGTTGTGCCGAGGCTGGGGTGGAGCGTCTAACCAAACTTCTGTAGGGTTTAAGAGCATGCTGTCTGCAGAAAACTTGGCTAGAACGCATGCATGCTCAGGGTAGTCGTAAATCCAAGTCATGTACCCGTTCTTACTCCGACCAAGCCAATCAGGGAGGACTAGGAATGTTGCTGTAGCTTCTTGAGTGGAGTTTGTTGATTGAAGCGCATGTCCCACAAGTAAATGCAGGAGATAGTCGCAATAATTCGGGTGGCAAAAGGAGAAGCCAGTGAATTTTGTGTCGAAAGCATTAGTGCTTGCTCCAAATACTGTGTCCCTGGTATTTTCGCTCCAGTAGGCTTGGTAACTAGGGTCAAAGTCTAGGGGGCTAGCAAATTTTTGCTTAGTAACTAGTGCCCCTTGTAGGAGGGAGGTCATAACGTGCCTCAGGGTGCATTACATATTGGAACCTCTTGCCTTTTTTCCAATGTTGTTAAGTAAGCTCATTTGAAGTTTATACCTCTGTAGCAGACAGTGTGCGTGCTCTTTGCAAAGTAGATGGCGTGTCTTGTTACTAAGAGCATGGTGTTTTCATGGCAAATGGGATGGCAGATGGAGAACCCAGAAAATCGGGAGGAGAAGGCATTGGTGTTTGCCCCAAACACTTTGCCCCTTGGGTGCTCACTCCAGTAATGGGGGAATTTGGGGTCATGGTCAAGGGGCGATGCCATATCTTTCAAGTGACTGGTTACAGGCTTTTTTTAAGCTTCCGCTCAAGACACAAATAGCAAGTTGTTGGCAACATATCAATATCTTTTTGCAGTGCCATTTGATCTCATTGTGGGGTTCCTGTGCTGTGTGCCTGCCTGTACTGCCACTGTGCGTGGACTGCCTAGCTTGGCTGTGCGTGGAGTGTGGGGCGTGTGTGCCTGCGCTGCTGCAGCCAGTGCCACTGTGCGTGGAGTGTGCGCGTGGCACAACAATACCCTAACCCGAGACGCTGCCTTTAATATTTAGGTAACCTGGGTAGTAATATAATAAAAAGTGTGTGTCACTGTGCGTGGAGTGTGGGGCCGGTGTACCTGCGCTGCTGCTGCCAGTGCCAATGTGCGTGGAGTGCATGGGTTGTACGCCTGTGTTGCTGCTGTCAGTGCCACTGTGCGTGGAGTGGGGCATGCCGACGCCTCGGCATAAACCACCTCAACACGCGACGCGCTGTGCGTAGAGTGCTTAATTTGAGTTGCTAAATTTTATGGTGGATGGCCTAAAAGTATGTCCAATCTTCATAACATACTAGCGGCATACACTTCTTTTACGCGTTGAAGCGGTTGTCATACTCTAGCTATAGTCGTACAATGGCTGTGTCAAACGCACGTTGCACATTCAAATTATACTCTCGATTCTCATTCTAGCATCTGTGCTCCAACGGCGCGCTCTTGCCGCATGGTGGACACATCTAAAGCATCTTGTTTGAGCACATCCTGCAGCTTGGACACGGCCATGGCGTGGTCACGCAGCACTACCATCATCTGAGCAGCAGATCGTTCATCCAGGCGAGCCTGCAGTGCGCGTTTGTATGTACACCAGCGTTCACCCAAACAAGCAGTTCCCAGCACTAAGCAATGCATTCCGTTTTTCCCCGCATTTATTTAAATTGTGGGGAGGACGAGCACGGCTGCCCTCCTTAGGAATTGTAGCATACCTGATTCTAATTACGAGTCAAGGTTTGGAGTCAGAAACATGACCGAAATAAGGAAATAAAAGACAGTGACATGTCTCTCCCCTGCACCACATTCACGACTGCACTCGATGGACTGTTCAAACTGTGCCAAGCACCTGCAGTGCCTCTGAATACATGAATATGTGTGCATACACGCACACTCTTAAACGTCGGCACATGCAAGCCTCTATACATGCACGCACACCAGTGTTTTTTAAAGGATTTGGGAAAAACTTCATTCATATCCCCCCCAAATCTGGGGATATGAGAAAGTGGGTTCTTATATCGATTTTACTTTGCTGCCCCAGCCCGCCAGGAGGCCTGCGGCCTCCCGGCATATGGTGAATGGTGTATGTAAGTAAACTCAAAATATTGCATCAACTCAATAAGGTTGGTCTGGAATTGTAAGGGGAAATCTGTCTACAATACTGTCCTCTTAACTTAGTCCTTTGCCTAAGCAATTTCACGGCACTTCTTTGCGTTAAACCACTCCAAAATTGCCTCTGGGTATGGGAAATCCTCCACACTATAGGCTGAGCTTTTAAACCCTCGAGTACAGCATGCCAAGTGCTGTGCTTGCAGCCTGTTGTGCTGTAAATTACAGATGTACTTGAGGGTGCTGAACGTGCGCTCATACTCAACTGACCCTGGCACCATTACCATCACCAGCTCTGCTAGCTTAATTCACTCCCCAAACCGGTCCCGTGCCCCTAAGCGTCTCATGGGACGCAATGTTCTGCATCTTGCACTGGAAAGTGGCTGGGCAGATGCTGCAGTGAACTTGGAACCTGTTCTTTCCGTCCACCCCTCCATCACTCAGCCAGTACTTGCGCTGGGGCTGTCCCTCAGGGGCTGGATGTTCAAGCCACTGAGCTTGGAACTTGTTTGGGGGCCCATGGGCCTATAAGTATTTCCCATCACTTTTCCCCCTGGCAACTCTGGCCTTTTTTGGTGGGGGTTGTTCGCTCATTTCAACATCATTAATGTTTGGAAATGTTTTGAAATTTTTTGAAATTTGTGGTGTGTGAGGGTCTTCGACGGCCCTGTAAGGGCCACAGAACCGTTTTACACAGGGGTTCATCAACACCTTCAAAAGCTTGATCTCATATCGATTTCAAAAGTCGAAAACCCATGTTTCCATATCGATCGATGTGGTATATCGACTTAAAAAACACTGGCACACACACTGCCGCGCTTGCATGAACACGCACGTACGTACACACCTGGCCAGCAGACGGAACTGCTGCTGCCCCAGCACGTGTCCGCACTGCAGCTGCCATCCCCTCAAGCCTGCAGTAAAAATAGCAGCGTTAGTAATAATTATAAGTGACAGGGTACTGCGATGACGAAGATGCATGGCACACGTCATGGATGCTTTGCTGAACATACTCTTACAGTCATGAACACATGTATATCCTTGCAGCCTGCCTTTGTGATTTCAGGCAGTTGCCCATTTTGCCCATTTTTTCTTACACGGCGTACAGGCAGTGCAGAGGAAGGATGCCTAACTGTCATTTCTATGACCCACGCGGCTGCATCGACGTTGCTATGTTTGACAGACCACACAGCTAGACCCGCTCAACAATACCTCATGGCCTTCCTACTCTTAAGCACGGTCGCATCATGAAAAGTGTGACTCTTCAGAATTGCTATGCACGTGGCAAAGTATGCAGGCAAGCTGATATAAGGGTGACATAACGGGAAGCTTTTGTGCTTTTTGCAAACCTGCCTAGCTGTGGTAGAAATGTGCTCATGCACGTGCTCAGTGCTCAGCTAGCATGCGCAAACAGCCTGATGCCCAAACGCTATTTTGTGCAAACAAATGCTTTGCACTATTTGGCGATACGATGGTTTGTCTCACGAATAGGGCTGGCCAGAACTGTATATACCGTAGGTTCACAATCACTGACCACAAATCTCAAAAATTAATTAAATTTTCGATTTTAGTTCGTGAGGGATTATTTTTTTAGGTTCGAATCCAGTTCGGGCAGGCCCTGTCGGGAATTACTTGTGAATTCGAAAGCCCCCCATTGTTGGTGCTGCTGCTGCTGCTGCTGTGCAGGCTGATGGGCAGACTGCCCATTGGCTGCATGGGGAGAATGACAGCTGTGAGTGCTTGCACGTGTGCTTCCCTCAATCAAAGAAGCAACCCTCTCTTACCCACTTGCCATCTTCACGAACTCCGTGTGGATGGTCCAAAAGAAGGGCCTGAAGGGCCTGTGAGAGGAGGAGGCCTGTTCTTGCGGCAGCATGCATGGACGCACCACGCACGGGCCTCTTCATCACAGCCTTGCCCCTTGCAGGCCTCTTGCTTCCTCTGCCAGCTCCTGAGCTGCCTCTCCCTCAGCAGCTTCTCATGGTCGCTGAGCAGCCCCTCAGCAGGGAAATGGGGCTTCGAGGACAGGGCCAGGGGTTCACACTGGCACAATGGGAGGCCATATTTGAAAGTGCCCTCAAAACCACTAAAAATAATTAAATTTTCACTTCAATTTCAGTTCGGAGAGGGCTCCGATTTATTAAAAGTTTTCGTTTATCGGCCAAATAACTTTAATTTCCGAAGTGATTGTGGAACCTACGGTATACCGTTTATAATCGGTATTTTTGGCAGGGAAATCACCAAGAACACGGCCATATACGGTGTATATATACGGTTCTGGCCAACCCTACTCATAAATGACACGTGGAGCGATTTCCTCACTAGCGTGTTCAGTGGACCTAAAATGCTGAACGTTGTATCAAATTCTTTGGGTCTCATTTCATTCAGCATACTTTTTCTGTCCGCCCGTTGCCGCTGCTTCGAGCACACACACCTGCGGGGTAAGCTGGTGGAGGACACAGGAGACACCTCAGCCTCCACTCCTCCTAGACCCTGAGACATGGACTGCTCACGAGCACGTGCCACGTCCCCTCTGTACCTGCGATTGTGCCAATGTGTGTGTGTGTGTGTGTGTGAGAGAGTGTGTGTGTGTGAGGGTGGGGGGTGGGGGGGTGGGTTAGGTTTAATTCAAGTTAATGTGCGTGACTGTGTTGTCAGTTGCCTGTCTCCCTCCTGCATGTAGGTATGAGCACACATTTCCACGTGAGCTCACTCAAACGAGCCTAGTGTGTTGCGTTTGCTCTCTTATTGGCTTCCCGAAATAATCTCACAGACTCCTGCCAAAAAATAAGTGCCGCACACAGTGTAAACAGAAGATCTCCGATTAAGTCATGACCTTCTTGCGTCCTTTCCAGCAGCCAGCCAGCCAGCCAGCACACAGTTGCATCTGAGTTCAGGCTACCCAAAGCAGCTCAGATATAAAGGTATTACGATCAAGTATTACGCAGACTCGCACTTATGCTATAGCCTCAAGCATTAGCCCCAACACATCCAATCTCACACAGAAGACTTCCTACACAAATCTTGATACACTCGTCCAATACTGTTACATTAATCATCACAACGCTTGAGGTCTCTCACCCTATGCTAGCTGCCAGCCTAGACTCCAAGGCATCCAAACTCCGGAAGGAACGCAACAGCCTGTGTGACAGCTCAATGTGTCTCTTCTGAATGTCGTTCGAGCGCTGCTTGAGCTCCGTAGAGTGCTTCCTGCACCGCAGAGAGGGCGTGCATACACTGTGCTGATTTGCTTGGTGCTTGTGTGTGAGTGTGTGCGTGTTTTTGTGTGCAGTTTATAAGAGTGCACCTCTGAGTATGATACCACGATTCTCTTTATTTATCATGTCCACCAGCGGAATGCACGCACCTGATGTAGCCAAGGTACAGAGGTGCATGCAACTGAACATGCCAAGCACTCAAGTGCCAAAGCCACATCTGTAAGCGTTTCACAACCAGAGACCACTAGAACAAAGAGACCTTGGAGTATCGACCCTGTGCATACTACTGAGGTAGAACAGGTATGCACACTGGGTTTCAGACCCACACTGTGCTCTGTACTTGTATTACAGAAACGTGACAAGCCCCGTCTTACACATCGTAAATATAAGTCCAAGCTGCACCCCAAAGAGGGATCTGAGTCCTTACCGGCTTCCTACTTTAGTGTCAACTCACTTGGCCAAATTGTGTGCAAGGTCGTTAAGGGACTTCAGCCGCTGACTGTTTTCATCTAGGGCGCCTGACTGAGCATTACTGCGTGCTAAGAGGTCCTTGAATCCCACAGCAAGGACAGGCCACAACCTGTGCATGCACGCATGCATGTGGTTGTGTTCGTGCATGTGCGTATGTGAGTGTGTGTGTGCGTGTGTGTGTGTGTGTGTGAGAGAGAGAGAGAGAGAGAGAGAGAGAAATGAGGACTGTGCACAAGCAGATGACCAGCACAGAGGTAGCAGAGGAAACTGAAACAGTTAAACGCTTAGGGGCAAAGTTAACTGAGGACAGACTGCAATTCCAGGAGTAAGGACCGGAAACTGGAAAGTTGCTTCAACAATGAGTGAAAGGGAAAGCAAAATGGCAATGCGAGGCAGAGGAAGATATACAAAAGTACAGGGTTCAAGGCAATAGTAGAGGGTGCACCCGCACCAAAGTTGAATTGAACACGAGGCTTGAACCTTGTAGGCAATGCACTAGCAAAGGCAATCAAGGAGTGTGTTAGAACAAGCATGGCCAAGGCCGCCTGCAAATAAAGTGGCCATGAGGTGGTGGACATGAGGTTTAAACCTCTCTAAAAGCTAGTTCCGCTCTGACTTATTAAATCGGGGTGTCAAGGATACATGGACCACATATGCATACGCATACACGTGTACAAAACACACAAATAAACAGCATTTGCTCAAACTGCCCTGTCTTTTTTTAAGGCTGTCATAATCTGCCACTACCCAGGAGTACACAGACGCTCAAACCACATGCACGCACTAGGTGCCCCTTTGGTTGATCAATCCACTTGCTGCCGGTCCACTTCATTTGTACACTTACAACTTCCTGCGCTCACACACACACACACACACACACACACACACACACACACACACACACACACACACACACTCATGTTCACACGCAGGTTCGCACGAGAGCCCAATCATGTCTGCAAAGCACCTGTCCGGGTTGTCTGGTCCGCCTGCTGCAGCCATGGCTTGCCGCCAGCGCATCTCATCCACACCACTGGGCTTCACACGCTGCACAGGCACACGAGCACACGCGCTGCAGCGTTTGCTTCAGTGCGCTCACCATTCGCGTTTTGTGTGGTGTGTGTGCAAGCGGTGAGTTGCATGGCTTTAATTTGTGACAGTCATGCAGAATGTGCGGAGGCCAGGGGGTGCAGTTTTTTTGAGGCATGGGTGATGGCTGATCGTTGCTTGATGGCCACCAAGCGCTCGTACAGTATATGTATATGCAAGGCACACCCGCACACATACACAGATACACAGCAGCAACAGTGCCATCATAGTAGCGTAGCAGGCAAGCCGCAATAGACCGCTATTATGTTAGAGAGGCAAGTCTGAGTATTGCAAAGAGGCAACAGCAGCGTCCATCAAGACACATTGAGCAGGGTTTTGAGACAAGTGACTCTCTTGCAGGGCCAGGTTGTGGCAAACGTGGCCGTTAAACTTACCACGGCCTTACGTCATATGAACACCCAGACGGAGCAAGTACTAATAGACAGATATCAAGGAAGGCAGGCAAGCTAAAGAGTGGGTAGACACTCAGGTCCGTGTGTGCCACACAGACAGGCAGGTAGCACTTGAACTCACGGTCAGCACGCTTCACGCTCTCCACACTTCACACCAAATCCTTGATGCGCACAAGTCCTGCTTCGCACAGGCCAGAACAAAAGCTTTGACCACTCTTGTCACCCTAAAGTCAACTCGTCACACACAATGGGGTGCGAGCTGGTTAGCTTACGCAACGAGTGGTGCGTGCTAGGTGCTTGTGCGACAGTTGTGGTGCCATCAGACTTGACGGAAATCCTGACCTGTGCCGGGTTGTCGACCACATTCAAGAACAGGTACTTGAACTTGTAGCTGGAGCTTGATGGTGTGTACGCAGCCTTCAATTCCAAGACCTACACGTGAGGGAGCAGAGGCGAAAGGGAGCGCGTGCGCGATTACAAAACATCAGAATCAACCAAGGGTAAGCGGACATTACAACAGGTCGCTCAAGGAGGTGTGCGGCCAGGTCAGCCATAACCATCGTTCTTTGGTTACCTTAACCGGTCGTTAGCTGAACCACAAAAACAAAAGTGTGATCCCCCCCAATGATTTAAAGACATGTGTGCCAGTCACGTCTGGCCAATTTGCAATTGTGCGTCTTACAACCCTTCTTTGCGAAGTCCAAAACGCCCCGAGCACCATCATCATGCAGTTTGTGTATGTGTGGGCACGTGCATGTGTGTGTGTGTGTGCTCGTGTGTGCATGTTTGTGTGCCTGCTTGTGTGTGTGTGTGTGTGTGCGCGCGTGTGCGCGCGCATCAAGAGCTGTTAACAGGGAGACAAAGACAACAGAACCACCAACTCCACTCGTATCAAGCGCAATACCTTTAAGCTGCTAGCGCTGATGCAAGCTGCTGCCAGTTGCCAGGCCTTGCCAAGACCTTAGCAAACGCTGTCACAATGCTCTCATTACCAAGGCCTGCGTACCACACACACTAAGGGCCTTTCTCCACCCCTCACTACATACACCTCCTGCGGTGACACCAAGCTGGTAGGTACTTTAAAACTTGACCTCACCGATTGCCGGCTCATAAATGGCCCTAATACCAACACCCCTGGAGGATATGTGTCAGTGCTGTTACCTGCCAACAACGCTCTCACCTCTCTTACTGCAGCGTCTGTGGTTGGTGGGGGCAGCCCTGGAGCCCCCCCAAATAGCGACGGCTGCTGCTGCTGCTGCTGCTGTTGTTGTTGTTGCTGCTGCTGTGGTTGTGCTAATTGCCATGCCGGGGCGGGAGAGGCGGCGGGCGCAAAGGCGGAACCAAATGTGCTGAGTGGTGTGTGGTGAGGCACGGCAAGGCACAGACAGGAGTGAGTATGGGTGTATGGGTATGTACAAGAGTGCATCTGTGTGTGTATCTGAAGGGTGCCATGTCGAGCCAGAAAGAGACGGCAGGTGCAAAGGAGAAGCTAAATGTGCAGCATGGATTGGTACAACAGGGGGTAGATTGTGTGTGTATGTGTGTGTGTGTGTGTGTATGTGCGGATGAGTCAAAAAAAAAAGGGAGCATTGTACTGGTGTACGTGTAGAGAGCGATGTATGAAAGTGCTAGCAGGGTGTGAGTGTCGGTTGCTGGTTGCAGAGAATGAAGCATCAGACAGGGTCAATGGCAAGATGAAATTTCTGTGAGCCTGATTTACTGACACAGACAGGAGTCTTGACACAATCACATAAAAATCACGAGACCTGACAGGCTTACGCTTCTGGTCTCACTCACCTGGAGGTGGGAGCTGAGGAAGAGGCGGGGTTGGAGAACAGAGAGGGAGCAGAGGCACCCCCCCCAAAGAGGGAGGAGCCAGAGGAGGCCCCAAACAGGCCAGGGGTGGAAGAGGGGGGAGCAAAGCTGAAGCCGGTGGAGGCTGCAGTGTGATCAGAAGGGAGGGCTTATATCAAGGTGTTTGTTTGTGTGTGTGTGTGGGTGAGTGCATGTGTGTGCGTGAGAACATCGGTACACGTGTGTACGTGGACGTGTATGTACCCCTATGCGTGAAGGTGTGTGCATGGGTGTATGCACCACTGTGTGTAGTTGTGTGCGTACTTGCATGTGTGTGTGTGCGCGTGTGTGTATTTGTGCATGTGCATGTGCGTGTGTGTATGTTTGTGTGTGTGTGCGTGTGCGTGCGCGCGCGCTAGCGTGCGTACTTGTGGACATACATATGTATGCGAGTGTGTATGTGTGTGAGAGAGCACGTGGATGTATGTAAGTGTGCCTGTGTAGGTGTGTGTGTGAGATAGAAAAAGAGAGTATGTGTGTGCGCACGTGTACAAGTGCATGTGCACATATTAAAATGCCCTTGTGTGCAATTATGTGTTTCTGTTTGTGTGTGTGTGTGCGTGTGTGTGTGTGTGTGCGTGTGTGTGTGTGCGTGTAGGTGTGCGCAATAACCTATATATACACACACACATACACACACGCACGCACATACAAACACACACTCTCTCTCTCTCTCTCTCTCTCTCTCTCTCTCTCTCCCTCTCTCTCTCTCTCTCTCTCTCTCTCACACACACACACACACACGCAAACACACACACAAACACACACACCCACACACACATGCACACACACACACACACACACACACATATACACACACGTGCACACCTAGCCAGTTTCCCTACTGCAATGCACCAGCCTACGCACACACCTGGTTGAGGTGGGGTACCAAACAGGTTGCTGCTTGGTGCAGAGGTCCCTCCAAACAGAGAGGGCGTGCTGTTTGCTCCAAAGGGGGTGGCTCCGAAGGGCGAAGACCCAGGTGTTCCAAACATAATTTAACTGCGAAATTAACTTTTAATTAACCAGCCCCATGAAGAACTTCAAGATGCGCAGTGCAAGCCTCCAGTCAACTCATTTTGCAAAGCTCACATGTCAAAGGAGACCAATTGGAAGGAGGCAGGGTATGAATTGCAGGGCTACTGTGGCACCACCACAGAAGACACAGCTTTTTGCACCTCAGACTGTATCGAGCCCGGGATCTCAGGCAAGTCAGGGGGCCCATTAGTTCCTCATTGGGTATTTTGAGGATGAATACAGGCACTGTTTTCCTGTAAAGTGCAAACTTGTTGACTAGGCACATTCCTCTGGTCATCTTTGTATGCAACGGTCAAAGCGCGCGTGACACCGTCCCGTCCACACAATTAGCACACAATTTACTGATACATATACACCACACAAACCCCAATTGAACACAAACATACGTACTTATACAAACATACACAGACACATACAGACACACGTGCACACGCACACGCGCACACACAGACACACACAAATAACAGACACACGCAAAATCATACACACACATGTATACACGCGGCACACACACACACACACACAAACACACACACACACTTACACACAGGTACGTACATACAAATAAACGCACACACAATTCCAGACACTCACGCACACACAAACACACATACACATACACACACGCACATGCACACAGTTACGGCTGATTCGACCCACAAATGCTCCAGGACCAGTGGACAAACTTTTAGTGTACTTGCCAGGTGAGCACAATTTGTTTTTTCCTGCACTGTGCGAAAGTGAATGAAGCTCAGCGGTAGTGCAGGCGTACTAAGTGGTCAAACAGCGTCAAGGACCCCTGCTCAGCCAAAGCACCCCGCCAACACGTGTGTGTCTCTCTGCCAACACTGTGCAACAACAATTCCAGGCACGGACGGCACAGGTCAGGCCATCATGCCACAGATAGCAGCCCTTCATGCCACCGGCTTTGAGGTGTACTGCCTCAATATCCCTCCAGCTGATCGCAGTGGATGGGCGGAAGCCACACAGCAAGTGCGTTCATGATTCGGAAGACTTCAGTGTACTTGTGTGTGCATGTGTGAGGAGCTCTGAGTGAACACTCGTTCCCTTGTGGTAACTGTGCAGATTTTGTTTTTGGCATCTACGCAAGCAAAATAAGAGGTGAATAATTCAGGGAGACTGACTACTTCCCAAAATGGGAAGGCGTTTTAAATGTTCCTAGGACACACCTCGCCATGACTTGCCGGTGTTCAGCTCAGCCTTGTACGGCAAGGTGTGGGAGACGTGTCTGTTCAGCTGCGGCTTGAACCGTACTTTTAAAGTCCTGTAATTGTACCTCCAGCCAAAGCTTGGACAATTGTCGTAGGTGTTCTGCAACCTTCGCACCAAACAAATATCGTTGCAAACAGGATAAAATGAACAAATTATGTGATTGGTGATATGTGCGACAAGTCAAAATAAATCCATACTCAGGTGATGATGCCTACTGCCGTGTACCTGTAGTCTTGTCAATCTGTACCCAGGGTGATTTTAATAGATCTTATACTTGTGTAGCTTTCCCCATCAGCTTCGATTCAAAGCAAACCTGGTATCAATTTGATGACCGGTTGACTCTTAAAAACAGACAAGGGCATTCTAGGACGATTTTTCTAATAGCCCCCTCCGTGATGACTCTGTCTGTTCTATGTATGTTGATGTATGAATTGACTATTCACATAGAGTTCTTCCCCAAATTTCAATTTTATATCGTCCTCTCATTCACAAAGATATTAAACTTGATGCATACATCCTTGCCCCTTCCCACTCAGGTAGTAGGCTTGATAGAGCTGCTGCTAGCCCAGCACGGCACGACCAGCACGCAGGTGGGTGTGCCCAACAGTACACCAATCACGTAGCAACCTAGTCTTTTCACGTAGCTGTCGAAATGCCTTGTGGGCCTACTGAAAACTCGTCATGGTCGTTAGATGGAACGTGCTAAGGCCATACACATGAAGAAATTTGAATGCGGTTGAGCCTTTTTTGGGAGGTAAGCGTGAAGCAGTGCCTACATCATGTGCGGCACCTGCCAATGCTCAAAGATGTAGTTTTTTCGGTCGCACATTGTGAAAAGATGAAGTCCTGGCCAACCCCCGGAGTGTACAGTCAAGGCACACCGTCTGCATCAAGGCGTCAAATGCTTTTAAATGGCCGTGCCGTGTACTTCCTCTTGAACAGGCTTGAGCAGGCCCACCCACTCTCCTAGTCTATACCAGTATTACTTTAAGCTCAGACTGGCGCTTTATCTCTGCCCTTCCCTGCGTCCTCTTCCCCCTTTTACCGTGTATACATCAGAGATCACAGATCGTGCCCTCTCCACTTCATGTGACCCCTCTGTCTCTCCCCCCCCACATCAACACACTCACAATTGCTTACGTGCGTGCACCCATAGATGGCAGCCTACCGACAAGAGCAACAGCAGCAGCAAGCAGACTTCCAGCAGCAGCAGCAGCAGCAGCAGCAGCAGCAGCAGCAGCAGCAGGGAGACAGCAAGCCTGGCACACAATCTGAAGAGGTGAGGGCATGGAAGTGGGCTCACACACCCCCTTGCACAAATGCACGCACAATAGGAAAGCAGGTATCCCACCGCACAATCTCTTGTTAGGAAAACAGGAGCACTAATTCATACACTCACGTACACAACACTCACACCCTCACACAAAACGCTCAAGCAGATAAAATAAGTGACTCGCTCTATGAATGTCCAGATTGGTACATCAGACTCAGGCGTGCAGTCACTCTCTCTCCCTCTCTCTCTCTCTCTCTCTCTCT
>Ga0307945_1003019_pt1 | contig 13663 bp, 16 predicted proteins | sample OrgLakmetagen228_FD_201818 | JGI IMG/M metagenome (GOLD analysis project Ga0307945, IMG submission 201818) | Saline water microbial communities from Organic Lake, Antarctica - #228 | ecosystem: Environmental > Aquatic > Non-marine Saline and Alkaline > Saline | place: Antarctica: Organic Lake...
TGTATGAGAATGATGAGTACAATTTGATGGATGGTGAGAAGAGGGCTCGGGTGCATCCCACGAATGGTGTCAAACAGGGGTGCCCTCTGTCCCCCCTCCTTTTCTCTTTGTACATCAATGACATGGGTAGAGAGATCAGTGAGGGCATTGAGGGTGCCGTGACTGGTGATCGAGTGGATTGTGTGTCCCACAGCCATGCTGTATGCTGATGACCTTGGATTAACTACTAATGACCCTGGTGAAATGCAGACGATGCTGAACAAGCTTCGTACGTACGCTGAGAAGAAAGGATTGAGTGTGAGCACTGCCAGGTCGGAGGTGGTTCATTTTAATAGTAAGTCTGTCTCTCCTTTGCAGAATCTGTTCATGTACGATGGTGTGGTGCTTCCAGAGAAAGACAGGTTCAAATATTTGGGCATGCTGCTTGATAGAAGGATGAATCCGAAGATAGCTGAGGAACATGCGGTGCGGCCTTGTGTAGGTGTATGGTATTCCTGCTGAGATGTATGCGAGTCATGTGTGGGGCACAGTGTATCTGAGTGAAGGCAGTGAATTTGGTAGCCAGTTACAGAAGAGGCATCTGTGTTCCTTGAGGCACATTCTTGGTTAGGCTAGTGAAGAACAGCACAACAAATTGGGCGGTGCTTAGAGAGTGCGGTCAGGAGCCCTTGCAAATTTTCTGGTTCCGTGCTTCCATCAGGTTCTTTAATAGCATGCTTGATTCCAACAGTGAGACTCTACGTTGTGTGCTGAAGGCAGATTTGTATCTTGCTTCTTTTGATGGTTCTTGCTGGTTTGCTCAAGTCTCAAATGCGTTCAATGGACTGCAAGGTAGTGCAATGTTCAAACAGAAAATGCTGAGAGCCACACAGGTTCCCATGCAAGAGTTCGTGATTTGCAATTTGCGTTTCAGACATTTGAAGGTATGGAGGGAAGCTAACTTTTCATGTCCTCACGCAGTAAACAAGAAAGCAGTGACGTATCACAAGTGGTGTGGGAGTTCTGAGAGTGGTCCTATAGGTTCTCCTTTTCTATCCCCTCCTACTTGTACAAGGATTTGGACAAACATGTGATGAGGAATTTCAGCAGGTTCAGATTGCGTGCACACCATTTGAGAGTGGAGTCTTGCAAATGGCATGGTGGTTCTAGCATTTGTGATCAATGTGAGTGTGGAGAAGTTCAAGATGAGAAGCAAGTGCTTTTCTTTTGCAAGTGTGCTGAAGTGTGCGAGCTGCGCATGAGAAACAAAGATCTTTTTGAAGAAATGTTTGAGACTCTGCGTGCGTTTGCTCCTTTGAGCTCTGAATTTATTCCTTTCTTGGCTTGTCATCACAGTATCACTGATTTTGAGATCAATGCATTCCTGAATCAAGACTAATACAGACTCCTCAAGTTTGTGTCGGATTTAGTTTCAATTTCGACACTGGTTGATTTTGTTTCACCAGCCAATTGCCATCAGCCAGAGTCTCGGGCTGTAGGCCATCCTTGTAACTCCCTTGTAACCCCTTGATTGCATTGCAGTGGTTCCCTAATGCTTTTACCAGTTCTGTACATTCACCCTTTTGCGCTCTCTGCTCAGTCTGCAGTGCTAGTGCTACTCATCTTTAGTTGGCTTCCACACCGCTGTCCCTTTTCACGGCTGGAACATTTACTCAGACATTGCTGGTCTCATCGTGTTGTACATAAATATGACTAGGCAAACACATGCATAGAATTGGAGACCTTACACAGTACAGGGTCTCTTAAGGATCCCTTCTAATGGTACCTCTTAGAAGCAATGCTCACATGTTGTCATTTGATTACCAAGACTATCAAATCCAGAAGATAAAGGTTGTCAATAAGACTGACACACCCAGCTTATTGAACAAGACACACAGAAACTCTCAACTGTCAACCAACTAACTGCTCTGTCGCACGATTTGTCGCTGCCACTGATTGGGCGTGACAGGTGGAAAGCCAAAGCCGTAAATATCGCTGCTATATATGCATGCATGCAAAGTATTAACCTCTAAAACGGGAGTTTGCTATCTCCCCTTGATATTTGTAAACACGCCTTCCTGCCCCCCAGGTGATCAACCTGTAGAATTGCAAATTTGGTGATTACAACAAAAACACTCATGTGCGCAGGCAGCCTTAGTCACACCTCACATGCTTCAGGGTGAAAGAGTCGCTTAGGTAGCAAGAAGAGACGCCAACATATACTGGTATGTCAAAAGGAACGAAACGTCTCCCACATATCTTAGTTACTGCTGTTTTCTGTAATAGAAGGTACCACTTTAGATCGCTTAGTGCAGCAATCCTTCAGCCATCGCAGCACGTCAATAATTACGTGACACAGGCGCCACAGCTCGTACACCAGCAGCACAAGCACCACACCGAGGAAACAACCTGCATTTGGAAAGTGCAAGGTCTTTAAAACAAAACCAAACAGGTGGCAAACACAAAGCATCATACACGTACACATGTGTACCGGACAGATGACAAGACATATAAACAGGTGACAAGACAGATAGACAGGTGACAAGACAGATAGACAGGTGACAAGACAGATAGACAGGTGACAAGACATATAGACAGGTGACAAGACAGATAGACAGGTGACAAGACATATAGACAGGTGACAAGACAGATAGACAGGTGACAAGACATATAGACAGGTGACAAGACAGACAGGTGATACGACAGATAGACAGGTGACAAGACAAAACCGGACAGGTGACAAAACATATTGCACCACATTTATACACAAACACATGTACACAATCACAATGTACGCAAACGCATGTACGTAAGCACATGTACACATGTATGGTTAAGCGGGCTGTTGGGTCAAAACACTTTCACAACAGTGTGTAAGACTCAGCGCTGCTGGTCACACGATTTGTTGTTGCCACCAATTGGGTGCAACAGAACAAAATGACAATAGACAATATTACAAAGAGGAGGTAAGGAAGCGTGAGCTGGCACGACCGTTGATTTGACATCAAGAAAGTGAGGCTGGACCTGCCTCATCACAATTTGACTCTTTTCTTTGTTGAAGCAGTTCTTACACGAACTCCATTGTCGCACCTCTTGTTAAACAAATCATCTGTTTTGCCTGTTGGCGGCAGCAACAAGTAGTGTGAAAAGCAGCCAGTTTTTCTTTCTGGTTTTGACTGGTCTGGTCCAATTAGCTGAAGGAGCCGTTTTTGAATCTATAGATTATTGATAATGCAAGTGGCTGAGCATACACGTGACGCACCAAGCATAACCCATGTCATATACGCCTCACTGGCACCCTCGTCCATTTGCAGGATTGCAAAAACGAAGATGACAACCTCCAGGCTGTGTGCAGCCAGCTCAAGCAACTGAAGCTGCCAATGGAGGTAAGGCCAAGCGATGGCCAGGTACAGCAGCATAAATGCCTGCAGTTTTCGAAATCATGTAATCGCTTGTTTTTGGTACAGCAATATGGATGCCTGCAAACTTTTAATGCATGTGGTCACTTATTTGTGGTACAGCAGCAAGGAAGCCTGCAATTTTGATGGTCACTCATTTGTAGTAGAAAGACAGAGGAAAATTTTAAAAAAGATGGAAGGCCAGGATCTGGCCAAAGATCAGCAGCACATCGCCTGCACGCTTTACACACATGTGGTCGCGTTGCTGTAAAATATGGAAAGCGGCTGTTACAATAGCGTGCAGCATTGCTTGCTTTTTTTTAGACCTGTGATCTTGCCTGATATTCTTATACTTCTTGTACAGTCTGTGATCTTGCCTGATGCTCTTATACGGCTCGTTCAGAGGCAGGAAGAATGCAGATATAATAAAGAAAGGGACCATGCCTGCTCACAAATAATCGCACCAGCACGGCAGAAAGGACCACAAAACGGGCAGGCAAAATTGAACTTCTTCCTAAACACCTAAGTATAACAAAGATGGAATGAAACGCAATTTGTGCAAAAGAGCATCACATAAGTCACTCGCCTGCAAGAATGGATTTTTTCTGCAAGCAGAGAAATCAGCAGTTTTGCTGTTCAGGAGGTTCTTTGTCTTCCAACAGGAGAAAAGGAATAAGCGGGCAAGCCTCTCATAATATAAAAACAAAAACGACCTTGTAACCAAGTAATTCCTGGTCTATCCTGTTGCAAGGATCTTTTTTAGTTGGATTGACTTTTTTTGGAAACCTCTCTTTTTGGAAACCTCTCTTTCACACCATCTTTGCTTCATGAGATAACTGTTGAATGGTTTCTCCCTTGCTTTGTGCTGACTGGTTTGGGACTCATACACGCTGTCTGAATCAGTGGGATATTGTGTGGCTCTGCATCCACTGAGTGATACAGAATCAGCAATACATCCCTATTCCAGTAGTTGCAGTCAATCACACGCTATTCAATTCCTTGCTTGCCATTGAGTTGAGACCTTCCTGCCTTTACCTTGCAAGTTCAAGCCAAGATGTGCGCTCATTAGTCACAGCAACTTCTCTTACTTATCCGGCACGCTTCTCACCTGAACGCCGATCAGAAGGCCTGCTTGCACCCAGCTCTGTGCGCTCAAGCCATACACCCCCAAGATTGCTGCACAGGCAGCCTTGTGAGTGAAGTTTAGAGGGTAACCGATGACCAGCCACCAGTGATCGACATGCAGCGTATCTTCCTACAGTTGACAGGCAGGAGTGAGCACATGTGCTGTAGTGAATGGCATGCAGTGTATATTTCTGCAGCTGATTGGCAGGAGTGAGTATGTGTGCTGCGTTTAGTGGCGGCAGTATTAAGCATTCATGCTGCTGTAAGTCAGGATGAGTGATCGACATGCAGCATGTGTAGCTAGCTACATGTGCCGGACAGTAGTAAGCATTTGAATTGATGTAAGAAACAGGCAGCAGCACACGCAAGCAAATTGCCTTTGTCGGAAGTTCAAGTAACACCAGAGTTGGAAGCACTGGAGAAATGAGTGTTCCTCCCTGCAACCATTATATGGGATAAGGCCATAACATAGGATCAGGGCCCACATAGGATCAGGGCTTTACGTGAGATGATCTGTCTCTCCCTGCATGACATCCATTACATGGGATAAGGCCATAACATAGGATCAGGACGTTAGAATGATCTGTCCCTCCCTGCATCAGGCCATCACATGGGATCAGCTGAGATCAGATTAGGTAATACTAGGCCAGTATACGAGATAAGCTGAGAGCAGGGCTTTACGTGAGAATGATGTGTCCCTCCCTGCATCAGGCCAATAGTGAGCAAGCAAGAGAGCGCAGGTGTGTCGAGCATTGCTGGCATTCACTTGAAAATAATCTGCTGTGAGCAAGCGAGAGTGGTGCATGTGCAGTTGTAGACAGTGTTGCTGGTGTTCACTTGCGTTAAGGTTCCAACGACTGTGGGCTGCTTGTACACTGAAAAAATGAGAACGCCTTCAATTCTCACCTTGCTTGTGTCCACACAAAACATGTAAAAAAACATGCATAGGCAACAACTTGCTGGCAAGTACACATGCCATGTAGGATAGCAGCAGATTGCAGGAGTCAAGCAGTCAGGTGAAGGGCCAAAGCGCGGGCTTAACACAGCTCCTTGCGTAGATACAGAAGCTGCACTGCTGCCCATTGATTGTGTTGGCATAGATGTATTTCAAACAGAATGCACTGCTGCCTCACCTTGCGTAGGTACAGATGCACTGGTGCCTCACCTCGTGTAAATACAGATGCACTGCCTCCTCACCTTGTGTAGGTACAGATGCACTGCTGCCTCACCTTGTCTAGGTACAGATGCACTGCTGCCTCACCTTGATTGTGTCAGCAAAGATGAACCCGAAGCGCTTGTGCATTGCGTCTGAGGGCAGAAGCATTGCCATGGCAGACTGGTGTTCAATGAGTGCGCCCTGATCTTGTCGATCAGTAGGCCTGCTTGCCGTGGCTGTCACACCCTGTCCAGCAGTGATCTCGTTTGACTCAGCAATAGGCCGTGGCCCATTTGGAGCCTATATTGTGAGATTGGCAGTGCATGTGGAATGAGTGATAAAGGGTGGAAGTTAGTACATTAGGATTTTTTCATTGTAGAAATCAGGAGGGCTGCTGGATTTTGAAATGAGATGCTAAAGTTGCTTACCGTGGGGTGTGTAATTATTGGAAGTACTTAATTTGATTGAAAAAAGAAGAAGCATTCCCCGCATTACTAATGGAAAAGGAGCCACTTTGATACTGAATACCACTAAACCCACTCACCTAAAAAAAAAGAAAAAACGAATGAGGGAAAACTGCAGCTCGCACCTTAGCGACCGCTACTTTTGCGCCTCTGTTAATCAGATTACACAAAAAAGACGCAGGCAGTGAAAATCAAGTCCCAAATTTATCAGAAAAAAGAAAACTTGACTGAGAGACACATGCTCTGTTTCCTTTTCCATACCCCCCGGCTTATTTTGTAAAATCAAACATTTGTTGGTACTCACCTGCAAGGCCTTCTCCTACCATGCAGCAGTCTCTGCCGGTGCACTCAATTCATTGTGCTACATAGATCCGATTGTAGGACACACACACACACACACACACACACAAACACACACTCCTTTCTTCTATTTGATTTACCCGGCTCCCTTAATCACGTCCAACTCCCGCTTACTGCCCACCTTTGATGCCCCATCTTGCCACGCAGCAGTCACCGCTGGTGCATCCCAGGAGCCTACTGAGTGCTCTACAGCCTCAGGTCTTGCCAGGCCCGTCAGGTGTGCAGGGTGTGCTGTGTGCGCTGCGGGTGGCGTGGAGGCCCTAATCCCAGCAGGCACCTTAGCTGCTAGGGAGAGCTGCTGAGAAGGCACAAACATGGAGGTGCTACGTTTGTTGGGGTTGCTGAAGATGGAGGTACTGTCGTGGGACCTGTCGCTCAGCACAGTGCCTGGGATGTACTGTGCATGCTGTGCGTGCTGTGTGTGCTGCTGCCCTGCGTAGCTGTCCAGGCAAACTTCCTGGGTGTCTGTCCCCGCCTCCCCTGGAACTGTCTGATTGCCAGCATGCATGACAGCCTCCTTTCCTGTGCCGTCGTCTAACGGCTGGATGCCTTGACTTGCGTCGGCCTGCTCCCCAGGCTGCTCTGCCCCCCTTGCTCTTGGCACTAGCGGCTCTTCAGCAATCTCATTTACTGTAGAAAGGCCCTGTGGCTGTGGCCCTGTGGCTGGAAAACCATGGTCGGAGGTGTGAGGTCAGGAGGGGGTGCTTGGGGTGGAGCTATGACGGTGGCATGCAAAAATTATTTTGACGGTAATTGACTGTACAGACGTTTTATGGTTGATTGCTGTTATGCAAGAAAGAAAGCTGTGATCTGCGTGTATGTGTGTATGCGTGTATTTGTGTCTGTAAGCTTTTGCGTGTGTGTGTGTGTGTGTGTTTGGCTGCGACTGTATTTATGGAAAAAAGGAACATACAGAGAGCTGACTTGCGTCGTGAATGCATTCAATAAGATTTCAAGTCCTTTGCCTCACCTGGCCCTCCCTCTGACTCTGCAACAGCTCCTGCTGTTGGCTTTGTGTCATTGAGGAATTCTGAGGACCTGAGTAGAAGGTAAACGGATGAGGAGTTCTGAGGACCTGAGTTCTAAGGACCTGAGATGAGGAGTTCTGAGGACCTGAGAAGGTGAACGGGTGAGGAGGTCTGAGGACCTGAGTAGAATGTAAACAGATGAGGAGTTCTGAGGACCTGAGTAAAATGTAAACAGATGAGGAGTTCTGAGGACCTGAGTAGAAGGTAAGCGGATGAGAAGTTCTGAGGACCTGAGTAGAAGGTAAACGGATGAGGAGTTTTGAGGACCTGAGTTCTGAGGACCTGAGAAGGTGAACGGATTAGGAGTTCTGAGGACCTGAGTAGAAGGTAAACGGAATATCCATGCTGATGATGCTCAGCATACATCAAGGTAAGACGCAACTGGTGCTCACAGTATATAATGCTTGCACTAGCTCTGGTGCACTCGAGGCTATCGCACTCTGCTATCCCACTCTGCTATCGCATTATGCTATGCTCTACTATGCTTGCACCAACTCTAGTGCTGCACCTAAGTCTCAGATGCATCAATCACGTGCTACTTTAAATGTCCCTTCAAAATGATGCCTTATTGCAGCCAGCGATACTAGGAGTTCAATGTGCCAGCCCTTATCCTGTTGTAACGTTGCAATGGTAATCTATGCTGCTCTAAAGTGTACACACAGAAGTGCCGGACTGAAGTTTACATACAGAAGTAACAATCTAGAGTGTACATACAGGAGTGCTGGTCTAAAGTTTGCATTCAGGAGTGCCGGTCAAAATTCTACATACAGGAATGCCGGTCAAAAGTTCACATACAGGAGTGCCGGTCTAAAGTTTGCATACAGGAGTGCCGGCTAAAATTCTACATACACAGGAGTGCCACTTTATGGTGTACATACATGAGTGACCTCCCCCTACTAAAATATGGATAAGACACTAAAGCAGCAATGTGGTTGTGGAAGTCCCCTATATCTTGCTGGCAGCGACGTATTTTCCTTTGTTGTTCTCCCAATAAAGGTCAAAAAGCAAGCAAGTGTGGGTAGACCAGCATTCAAGCCAACCTTTTTGTTGGCTTGTCACGTTTGCTGGTAGCAGATAGGGCCGGGAGGTGGAGCAGGGCGTCTGTGGGTATGGTGTTGCTGCCTAAAGCTTGGGGTACCAAAGGGCCTGTGAACTGCTGCCAGTGGGGGCCAGCAGTGTGAGTGGAAACGGGCGGAGGGGCAGGAGCAACCTGTGTGTGAGTGAGAGTGTGTGTGTATGTGTGTGTGTGTGCACATGCACGCGTGTGTGTATGCGTGTGTGATTCAAAACGGAGAAGGGGATGTGACCAGTTTGGATAAAGATGGTCCTTTTTTGTGAATTTGTGTATGTTTGGACATTTGAGTGGGCTGGATAACGAGCATCTCCTTTACCTGCTTTGCCGATGGTGGCAGCTAGCGTTTGAGCAAAAGTAGTGGCAGCAATCTATTGGCGTGCGTTAGAGCAGAAACCTACACAGTCTATGTGTGATCAGCGCAGCAAACACACACAGCTTCGTTCTATCTATGCAGCGCATCATCCAAAACCTCCAGACATAATACAACCATATGCTCTCACCTGGTTCGATCTTGGTGAGGGCTTTGGTGCAGGCTCTGCTATGAGAGTGCTGTCAAGGCGTGGGGGAGGAAGCACACCCGTAAATTCATGCCAGTGCGGCTCGTGTGTGTATGCCTTGGGGGCTGCAAGTGTGTGTTTGTGTGTTTGTGAGTGTGTGTATGTGCGCTCATGCCAGTGCGGCCTGTGTTTGTACGCCTTGGGGACTGCATGTGTGTATGCAACATTACGAGAAAGTGGGAGGAATAGGGATATGAGAGAAAGAGAGAGAGAGAGAGAGAGAGAGAGAGAGAGAGAGAGACAGAGAGAGAGAGAGAGAGAGAGAGAGAGAGAGAGAGAGAGAGAGAGAGAGAGAGAGAGACACAGAGAGAGAGAGAGAGAGAGAGAGAGAGAGAGAGAGAGAGAGAGAGAGAGAGAGAGAGAGAGAGCGTGAATGCGAGAGGGAACGCCAGCAGCACTGTTATAAATTTGGTCTGAAACCAAATTGTAAGCTCATTCCAACTTTGGCAAAGCATGCGCCCACCTTAAGCAAACTGCACTAATACAATTATATACTTTAGTTTAGGCCATTCTTTATTCCCAACTTGCACATTGACTTGCGATTCAGGCACCAGGCAGTTTGGAGAGAGGCACACAGTCAGGACCCTTCTTCCTGTTTCAAAAAGCCTGCGGCTGATCACAACTGAATTGCTTTGCCGCATAGAGATATTGCTGACATTTACATTCCTTTTGAATTGCCAGAGTACTTGAAAACATCTCTGAATAAGAAAGTCGTGAGGAAAGTGGCACGCTTTTGGACTCAGGGTCAAAAATGAAGTGTGATCCTTGTTTGTGTGGCAGAGTGTCAGACCTGAGTTCCTATACCAAATATTTTGTGATACCGAGATGCTCAAGATAAGGAGAACATTCTTACTTTATGCACAAGCACTGAACATCCACGGCACCAGTTCAACCAAACATATGACAATATTTCCGACGGGTTTTGTTTTAAGAGTTAATAAGTAGATTTTTTTTTGGATTTTATAAGCAGCCATGCCAGGCTGGAGGCCTCTGTAATCCAGACTAAACGAATCTAAGATCATTACTGCACCTTGACTACTGAAAATTAACAACCACTTTATAGGTGCGATGCTTGCATATACATACCTGGATGAGTAGGGTTGTCACTCTTTTCAATGGGTGCACTTTTGCTTTCTTCCTTCGGAGGTGGGTTTCCAACCTGGAACATAAAAAGGTGTAATTGGTACGGAAATGTTTAGGGTTAGCCAGAACCATATATAGGTGTGCATAAGGTGTTTTTGGCAGGGAAATCACCAAATTTACGGTCAAATACGGTGTATAAATACGATTCTGGCCAACACTGTTTTAAATGTTGTGACGGAAAGCATTGTGCTGGCCTGAGGCAGCAGAGGAAATAGGGGCATTGAAATTGTACGTGGAAGCTGTAATAGAACGCATTGTGCTGGCCTGAGACAGCAGGGGAAATAGGGTCATTGAAATTGTACGTGGAAATTGTAAAAGCATTCGACTACTATGCTGGCAGGGGCTACAATTTGCAGCATCTCATTCCTTGTGCTACCTCTCTGGCAATATCTCCATTTAAAAAGGACCAGACATCATATGGCAGTTGCAGTGGGGCACGGAGTTATTGTACCAGCATCAACATGGATTTCTAGGCACGAGCTACAGCATTAACATGGATTTCTAGGCACGAGCTACAGCTAACATGGATTTCTATAGGCACGAGCTACAGCATTAACATGGATTTCTGTAGGCACAAGCTACAGCTATAGCGTGACATGAATGAAGTGGTGGTTACTCATTGACCCTTGCTGCCTCAGCGACACATTAACTTGTGCAGTTTAACCACAATATACCATCGGCAACGCACTCACTTATGCATTTGCACCATCAGCAACGCACTCACTTATGCATTTGCACCATCAGCAACGCACTCACTTATGCATTTACACCATCGGCAACACACTCACTTATGCAAGAACATCAAATGTGCTCAAACGCACACCATCAAGTCCCAAGAGATGGTCAAACATTGTATAAAATGAGTTTACATTAAACCGTGCACTTCTTGGTCCCAAAAGGTGCCTACACATTGCTTCTACCAATTAGCTATTGCAAAAGTTATTGTAAGTCACTTTCAGATCAACACCGAAAAGTCATTGAGCCTTGTATTTAAACCACCTTTTCAATGCCAGTCACCACAGGCAGGGCACGCCAACACAGGGCAACTCAACTCTGATTCACTTGCTGTAATCAAGTAAAATTGGGATCTGTATTCATCTTCCAGCAATGGTGCAGCTGGAATGAAAACACTGCTAGACCTTACGGACTAGCTAATATTTCATAACACACGCACTTTTCGTTCATCCTTGGCAATGGTGCAGCCGCAGCTCAAACATCACCGGACCTTATAAGCCAGAACCCTTCCTAGATCCTGCCACCAATTCAGCCAGCCACCAATTCAATTCAGCACCCTTCCTAGATCCATCCACCAATTCAGCCAGTCACCAATTCAAATCAGCACCCTTCCTACAGTCAGCCACCAATTCAATTCAGCACCCTTCCTAGAGCCAGCCACCAATTCAAACATCACCTTATGAGCCAGCACCCTTCCTAGAGCCAGCCACCACAGGAAGGTGCCAAAGGGGATCAACAGCACACACAACACTACGATGGCTGCTGGCCTCTGTATGTCTCCTCCCATTGTAGCATCTCCTAGCGTGAGCGTGGAGTAGAAGGTGAGCGCCATTAGCAGAAGCGCAGTCACGCCCACCTAGAGATGCGTGTAAGCGTTAACATTTGTGAGTGACCGGTCGTGGCAGCGATAAAAAAACATGTGGCATAGTGTGCGTAATGTGTGAACCCGTTGGTATCTTTCTTGGACAATTTGCAGACGGGTCTCTTTCCTGAACAGGACACCTTTTTCATGATCTTCATAACAGAAGACAAAAGTAAACGCCAAAAGTAAAAAACTCATCTTAGCCTACTACCTCAGCAAAGGAAAGGTCTGGGTAGGCGGTGGGCTATTGAACCTCACTGAGGCACGAGGGACAAGGCTTTTATGAAGTATAGAAACAACGTCTTTCTGAGACATTATAGGGCCAACGTTTGATTAAACCCTTTCAAAAATGGCCTGTGCACAGTTCTCCAGCCTCAAAAACAAGTGCATCTACAATAGCGAGGGCTTAGGCTCCTGGGGATCTCATAAAGTATGATGGTTGGTGTATAGGGTTGGCCATTACCGCATATTTACACTGTACATGACCGAATATTTGAATATTTCCATGCCCAAAATAACGTATATACATGGTTCTGGCCAAACCTATTGGTGTATTGTCTCTGGCTGTTGTGAGCACATGTTTGATTTGGTATGAGTGCAAGCTGGCTCACAGGAGCAAAGGCTTGGTTTTCAAATGGGAAATCCATCTCAAAGACTGGTGTGGCTGTGGCTTGTATGAGCATTTGGCAAACGTCTTTTTTGCCGTACGCTAAATTTTCCGGCCTAACATCACATTTATGCAAAGCAACTAAAGCGTTTATGGGGAATCTCTGACTGCTGAGATTTGTTACAAGTCATACAAGACACTCACACACACAACACACACATACATACACATACACACACACATACACAAACAACACACACAAACACACACACAAACAACACCCACATACACACAAAGGTAGGTGAGCCTCTTACCTCAAAGCGTGGAAATCGTAGGGCAGGCCCCAGGGGGGTCTTGGCAAATAAAGTATGGAGCAGGATGAAGAGCAGGTGGGCAGCGGAGATGGCTGCTATGATAATTCCGCACATGGCCAGTACATACAGAACACTCTGAGTGTTGTCAGGATGGCCAAGGTCAGGGTCTTGGTCATCGACTGACCCAGAAGTGCCGTTCTCCTGGGGGTATGAATGATATTGTGCATGAGAGCGTGCGTCAGGCATACAGTCCTATAATCAAAACTGAATTAAAGTGTGTGCGAGAGTGTGTGTCAGGCATACAGTCCTGGAATCAGAGCTATGTATATTTACGTGCTTTTACTTTTTTTCCAAAGTTGGGCATTTGTGAAGTATCTGTCGCATAGATGAGGGGGGATTGGCTTGGACCAGCATCAGGAAGGCTTTGGATGGTAAAGTCAAAACGGCTTTGCTGCTAAGCTTTGCCTTTCATACCTTCTTTAACAGATATTATATATACCCAGCATGTTCCAGTATGGCATATGTATGAGCACACAGTAAGACAAAAAGAAAAGACACACTGGAAAAGATCATGTTCCAGTATGGCATATACAGCACACAGTAAGACCCAGCATATTCCAGTATGGCATGTACATGAGCGCACAGTAAGACAATGAAAAGACACACTGGAAAATATCATGTTCCAGTATGGCATATACATATACTGTATGTGATGTACATATACTATGATACACATATACAGTATATGATGTACATATACTGTATATGATATACATATACTGTATATGGTACATACATATACTGTATATGATGTACATATACTGTATATGGTACATACATATACTGTATATGATGTACAT
>Ga0307945_1003021_pt1 | contig 13654 bp, 10 predicted proteins | sample OrgLakmetagen228_FD_201818 | JGI IMG/M metagenome (GOLD analysis project Ga0307945, IMG submission 201818) | Saline water microbial communities from Organic Lake, Antarctica - #228 | ecosystem: Environmental > Aquatic > Non-marine Saline and Alkaline > Saline | place: Antarctica: Organic Lake...
TCTGTTTAGGCAGGAGTTTTCCTTTTCCCAGTCTTATAGGTTTTTTTCCTTCATTCTGTCAGGCCCTTGCTGAGGACCGTGTAACAACCCCCACCAAAAAAAAAAAAATGTCATATTTCCAACCCCAAACTTAACATTTGAGCATTCGAACCCCTGGTCATCCTACTCCATTGCTCATAAACAACTTTTGAACCAAGGCGCAAGGGATCAGACCTTACACCAACTAATTTCAAGCAATGATCTTCCAGAATACTTGGTAAAGCTTAAAGTGGCAAGGACATCAGACGGCAAGCGGTCACTGGATTGCATCAACACCTTAATAGAAAGCTGAGACTTCATGTTTGTCACAGTATCCAATTAACCAGTGTCATAGTCAAGATATGCACGGCACTCCACCATTTCTTTAGACACTTGGAAAGAGGGTAGCAAACGCGAGCATGCATATGATGGCCTCGGGGACTACAGACCAATCGGTCATGCATAACCTATTGACTTTGCTGAACAAAGCAGACAGAGGCTGGATGTTCGCCCGAGCTTGCAAAAGTGACAACGTGAACTCGGCGGAGCAGGTCATATCTCCCCATAATTGCAAGTCATCACTCAACGCGTCCAGCGGTAAGGAAGTAAGTTTTAAGAGTCTTTTTATAAGGTCTATGCCACCCTCTTTGGAATATGATAGGTCTAGAAAGGAGAAGCTTAAATTGAATAAAGGGCGGGATGCCAGAGAGAGACAGGGATGAGATGGATGAGTGAGGGTGACAGTACTAGTAAACTACGGACAAGGCCTAAAGAGAGCAAGTTGCCGGACCCGGGTGGCAGATTATAATTGGTTTAGACTCTACTAACGCAAGAATTGAGAGACTCTTCGAGTAAGGCTCAACTTGCACGATGAGGATACGGTCTGCAAGACATGATCAAGGTCGACTGGCGCGTTAATAAATTAATTAAGCTCAAGCTTTCCAGCTGTTCGACTCAGACAAACAAGATAGACACCCGCAGGTCGCTTGAAAATTATAGAAGAATTGAGAGGCTCTTCAAGCTCTTTACAAGGCCCCTATAGTTCTCAGGCTAAGTGGGGGCTCAGAGGGCACCGTGCAAGACTGTGCTTTTCTGGTGTGCCTCAAATATCCTATTTTTTTCTAATTTGCCTCGAGCTCTTTTTTACTTATTAACGTTTGCTTAACGTCTACTTAACGTTTACTTAGCATTAGCGTGTACTTAGCGTTTTGTGGTTAGCGTTCTGCGGTTCGCATTTGGTGGTCAGAAACTGACACAAATTTTATAACGGATTATTTTAGCTGACAGCATAGCCGTGCAAACCACATAATTGTTTGTGAATCACCATTACGGTGCGTTTACAACAGGGTGACTAATGTTTGTGATTGATTTATAATCAATCACTCGACTTAATCGCGTTTGAATTTATCACCCCTGAATTTATCACCTTGCGTTTATAATGGACGCAATTAATTTAGCAGAATCAGGTTGTAGCCTGAAGCAGTTTGTAGCTGTGAAGGAAGGGCTGGAGCTTTAGAAATGCTTGCATGCACTGGACAGCGCTGGCAACATCCTTCCAACCGCTGAGTATTTGGAGCCTTTAATTGACCTGCTGGAAATTATTCCAGCCATTCCCCCTTCAACTGGAGCTTTCCCAGCCTTTAATTAACCAATTGGAACGTTTGACTGCCACCCAGGAATTAATCACGAACGAACTAATCATTAATCAACCCCTCCAGGATGACGATATGCAATCTATATTTCTCGGAATATTCTCCGAGGCATCTCTCGAAACAACCAAGTCCACTTCATGTTTTACTTTTTGATGTCGGGGGTGCAATCTACATACAATCAGTTCACCATAACTCCTAACTAAACTTAGGCGTCCCCACGCACAAAGTGCACCAACTAGTCACTAACTGCACTAATAAAAAGCTTGAACAAGATTACAAAAACAAGACACCTTAACAACAACAGTGATAATGGGGGATCTGAAGGGGTTACTGGTAGAGCGGCTGGATTCAGGAGGGCTAGACGCAGGCCGGAATGCATTCTGACAACCCCCTCTAAAATTAATTAAAATTAACCACGGTGATTAGTCACCCCTTGTAAATTAATCATTGATAACCCTGATCATTAATCACCCTAAACGCACCATTATTAAATACCTTATTATTCAATACCTACCTTAAAATACCAGCTCCATTCTTCAATTAATTGTTTCATTCACAGGTCCCTGCAGGGATTTAGAACGCTGAGGTTAGTCACACTTCATGGGCATGCATGCGTGCACATGCCCCTCACACTGCTCGTGCACAAAACACCTGCCTTCTGCTAAACACGTGCTGCCTTACGATTGTCGGGCACTATGCACATGCGCTAGGATGAGCACACCCGTTTGTGCACATATTGAATCAGGCAGCATTCACCATCTACTGCTCTCAAATGATGACCATGCAGACACCTGAGAGGCCTCCACCACTAACTGACATGGCTCCACGCAAGAAGCAAGGGGCGCAAAAACAGCCAGCATCCTATGAAGGAGCACCAGAAAGGCAGCAGGGCAGCACGACAATGTTCCTTTCTCTTAACGATGACCTGCTAGGCAAGCTCTATGGTTCTCTGGAAGATGGCAAGGACAAAGCGAGCCTCAGGCACTCACAATCAAATGAGTTGATGTGAGCAAACATGAAACTCACAATCAAATGAGTTGATGTGAGCAAAAATGAAACTTTGCTTTCGCATTCAAGCCAGATGACTTGACGAAATGAGTTGAATAAGCATTGGTTATAGAAGTGCCAAAATGCTGAAAGTAGCCGATGGTAGGTCTGTACAAAGAGTTGTAGCACAACCCCCCAATTCTCTTGTGCAGCCTGCTACAGGTAACACCGCGCGTGGACGTGGCGCGGTAGCTGCTTCAAGAGACGCAGTGCAATTTATCTGAAGATATCATGAATCAAGGGTAGCAATGTCAGGGGCTAAGGCTCTTGCAGCAGCTGCGTCTCTCACACAGTGTGCAACTGCTTCATTTGCATTTCAGGTCCAAGGTCATCAATCTGCACGTCAGCTCTTTCAAGATTGTGGCAGGCACTGCTGCAGAGGAGTCTGTCCGAGCATTGACACACTTCCCAAAACATGCCACTCTTAAAGAGCTTCACATCGGCAACGTGGAAGTGGCTGCAACATTGGAGGCACTGCTTTGCTCTGATGCTGCTCAATCCCGGCTGAGCTCAGTCGTCAAATTGTGTCTGGAGGTATGTAACAACGAAGGCAGTTGGAAAAAGCACAACTGGTCAGGAGTGTTGTTAGATGTTTGGATGACCTTTGTAGTCTGAGCTTGAACTTCACGTGACTTCTAAATTTAGGCCAAGCATCATGTGAAGCATCATGTCACACAATGCTGTCTCCCACCTTTGAATCACAGAATTCCGGGATTAAAAGCTCATCATGTGGAGCAACATTGCCTCACCTTTTTCCAAGGCTACGAGACTGCTCTTCTGAGGGAGCAGTTGTTTTTAAGAGGTGCAGCATGGACAGCAAATTTCTACGCATTTTTGCACCCCAAGTGCAGCCGTGCTCTTTGTCTCTTCACGCTTGCACCTTCTGGGGTTCGAGTGATGAGGCATTGGCGTGTTTGGGGAAGTTGAGGGGCTTGAAGGCACTTTCATTTTCTCCTTCGCGCTTCAATAACGGCCTGCAAATCTCTTGTTTGTCTGAGTTGAAGCAGCTGGAAAGCCTGGCTTTACATCATTGCACGCCAGTTGGCCTGAATCTGGTTCTGCGGAGCACCCCCTCCTTGCGTGAACTGTGCCTTTTTATACCACCTGGTGAGCAAGTTGCTTCCGACTCTCTACAAACCTTGTCCATAGAGTCACTGTCACCCTCCTCAAGTTCACTCCTGTCTCTCTCTAACCTGCCGTCCCTTCGCTCAATAAGCTTCCGCATTCTAAACTCATCATACTCTGAAGAGGGAGGCATAGACCTTATAAAGAGGGACATATTAAAACTTGCTTCCTTACCGCTGAGCACGTTGGGTGACTTAGATTTAGGGGGAAATAGAAGCTGGTCCGCCGATTTCACATTGTCTCTTTTGCTAGCTCTGGCCAGCATCCAGCCCCTGTCTGCTTATTTCAGCAAAATCAATAGGTTAGATTTGTCCAATTGGTTTTTGGTCCCAGGGGCCATGCGCGCGTTTGCCGCCCTCTTTCCAAGTGTTGTGTCAATAACAATCTGCTGCTGTAAATATCTTGACTATGACGATGGTTTATTGGATGCAGTGGAAAACATGAAGTCTCTACGTTCCATTCAGATCTGTATGCAACGCAGCGACCGCTTGCCAACTGACGTGATTGCCGCTTTGAGCTTTGCCAAGAATTCTGGAAGATCATTGCTTGTGAAATTGACTGGTGTAAGGTCTGATCCCTTGCGCCTCCATGGTGCAAAGATTGTGAGTGAGCAATGGAGTAGGATGACCAGGGGTTTGAAGTGCCCAGATGTTAAGTTTCAGTATATGTAATCATTGATACATTTGATCTTTGTGCACCCCCTCATTCAAGTATTTCCTGATATACTTTTATCTGTGTGCACCCCCTTACTCATGTAATAGTATCTGAAACATTAATCTATTGCAATTCAGCTGTATTTCAGTTGCTCTAAAGCTTAAAATGGTCTTTCAGCCAATGCTTCCTGCTGAGAGAAAAAAGAGAAAACTAAGGTAAGGTTACATCGCTATATATGCCTCTGGTGGGCATCTGAGCGGAAGCTTGGAAAAAAGCCTGTAACCAAACCAAAAAAACGCTAGAAAAATCAAGGGAATAGGGCTAGGCACTTAGCTACAAAAGAGGCAACACCAAAAATACCAGGTTGGTTCATAAAGGTCCTCAAACGAGCTGGGCCATCCTCAAACTGAGGTGGGAAGATAAGCTGTTGCTGTGTGCGAAGTCTGACTAGATGTTCAAGCGGACAGTCCAACAAAATGTGTTCCTCATCCTGAATAGTGTGCCAGTCACATCTGTCACGGATCCTGAGCTCATAAGGCCTTCTATTCCTGTCATGACGCATTATTTGGACTAGAAAGTTGTGGCCAGAAAGAGAAAACTAAGCAGGAGAAGCCGCTCCCCACATAAAAAGAAAAGAAAAGATTCCGCTGGTAGTAATTATACAGCCAGCAAGATTAAAAGAGGGGGTTGCGTAGGTGCCTGCACCAGGCAAACCCCCACCGCGCAAACACGCAGAAGAATTTTGTTTAGTGTGGGTCATGCAGGCAGGCGGGTTGTGTGCCGTGGCACTCAGATCCGCACCTTGACTGTTGTTGTTTAAGTTGTTTTGGTGTGCACATCCAGCTTATTGAACAAGACATACAGAAACTCTTAACTGTCAACCAACTAACTGCTCTGTCATACGATTTGTCGCTGCCACTGATTGGGCGTGACAACATCTTGTTTTTTTGAGTGTAGATGCATGTCTGATGGAGTGTTCATTCAGTTTATGGTTTATGTGTCAGCTTTTTGATCTTATGGTAATTCAGATTTAATGTCTGTAAAGAAAAGAAAAGAAAAGACTCCGCAGGTAGAGATGACACAGCCAGCATGATTAAGGGAGGGGATTACTTAGGTGCCCGCACTAGGCAACCCCCCACCGTGCAAACCATTAAAAAGAAATTTACGTGGATCAGGGGGCTTGTGTGCCGTAGCACCCGGACCCAATCCTTGACTGTTGTTGCTTGTATATTATTGCAATACATACCTTGTTTTTATGAGTGCAGATGCATGTATGATGGAGTGTTCGTTCAGTTTTGTGTGTCAATTTTTTAGTCTTATGGTAATCCAGATTAAGGTCTGCCAGAGGTTTGTCTGTATAGTCTTTGTAGATAGTCCCCATAGCTCCAACGAGGATCACGAGAAGCTTGATTTCCCTATATCCTTGTCTGTTTAGGTTGGCCATAAGCATGCAGTGCTGTGCTTTTGATTTTTGGAGTTGGGGATCAGGCCTAGTGTCTTCACAAAATTATAACTCAATCAGGTGAACCTCCCACTGGTTTGGATTCAATTTCTTGTCTTTAGCAAGCTGTTGAAAGTCTGGGTTGTGGGTTGTTACGCAAGAGGAGCACACAGTGCTAATAGGTAGAAATAGGATGGCGTCAGGACGAGAAGAGGCTTTTAAAGCATGTGCTGTTAGTTTTGGAAGCAACCAAGAGGGCAGTGTTTTGTTGGCAGTGTTTCTCAGATCTAGGCCTTGCTCTGATAGTTTATCTGCGCTGCCTACGTCAGTGTAGGCAATTTGGTTGGCACCGCATGGTCCCTTTTGTAGGGCCTAATCAAACAGCACGCTTGCCGTATTATGGCGTTTTATAATCATGTTCCTCATTTTAGTGTGTTGGCAGCCTGAGAGTATGTGAAACGCACTATCAGTGCAAGGGCAGATGGGGCAGTTTGCATTTGGCGGAGAGAAGCCGTACCCGTAGACGTGATTTTGATTAAATATTGTACCAGTGCGGTACCTCATACATTATGTTTTTCGTAGAATTTGAGATTACTATTGTTCCAGAAAGCATTTGTGGCTTGTTTATTGACTAAAGTTCTAAGGTACTTCCAGTAGCTGTAATACCCTGTGTCTGTTTTGGAACTCCCCAGTCTGCGTGATTTGCACATTTTTGTTTTCAGCTTGGCCTTTAAATCAGAGAGTGCTCGAAGCCTAGGTGTAATTGCCCCTCTTCCGCTGGGATCCTCATCGACGTCTTTAGCCGCAAGCCAGTAAAGGTGTGTGTACGCATTACCGTCTGGAGCTGGACGCTGAAAGTGCATGCTGTCATGACCTCCGTCATGTAAGGCAGAGTGTTTGGCAATTGCATCTGCACATTCATTACCGGCAATGCCACTATGAGCTTTCATCTTATAGAAGTAACCCTCCCTTAATCATGCTGGCTGTGTCATTACTTCCAGCGGAGTCATATATATCTTTTTTTCTAGAAGCAGATAGGTTCTGGTGAAGCATAAATCATAGATACCGAAGGTTCTAGCAGATTTGAGTGTACATGGTCTTGTTGCATTTCAGGGAAGAGTAGCTGTTTTCTAATCTGGCTTAGGGAGCATGCACTGTCCATTGCAATTTGGGTATACTTATTGGTAAGCGCTGCTCCTATCCCTGTGAGCTCAGCTCTATTAATGGTGTTTATCATTCCCACGCCTCCTGAGTCCACATTACATTCAGCTTTGGTTTGAGGGCAGTATACCCCTGTGCCTATAAACTTTTCGGCCTTGCCTATGCAGCTTCCGTCAGTGTATGCCCATAATTTCCAATTGGGGCACTTCAATTCAAACTGCTTATCGTCCCATGGTTGGAGGTTAACGTTAGTGTTTTGGCCTATTTCCTGGCCAGTGACGTCCTCTCTTTTTGATTTGAAGTACTGGGGGCAAACATGGTTGGTGATGTGGTCTGTGTCCTCTCTTGTGAGGTACTAAGTTTCCCCCCAAACTGCTTCTGGGATACTCCTTTGCAGTAATTGCAGCCAATTTGGCAAGCCATCAATTAAATGCTGTTTTGCTTCTTTGTTCCAGACAGCAATAATATCCATGCTCCAGGTGTGGTTGGAGAAATTACGTTGCACACCCTTCCACGAGGTTGGCATTGCATATGTGAGTTTCGTCTTGGGGATTGAGCCAAGCGTGGTGCAGTATTATGGGTTATCTCGCACCAATGCTCTGTAGGCTTTGATGCTCTTGTTTTCCCAGTTGGGTAGAAATAAGAAGGTGGCGGTTGGTAGCTCGCTACACATCGCAGATCGTAGGGAGTGTTGCACGCACTTTAGCATTTTTCTGTCATCATACACTGGATGGCAGATTGAGAAACCTGTAAACTTGGTGGCAAATGCATTGTAATTGGCACCAAAGACAACGTCACGATGACGCTCGCTCCAATATGAGGAGTTCCGAGGATTAAAGCAAGTCCAGAGCAGACGCCATTTTTCCTTCATGGCACATTGTTGTAGTGCTGCACTGATGTGTTGGGGTAGGATACGGGAGTAGGATTCTAGTGTTAGTTGGCTTGCCTTAGGGGTTTTGAGGCGTGCTTGGTGGTCTTGAAGCATACCTGCAAATTCAGAGGCTAGACACTGAACACGAGAAGACATATCTCTGTGTAGTCCGTGTTTCTGAGTTTCATGGAACCTTTCTCTTAAAAGGTGGAAGCGCTCAAGAGTCATCATGCCTATGCATTTGCCATCTGGCTTATATATGCAGGCCGCTCTAGCTTTATACAATTTTGGGAGGGAAGCCTTGTGTGTGGCGTGTATCATTGGCGATCTGTTTTGCGCAATATCATTTTTCAGACGGACAGGTCCACCGATCTGATCCAAACTTCATAGTGCCCCGTGGGAGTGATGTTTACATGTGGATTGGTTGGTTGAGGACAATGGAGTGGAGATTGACATAAACTATCAGAAAAAGGCTTTGGGGACAAACAAATGGCTCCTCTTTGCAGTGAAGGGGCACCTACTCACATGCCTCTTCATCAAATTAGACCCAATACGCTTCAAACTGAAGCACCAGAACACGTGCTCAGGTCTTTTTAATTTGCTCTTTGAACAGACTCATGGGATTGAACGCGCAAGTTAAGGCAAAGAGTGCTCTCTATTAGAGCATGCTCATTTGCATATCTCACCAACCATTTGGCCTTATTTTCCATTTTCTTTGTAAAAATCTTGATTGCAAGGACTTTAAATCACTAGATACCACTGAAGATGTGCTATGGCTGGACAGCATATTTGAGCTTGAAAAGGAAGGATCATAATGTGGCCAATATGTAGGGTTGGCCAGAGCCATATATAGACAATGTATTGTCATGCTAAATTAGTGGCATGGTTGAATCGTATGATTTCCCCTGGGATTATAATATGAGCAACGGTTTTACGGTTATTTGATTGTTTGGCCAGTTTAGATGGTCCTCTTGTAACAAACTCGCTCTTTTCTCAGACTTGTCTGATAACCATCATCTCGGTGCGTTGCTTGAGCCGTCGCTTCCTTCTCGCGTGGAGAGGGAGGAGACGATAAACACACCTTTATGGGGGGCTATGGCTCATACTTGCAATCTATGCTTAAGCTGGTACCATGATTCGTCGTGCCTGTATATACGTTCTTTTGGCAGGGAATTTACCGAATATATGGTCATATATGGTGTATATATCCGGTTCTGGCCAGCCCTATTGGCAATATGACATGTGTGCCTTTTCAGGTGAGTGCCGAGCTTGAGAAGTGTCAGTGCGGGGCATTATACACCCTAGGAGCATTTGAAAAGCATGTCTATTTGAGTCCTCTGTGTCTCCCATGTCATACTTGATCACAAGAGAGGCGGCAGTCATCACACAAAAGCAAACAGGAATATCGTGCAAGATTCCGGCAGAGACAAGCATGGAGGTCACCAGGGGCGTTAATAGGCACGGTATTGACGCTATCCTTTCCATTATGAGCACCAATTGGAGCGACCAATGGTGCTGGAGCGGCAGGCTGTAACACACGGTAATTGATGCTATCCTCAACCATTACGAGCACCAATTAGAGCACTTAATAGTGCTGGAGCGGCAGGTTGTGAAACATGCCTACCTTCTCAAAATAAGCATCGATGGGAGCAACCAGGGGCGCTGCAGCTTCTAAGAACTCTGTGACGGAGACGGTCGCAGGCTTTACCATGGCAGAAAAAGTGGTCATGGCATCGTAAAGAGCTACCTGCTCAAGAGCACAAAAATAAGGACAAGGTTACGAGTGAAGAAGGAGGGTTTTGCAGTGGAAAAAAGGTGGCTGTGGCATTGTACAGGGCTACCTGCTCAGGGGTAAACAAGGAAGGTATTCAAGCCGCTCAAACATCAGCAAATTGTTGGACGGAGAGCGGACAATATTCCCGTATTGATAAAAACAAGAGGTGGTCAAAAAAATTAAAATCAAGTGATCATACTCGATCAAAACAAGCAGAGCAATGGTGAAAACTCAAAGAGACAAACGTCAGAAGGACAAAACACAGCGGATTTCTCTTAATGAGGGACATAGGCGTAATGCAGACCTGAACAGTGCTGGAGGGTCAGAATCAGATGATGATATCAGGCCTGGTTTTTGACGCGATACATAAAATACACAGATCGAGCGATAGGTTCATTCTTGTGCTGCAAAGTCTAGCAATGAGGGAGGGACAAGGAAAGCGGTTGCCGTTTGGAGAGGGCAAGAGGACATCATATCTAATCTGGAAGCTTCCTTTCATTTTTGATAGTGCTCCCAAATGTGTACATAGATGTTCATACATGCCTTCACTCTTTTTATGCACATGACACTCTTTTGCACAGGAAACTGCACCCTTTGTTTTGCACAGGACGCTCTTTTGCACAGGACAGTGCACTCTTTATTTGCACAGGACGCTATTTGCACAGGTCACTGCACAGGGCGCTGCGTTCTTCTGCACAGGAACTTCTTTTGCACAGGACACTGCACCACAACCACATACGTAAGTGCGCCTTACGAATGTAAAATTCATCCTAAAATATTTCTCCAAACTGAAAACGGAATTTTTGGGTTTGGACTCACAAAGTGTTCACGAAGTGATCGTGGACAGTTACAGTATGCCCGTATGCCCCATATGTTGGTTGCAAAGGATGCAACAGGAAGGTACCTTGCATACCCCATGCAATTGATAAGGCCATGTTCTAGCTGGTCGTCAGCACTTAGTTGCCGATCTCCCTGGACTTGTGTGGGCTTTCGGTGCTGCCTGTCCTGCTACTAAAATTGTCCATGCCAGACTTGACCTTCTCAATACCGTAACCAGCTCTCATCAGAAGCCACTTTCAGGCCAAGAGGGACGCACCTTGTATGCTTTACACCATCATGCAATGGATGCAACAGAGGGGTACCTTGCATACCCCATGCAATCGTTAAGCTGACTAAAAAAGGGTGTACCTTGTGTGCCTCAACTCTGTTGCGTGGTAAAAGGGTTATCGATTTGATGTCAATACTCTTATTTCTGGGTACAAATACTGCACGCAATATACAAAATGGCTGAAACGGATGCAAGAGGGTGTAACCTAAACGTACTATATGATGCCTTTTGCTCCAAAATGTGTGGGTTGTGAATCACTCGTAGTAGGGAGTTTGCTATCTCCCCTGGACATATATAATATGCCATCATCAATCACCACTTCATAGCAACGATGGCGGTTTCAATGGGCACAATGGGGTGTGACCTTCAGCCAGGTTGTCTGGGTTTCGACCAGCTGCTTTTGCTGGTCTCGGCCCGTTACAAACATCCTTAATGCTGGCATCAGCGGCAGGCAAGCTGCACCAGCCACAAGGCCCTGCGAGTGCCCAACCCTTGTGTGTGTGTGTGCGTGTGTTCGTAAATCCAGCTGTTTCTCCATAATGTCATTACACCTTTAAATCCACCATTTACGGGGGCCCTGCTAAACGTGTGTGCCAATGGCATGTGCAAATCCTGTATGCGTGTGCATATTATTACATAGTGCGCCATTGTGACCTGACACCCACCAATCACAGGGACCTGCCAGCCCTGTGTGCCCCATGGCATGTGCAAACCCTGCCTGCTCAGGCGTGGGGGAGCTGCTGCTGCCCCATCCCCACCCATCAGGCATTGGAATTAACTGGGAAGCGCCAGAAGACAGGTGCGTGATTTGGGGGGGGAGAGCCAAGGGTGCATCTTATCAGAAGGGGCTCTCCTTGCAGAAGTAAATGCAGAAGACAGGTGCTTGAGTTTGGGGGGGTAGAGCCAAGGGTGTGTCGTATTAAGGTCGTTGGTTGAAATAAGTGAGCCGAAGGCTCATATCACACGCATAAAACAATCCATTCATCATTAGTAGTGCGTCTGTTCAGAAGGTTCTCCTTGCAGACGTGGATTTCCCATCAATAGTCCGTGATGATGATGACGATGACAATGATGTGTGTGCGTGATGTTGTGGGTTGGCTGAGGTGATGGGGGAGTGTTGGAGTAGACACATACATACACAAAGTTCCTTGTTTGGAGATAGGGATCTGGAAGTGGAATTTGCTTTTAAGCTAATAAGCATCTTTATGTTGTGTGTGTGCGTGTGTGTGCGTGTGTGTGTGTGTGTGTGTGTGTGCGTGTGTGTGTGTGCGTGTGAGTGTGTGTGTGCGTGTGTGTGTGTGTGAGTGTGTGTGTGTGTGAGTGTGAGTGAGTGTGTGTGCGTGTGTGCGTGTGTGTGTGTGCGTGTGTGCGTGTGTGTGTGTGTGTGTGTGTGTGTGTGTGTGTGTGTGTGTGTGTGGCATTGTTAAGTAGCAATCAAAACACAATAATGAATGTCCTGATGGCACAACAGACTGATTTGCTATTGAAACTGTTTGAAGAGTAATACAACTGAGAATGCCTGCTCCTATAAATTGTCTCATAAGTACAGTTGTAAGGGGTAGCGGCTGTCACTGCCTGCATGTATAATTTGTTGTGTGCTAGAAAAACAAAAGTTTTTATTATATTGGGGAGGTTAGAAGAGGTAATGAAGAGCAATGAGAGCACCATACAGGCTTATTATAAAAGAGATTATGAGAGCAATTTTGCATGGTTTAAACTGTGCTATTGCACCACCCTTATTATGATTGTGCTTGCTCTCTACCTCACCTTCACTAACAACACCAAAAAGCTTTCTAGTGCTATTTAAAAAAACTCACGGGGCTCATTATTCAAGCGCAGACATTGTAGTGCTGTGTGACCAGTTTGCGCTCCTAATGTGCGCTCCTTACAGAAATTACTTCCATTGGCTCGCAAATTTCCTTCTTAAAACCCTGTCTTCTTGTCATCTAGGTATTCTGTAAGGCAGTGGCACTGGAGCTTTTGTAATGACGCAACCCAACAAAACTCACTTCCAAATGCCTGGGTTGCATTCCTCATTTTTAAAGACAAACAATTCCTCCTATACTCTGTGTTTTACTCTTGATAGGCAGTGGCACTGGAACTCTTCCAACGACGCAACCAAACAAAATACTCATTTTCATTCCTCATTATTAATACAATCAACCCTTCTATGCTGTGTTTTGCTCTTTAGGCAGTGGCATTGGAACTTTTCCAACGACGCAACCCAAGAGGCGTTCTACTTCCACAGCGATGAATGCTGGACTGCATTCCAAAGCAATACGTCCCTGGACTTCAGCGTGCTGTTGCACTGCTCCGGGCTGACTCTTTAGGCTGCTACACCAAAATACGGCACGGAAATGTGGCTTAGTTGGCTGAGCTTTTTTAAAGCTGCGAGCGTTGACACAGAATTGCTGCACGGAATTGTGGGCACAGTTGGCTGGGCTTGATTTCAAACTGTGAGCGTTAAAGTGTCCTACACTGCATTGAGGCTATTTCAGATGTTGTAGGTCTGGAAGACTGAACACATAGTTAGGTGACCAGGCATGTAACGTAAAAATCGTCAGTAATGAAAATGTTGACTCTGTTTCATATTCATATTTAATGGCTTGGCCACGCGGGGGGCACAGCCCCGGCCTTGACCCCGGTTTCGTACACAGCTCCTTCTCTCATGCTTTTTCCAGCTCTCCTTCCTCTCTTCTCACATTTCGCCTGCGCTCTCAACTGCAGTAGGCTTTTCTCAGGACCATCCCTGCGGGTCTCTTTCAACTTGGCCTCGTGGGGGGCTTAAATGTCCCGGCCTTGG
>Ga0307945_1003022_pt1 | contig 13653 bp, 13 predicted proteins | sample OrgLakmetagen228_FD_201818 | JGI IMG/M metagenome (GOLD analysis project Ga0307945, IMG submission 201818) | Saline water microbial communities from Organic Lake, Antarctica - #228 | ecosystem: Environmental > Aquatic > Non-marine Saline and Alkaline > Saline | place: Antarctica: Organic Lake...
CTTGTCTCAACAACTGCAACTATGTGCGTCTCCCCCCCTTTTTTTCGTGTGTTTGGCGTCTCCTTCCATCCTCCTGGTTTTCTTCTGCGTCTTCTGTCCTGCGCTCCCTCAACTCTGTACTCTACTTAATTTTTTTTTCTTTTTCCTGGTTTCCTTTCTTTGGTTCTGGGTATCCTTGAGCAGCTTCCTTTTGCTTTCTCCTCTGCTTGAGCCCTCTCTCCTCTTTTTTTTGTTGTCTGTCAGGTCCCTGCTGGGGGCCGTAGCTGTAACACCACCCCCCAAAAAAAGTGACTCAGACCCAGTCGTAATTCAGATCCAGTAGCTCAAACTCAGTAACTCAGACCCAGTAACTCAGACTCAGTGACTCAGACTCAGTGACTCAGACCCAGTAACTCAGACCCAGTAACTCAGACCCAGTGACTCAGACCCAGTAATTCAGACCCAGTATCTCAGACTCAGTGACTCAGACCCAGTAACTCAGACCCAGTAACTCAGACTTAGTGACTCATACCCAGTAACTCAAACCCAGTAACTCAGTCCCAGTAACTTAGACCCAGTAACTCAGACCCAGTGACTCAGACCCAGTAACTCAGACCCAGTAACTCAGACCCAGTGACTCAGACCCAGTAACTCAGACCCAGTAACTCAGACCCAGTAACTATGGATAGACACTCCGACTACGCAGCCTTGCTCAGGATAGAAGGCACTAGCTGGCCATTCTTTCTTCTTAGCATTGACTAAATCAAGAAACGGTCACGTAACCCTAAGATCCGAGCTTCCCCCTAAGCATACATCTCAGATATAAAAGAACAGTGGGTAAACATTTCAAGCATATAATGGGGGTCAGGGGGGGTATTAAAGGTGGGTAAACATTTATTTCAAGGATATAGCGGCGGTCAGGGGGGGTCCAAAGTTAGCTATCAGCTCTTTAGCATAAATTAGAAAAGGAAAAAAAGAAAAGCTACGCAGGCATTGAAAAATCACTCCCTACTAGGGTGCGAAGCATAATATTTTGTTACCCCTATATCATATGATCATATGATATATCATAAAATCAGTATATAATATTCTCAGGAATTGAAGCATATAACTCAGACTGTGCACTCTGGTTTTTTGGACCCAAGGAATTGATTGGTGAAAACCCTGCAAGGATTGGTTGTGCTGCCAAGTGAATGTTGCCAAGTGAAGAAGAGATCCACATACTCCTTTCCACACCTACACCCACATACACACATACAAACTCACCCCCCCACACACACGCACATACTCACACACAAACACCCCACACATCCACCCGCACACCCACATTAATACCCACACACCCACCCACACCCACACCCACACTCACACCCACACCCACACCCACACCCACACCCACACCCACACCCACACTTACCCCCACCCGCACCCGCACCCACACCCACACTTACACCCAAACCCACACCCACACCCATCCCCGTATGTGGTTGAGTATGAATTCAACCCAGATTTCCCCGCCATTTGTTAAACTATGTCAGCAGCGCAGTAAGCGTCATTCAAACACCTGAAAATATCATATTATGCGGGTTCCGCATAATATGTTTTATTATATACATATACATAATATTATATACTAATATGATGAGGTCGCCTCGCACCCTACTCCCTACGCTAACTGAGGGAAAGGAGTCACCGATACCTGAATAAGAAATCCTACCTAAAGTCCCAACTATCTCCTTTTTTTACAAGACAGGCGGCCTGCATCCGCAAACGTCTGTATGGCAAGTAGCCATGATGAGGGGGGGTGGCAGTAGCTGGTAGATCCTTTTAGCTCAAGCTTTGATAATTCGAGGGAAACCCACCTGAAATTTGAGTTGCCTCCTATTTTACTAGGCAGGCGGCCTGCATCTGCGGACGACCGCCTTGGCATGTATCCGTGGTGAGGGGATGTGGTAGAGGAAGGAGGGCCGTGAGAAAAAGAGGGAGAGGTAATGGGGGACGGAGCAGTGTGGTACATTGGGGAGTAAGGGGGATGGAAGTGGACCGGCGCACGATGGCCTGGGGAGAAGAGGGGGTGATGAAAAGGTAGGTTTGAGCAGTGTGCAAACGACTTAGAGAGACGTTAAAAAGAAAGTGAGGGCACGGAGAAAAAGGTGTTTTTAAGTTGTTGAAGTGATCTGGAAATGACAGTAAGTCATAAGTCATTAGTAATTAGTTATTAGTCATTAGCATTAGTCATTAGTCATTAGTCATTAGTCATTATTCATTATTAGTCATTAGTCATTAGTCATTAGTCATTAGTCATTAGTCATTAGTCATAGTTGAAGTGAGCTGGGAATAACGGTTGGAAGTGGGAAGCCGTGCATGCACGAGGAGGACTGAGGAGAAAAATGGCAGCAGACTATTTTTCACGGCCAGGGATGGCCAGAGCTCTATATATACACACAACGTAGATGACCGTATATTTGGTGATCTCCCTGCCAAGCATATTGTATGTACACCGTATATATATACATGGTTCTGGCCAAACCTATTCACGACGAAAAACTAGCAGTACGTCCTAAAGCCTTAACTGTACGTACTTGGACACAAGGGTACTCAATATAAACAAATTTTGGAAGTAGTCGGGCTTAAGCACACAGAATACGGAGGGGAAGGAAGGATGGCTCCCGTCAAGAGGAAAGACATCAATGTCAAGAGATATAAACATATCTTTTGCGTGCGGTTCCCTCGCTGGGATCGTCTGAAACCCTTGCAACACGTACTTTTTTACGCAAGCATTTTTTTCTAGCTGCATGTTTTTGCTTGCAACCACATGGTGGATGCTGTATTGGCATTGTTGGGAGTGAATTTGATTGCCCGCATATACTCACTTACTTTCTTCCCATGTCCCGTCTCCAAACACACTCCAAGCCCATCAGGAGTCCAAAATCTATCTGCAAACCAACCCACCTCCAAACCCACTCGTGTCAGGGTTCATGCCCATCCCACAAACCCGCCCCCAAACTCCAATCACGCTCCAAGCCCATCAGATTTCCACGATCCATCAAGCAAACCCACCCACCTCCAAACCCACTCGTGTCAGGTTTCATACCCATCCCACAAATCCGCCTCCAAACACACTCCAAGCCAATCAGAGTTCCACAATCCATCATGCAAACCCACCCACTTCCAAACTCACTCGTGTCAGGGTTAATGCCCACAAATCCGCCTCCAAACACACTCCAAGCCCATCAGATTTCCACGATCTATCACGCCAACCCACCCACCTCCAAACCCACTCATGTCAGGGTACATGCCCATTCCAGGTGCTCCTAAGGCTGCCGCAGCCGCAGCCGCAACGCTCGCTGCTGGGATTCCAGGCAGCAGTGCGGAGGGTCCAACTGTGTGCAGGTGCCGTGCATGTGAGTGCTAATAAACACTCCTCACATTTCAAAAGTGATGACATACGCAGCCTAGCAGTCACACTTTTTGACTGATGGCTTGATCTGTAACCTCTGACCTCTGTAAGAGTTGAATTAGTTTGTATTACTGTATAGTACAAATGCTGCTAGAAATCCAGGCAGTGCCGGGATAAATTTCCTGTGTGGAGCTGTGCTCATGTGCATGTCAGTAGCGGGTCATGCCAAAGTGGTGCAACACTGACTTAGTTATTGATCTGGTGCTGTCAGTAAAAACTATGAACTTTGAACAATACCATAAATACCACCCTAACGCCATCATTGCTTCACACACACAAGTAATTTCCACTTATGTTATTATCTGAACGACAGATTCACTGCTTACTACAAGAGCGCTGCATTGTGGCCTTTGAGCCTTCACTGCTTACAACAAAAGCGCTGCATTGCTGCCTTTATATTCACTGCTTACAACAAGAGCGCTGCATTGTGGCCTTTAAGCCTTCACTGCTAACAGCAAAAGCGCTGCATTGCGGCCTTTGAGCCTGCACTAATCACAAGAATTATTGTCTCTGGCTTGTTGTTTTTTGCTTTACTTTTGTTTTTCGCTTTACTGCAGCTTTTTAGCCTATGATGCTGACAACAAAAGTGTCTCATCGCAGGTCTTTTGTTTCCTGCAGCAGCATGCATGCCCCTATAAGGAGCCTTTTGAGCTAAGATCAGGAGGCACACACACGCACATACACACACACCTGCCACACACCATGCATCTCCTTATAAGGAGCCCTTTGGACTAATATCACACGGCACACACACACGCACACACACCATGCATGCCCCTATTAGGCGCCCTTTGAGCTAAGATCAGAAGGCACACACACATACACACACCCGCCACACACCATGTGTCTCCTTATTAAGAGCCCTTTGAGCTAAGATCAAAAGGCACACACACATACACACATACACACACGCCACACACACACACGCGCACACACACACATACACACACCCGCCCCAACCCCCCCCTAAACACACACACACGCTAGAACCAATCTTGTACCTGTCGCCCGCTGCCCAACAAAGGCCGTTGGAGGATTGGGCAAAAGTAGGATAGGACGGTGTGGCTTGTGTATGGACAGGTCGCCGTCCTGGAATAGAAAAGGGAAAAGATCACGCAGGCAGCAAAAAATACTCTTCGCATTTATTTCGATAAAGGAGCCAAGTCGGTACCTGGAAAGTTAAGGATTAACATTAATAAATATCCAGCCAAAAAACATGCTAGTGCCGGGCTGAATTTGTAATTTTAAGTGTAGGAGGGTTATGCTTTTGGTGAGAAAAGTGGGTATTCAGATCAAGCTCCTCGACCTAGATCTGAGAAGCAGATCAAACTCCTCAATCTGTATCTGAGAAACGAATCTTTTGGACAGAGGTTGAAATATTTAAGCAGGAAGAGGATGAGTATGTGATTGGCTAGAGCATAGTGCGCAAACAGTCCTCTAAAGGCACTCCTTATATTTAGGGCTGGCCAGAACCGCATCTGCACACTGTATATGGCCGTATGCATGGTAGGTCCCCTACTGAAAAAATCGTATGTACGCCGTATGTAAGCCGTATTTATGTTTCTATAAGAGGTTCTGGTCAACCCTACTTGTAATGTGTTACGAGCGCTAGAGGTATAAACAGCCAAACTCTGCGTGCCTCCTCCTGCGTTGTGTGTGTGAGTGAGTGTGTGTGTGTGTGTCTGTGTGTGTGTGATTGTGTGTGTGTCTCACATGTGGTGACAAAACCAGAAAAGAAGAATATACGCAGGCACCTCCTGCATTGTGTGTGTGTGAGTGTGTGTGTGTCTTACATGTGGTGACAAAACCAGAAAGGAAGAAAATACACAGGCACCTCCTGCATTCTGTGTGTGTGTGTGCGTGTGTGTGCGTGTGTGTGTGTGTGTGTCTCACATGTGGTGACAAAACCAGAAAGAAGAAAATACGCAGGCAGTTGGACCACTCCAAACCAATGACGATCAAAGAGCCACTCAAAAATCAGGCACCTTAAAGCTCCCTTACCGGATAGATGGAAAGGGGGATCGATAATGTAGGAACAAAGATTTACTGAGGCAGTCAAGCCTTGAGCCTGTGCCTGCAACTATTGCACCAATAGCCTGTGATAGGTATAACATCTAAAATTTGGTTTGACGATAGGGATTTAGGGATTTGGGACGATAAGGATTTAGGGATTTGACCTGTTAAACTGATTTGGGACGATAGGGATTCAGGGATTTGACCTGTTAAACGATCTAGGGAAGAGTTTCTGAAACAGATCGAGTGGACACACTTTGAATTGAGCTGTGTGCAAGTTTGCAGAAGATAAAAAGGAAAAAAGAAACAGTGGACACGCCTGGTCACGGATGGTTTTGTGTGCGAGCTTGCAGAAACAACAGGTAAAAACACGCACCTTGTGAAAGGTGGGTTTGCGTGCGAGCTTGCAAAAATAGAAGGTAAAAACACTCACCATGCAATGGATGGGTGTGCATGCGAGCTTGCAAAACAAAAGGTAATAAACGCACCATGCAACGGATGGGCTTGCAGGCGAGCTTGCAAAAGCAGATGGTAAAAGTACTCACCATGCAACGGATGGGTTTGTGTAAAAGGTTGCAAGACCAGAGGGCAAACTAACGCACCTTGTAGTGAAGGTTTTTGTGTGCAAGCTCACATCGCAGCCGCACGACGAAGGGGAAGGTCCTAGGGGTAAACCTGCTTGTCATGCTGCAATTCAGTGTCATGCGCGTAAATGCAATTTAGTGTCATGCGCGTAAGTGCAATTCAGTGTCATGCGCGTAAATGCGATTTAGTGTCATGCGCGTAAATGTGATTCAGTGTCATACGTGTAAATGCGTGTGAGGGCGTTTTTTGTTTTCTTCACCAGGACTCATGCTTGGATTCCACATCTAAGCTGATAAAATGATTGGCCATGGCCCATGACACATGGGTAGGGTTGGCCAGATCCATGTATATATATATACATATATATACGGAGTGTATACAGAATATTTTGCAGGTACATCACAAAAAATACGGTCATATACGGTGTATGTATACGGTGCTGGCCAACCCTAGGCATAAGCTGAAAATTTTGCAGGTACATCACAATATACGGTCATATACGGTGTATGTATACGGTGCTGGCCAACCCTAGGCATAAGCTGAAAATTGTATGTATACGGTGCTGGCCAACCCTAGGCGTAAGCTGAAAATTTTGCAGGTACATCACACAATATACGGTCATATACGGTGTATGTATACGGTGCTGGCCAACCCTAGGCATGTCACATGGGAGTAATAAAATTAATGCACGGCGCACGTGCTACAAAAACACATTTATATTATTGTGATTGAATCTGTGTGCAGCCGCCGCACGTCTGCATTGCAGACGCAAAACAAAGGGAAAGGCCCTGGGACACAACCATTGACGCACAGCACGCACGCTTATGTGATTTTTTTCACTCACAGGTTCCACACAATGTGTGTGTGTGTGTGTGTGCGCGCTGCTGTAAGAAGACAGCATGCATGCATATGTCACATATGCTGTTCTAAGATGATGCCACGCACGTAGCATGCACACATGATCTACAGCAGCCAAAGGAGCACACGCACACATGTTGCACGTGTACTGAAATCAAAGAGAGTGCATGCAGTCAGGAAAACCAGCTACACTACATCAAGTAATGAACAGTACTACATCAAGTTATGAACAATACAGCACTACAACATCAAATTATGAACACTACATAAAAAAAAAAACAGTACTACATCAAGTAATGAACATTAGCAATGTTGATTCCTAGCAAAATTAGGCTCCTTTCAGTCAAAAGACGATCTGCCTGATACTTGGACAAATCCATTGAAACTTTTAAACATAAAGTAAAGATGGCAGAGGTTAACCCTAAGAGCAACCCTAAGAGCAAAAGGTTAACCCTAAGAGCAAAATCATCTTGGAGTGATCCAGATGCTCACAGTTGCTGTGAGACACTCATATCGAGCCACATTCTTTGGTCAGCTCATTTTGAGAAGTACAAGAAAATGAGAATTACAAGAAAATTATCATCTAAGTGTAGCCACTTAATATGTGGAGTAGCAACACGCTGCTCTTTCAGAACATGAACCAGGAAGTAAATCGTGTACACATCAACCAAGCACAGCTGGCAAACGAACTAACGCTGGATGCAGCAGTTATTTTTATGTTGGTTGGCTAAAATCCGTTTCCAAGACCTCAACTAGGATTGGGCAACATACAAGGTACACACCTCTGTGATATAGAGAGCGTCTTACCTGGCAGATGAATCGATCGACGTACGGCGGCTGTCCTCCCTCCCAAGACCTCAATTAGGATTAAGCAACATACAAGGTACACACCTCTGTGATATAGAGAGCCTAGGGTTGGCCAGAACCATACATTTATAGGTATATACGGTATTTTTGGCAGGAACATCACCAAAAGTACGGTCATATACGATGTTTATATACGGTTCTGGCCAACCCTAAGAGAGCCGCACACCTGGCAGATGAATCGATCGACGTACGGCGACTGTCCTCCCTCACATCCTTCCCTAGATCTGAATCCTCCGTTGATGCTTTCGCTGATGCCGGAGCCTCTGCTGCAACAGGCACCCGATTCAAAAGCGGGAGTGCTGCAGCTGCTGCTGTACCTGCTGCTGCTGTACCGGCTGCTGTGCCTGCTGTGTCTGGCCCCCGCCCCAGCTCATCCCCTGCAACCACCAACATATCACCAGCAGAGACGCCCTTGCTGCCACCTGCAGCTTCAGAGGTATACATCCCCTCAGGCCCCGCTTTAATCGGCGGAACGTCACCAGGCCGTGCAGTACCCGCCTCGTCTCCTGCTCCCCCTCCCCCTCCCTGCCGTACATGCTGTGCCTGCTGACCCTGCTGAGTCTGCTGCTGTAACTGCTGTGATCTACCTGCCGCTGGTATCCCATCGGCAACTCCTGGTTCTGCTGCTGCTGCTGCTGCTGCTGTGTCAGCTGGAGCTGTGGCTAGATGCGTTGGTGCAGGAGAGGGTAGAGTAGGTGGAGAAGGTTGCACTTCAAATGGAGTCCCTGCAATCGCATCTCTTGCCTGACAGGCATGCCAGTGGCTAGCAAACAGCACCCACCCTTGCGGCTGACCTGCCTTCATGGACATCTGCAAACATGCCGCAAGCATCACAGCGCGTGTTGTGCGTGGTCGTTTTGACGCGGTCGTAGAAGACCTGCAAGCTCACAGCCATACAGACATGTCACTGTGTTTTTTGGGGGGTGTGGAGTTTAATGACGGACAGTCGAAAGGCTATGTTGCGATAGGTCTTAGCTGTGACCATACAACCAGAGCCTGAAACATCCATGACACGGATGTTCATTGAAATGTTGGGGTCTTGCCTGACAATGAAAGGAAGATCCGGCATCAAGGCGAGATAAGCGATGTTATTAGGCTGCCGCTAGGTTCACCACAGATGATGCTGGAAGCGTGCTGTCCACTCTCAAGACTTATCAGTAGGGTTGGCCAGAACCATATATATACAGTGTTTGTACGGTACTTTTGGCAGGGAAATCACCAAATATACGGTCATATACAGTGTATATACACGATTCTGGCCAACCCTACTTATCAGTCCTGCTACGACCCATTTAGCTATACTCCTGTCAAATTTTTTATTGTTTTCCCCTATAACCTGATGAAACTAATCGTCAAGCAGCTCTGTGCCAAAAACAATGAAAGCGTAAGATGACAAGGTGCTGAAAGCTAGCTATTGCACTGAGATAGCCAGAGGAAAACTGCTTCTGTGCAGAGCCGTTTCTGTAATACCTGCGATGCCTCATAGCCAGGCACAAATCTCACAAGGTTGTGTAGCTCCCTCTCTCTGACGCCAGCTGGAAAACCAGTGATAAACACCTATATCGCAGCGTGTGTGTATGTGTGTGTGCGTGTGTGTGTGTGTAAGTGTGTGTGTGCGTGTGTGTGATTATGTTTACGCGAGATTGGGGAGGACAAAACGTATAGCGTATAGTCCATGTGCCATAGAGACGTATGATGGATTGGATAATGCTTACGCCGCAATATGCTAGCCTGCAATACTGACACCTTGAGTTAAATTTAATTGGTGGCAGTGAACAAAGGCCTGTGAGGGAGCTGCAGGTCATAAAAACGCGGTAAGGTATGCCCTTCTTCTGCGCCCTTCAAGTGAAAGTCCACCATGACAGCAGACTGGTGACTACGTACGCATATACCATTAGGCCGATGACTGCCTTTAAATTTGCCCGCTGCCACACAAGTACGTGCAATCCATTTCTAGGCCCTTATTTCTAGACCAGCACGAGATTATACGACCATTTTTATCTCTTGGTGTACACGAGACCTACTTACAGTTCGAGAGCTTTCATCCACTGGTATGCTGCTCTTTCTCGTGCCTGACTGCAAGTGAGCTTGCAGCTCTCCGCTACTACTGGTGGCAGATGCTGCAGATGGGGCAGTTGTCTCAACAACTTGCGAGTCACTCGATGACCTGTGGGAAGGCTGCTGCTGCTGCTGCTGCTCCTGCTGCTGTTCCTCCTGCTGCATGATGTTCCCTCTCTAACCAGGCACGGGCGGGTACCAGCAAATAAACGCACAGGATGCTGTTACAAATAAGGCCTGCTCCGCGTGCGCTAGGAGCTACAAGGCTGCGGTGGATGCATGGGGAGACATTTCCTTTCCCTTTTGAAGTGTACAAGAATGTTGTGCAATGCGAGGGGCGGGCGGCCTTATGGTGCTTGGTAGCTCTCTGCGGTACAGTGGAAGCTACGCATTGACCAGGTGACCTCCTGTGATAAAATCACCTGAATTGTGTTTCAGAAGCAATTGGTGCCCAACGTGAATGGTCCTGCTCAACTTGATCTATTGAGCCAAACGAAGCACTGATGAGTTAGGAATAACCTATGACGAGTAGAAATATAAGATAAAAAATTATGATTCTAGCCCCCATGACCGGGGGGCTCTCCTTCATTTTCAATCGGTGTCGTCCGATTCGGATCGTCATCTGCGTCATCTGCGTCCACGAATTGGAGTGGTGTGCGGTATAGATGAAGAACTTCGTCATGACTAAACCGGATATAGAAGTTAAATCCTGGGGTCGTGATTGGGAGATTTGCATGCAGTCTCTTCTTGTTCGCTAAGTACTGCGTTGTGAGCTTTGAGGTTGTCTTGACTGCTCTGGCATTGGTATGATGACCCCTGGGAATGAAAATGTCTGAAGTGAGGGGCACACAGAGCGCATGTTTATCGTGCACACTCTCAATCTGCACGCAGAAAAGTGCTCAACGAACCATAGGAATAAGTCCATCAATCGTTATGGTAGCAGGCCTTTAATAAAACTTGTTAACGGCAATGAAAAGGGCAGGTAAGAAGCAGGAAGATTCAGCCGACCCCCCCAAACTCAGCGCCAAAATCACCTCAAAACGGTGGGCATTCCTGTCTCTTAATGATTGAACTCCCATGCTCACAGCACTACTCACACAAGATAGCCAAAAGATAACCAAAGAAACAACAAAGAGACCACAATTCCGTAACACAAACTAATTTAAGCCCCCACCATGCTACAAACCTCAGGCATTTTCCTATCAATTTTGCACCCATGAATACTATTTTCTCATGCCGAAATGAAGAAAGGAAAAAAGGGAAAGCTAAGCAGGCAGAAATAAAAAAAATAAAACACTCCCACATTAATCAAGGAAAAGTAGGCACTTTGGTATCGGGAACTGTAAAATTCCGCTACCACAAAGGGAAAAAAGAAAATCAATGGGGATCAGGAGGGTTGCAGGCTTGACTTGAAACCGCCTCCAGATGAGGTTTGATAATAGTACTGGAAACTATTCGTCTGATATGGACAAAATCAGCAGCTTAGTTAACAGCATATGGAGCTTGGAAGTAATCTTTTTATTGGATGCCGTGGAGGGTAGTGAAAGCTTTTTAAAGGATTTTGCAGAGGTTCTTGTGCTGTTCCTGCACGGCACTCAGCTCGTTCTTTATTCTAGTGTCCCGCATGGCTTTATCTCAATGGATGTCACGTTGAAGTCTGCCAAGACCTCGAGGTTGGTGCTGTCTGAAGATGTGGTTATGTTGGCAGCGGCTAGCGGTTGCTGCTGAGGTGCTCCCAGTCACCCTCAGTTGCCCCCTCCCCTGTCACTCCAAGGATCCCAAACCCCTCCGTTGTCATTATTTTGTTGTTTTTGCTGAAATGGGAGCGACCAGTGCAGCATCTGCTGGGCGGCTGGGGTAAAGCTGTTTTTGTCCAAGAAGTGAGGTAAAAGGCTACTTTGGTGCAATTTTAGTTTCAGCTGTTTCAGAAACCTGAAAATTTTGCATAGCCACTTTTTTGTTGCCTATGTCCATGAAGACAAAGCCCGACCTTATGAGCCTGCTTTGCTGATGGCTTTTATGATCATGCTGCGTGCTAGGTTATGCCTCATGTTCCTGACTTGCTTGTTGGCACCCAGAGAGGATGTGTAGGGCACTGTCTAGTTGAGGGCAGGGGGGGCAGGTCAGACTCGGGTGATCAAATTTTGCAGAATACGCGCAGACACAAAAAATATGGCACTGACAGTTTCCATAGAAGGTATATAAAGCCAAGCTTAGTAGGCAAGTTGCCTTTTTTGCTGGTCATCAGATGCAAAAGAACATGAGCTGAAGCATAATTGAATCAGTTTTGGGCTCAGCCAGTGCAAACTAAAAGAGGAAGGATCGGATAAATACTGGTCTCAGATGTAGTATATGTACCCACCCAATAATACAGATAACTGACATCCAATTGATAATCCTTTTTCTGATGTAAAACCAGACAGTGCAGGAAGGGCACGCAATAGCTCTAAAAAGAGGACACCCACCAATCTTTGAGTTTTCTTTTTACAAAAAGTTCGGGTACAAGTGGACCTAATCTGTGTCCATGCCATGGACCAGAAGTCCACTTAGCACCCTAGCAACAGTCACCTCCCCCCAAAAACACATCACACACCTGCGCAATCACACACCTGCGCATCACACACCTACGCACACACACCTGCGCAATCACACACACCTGCGCAATCACATACACCTGCACAATCACACACACTTGCGCATCACACACATATCACACACACCTGCGCAATCACACACCTGCCTTCCCATCCTACAAACTCCTATCCTGTCCCCACCTACCCAGAAAGTCAGGAGCATCAATCTTAATCTGCCACATCTACAATGATCCAATTTATGACAGTTCAGGCCACCCAGCACCATCATCCCACAAATACCTACTCCCCCCCACACCCAACAAATAAAGAGCATCACTTTGACCAAGTCCACGAAATCCAGCTTTGACGGTTCAGGCCAGCACCATCATTATAACATGAAATACAAATGAAAAGAGGAAGGAAGTTTGGTGGCGCCGACTCCAGCATAGTGTGGTGGGAGCAGGGGGCCACGGATGGCCCATGAAGCGGGGGACAGCTTGCCCTTGTGGCTGGCAACACTCAGCCGCATCGCCACGTGCTGCACAGGCGCTACAACTACGGGAGCAAGTCTTTTGGACTTGCACAGGAGCTTCAGCCATCAGGCGAGCCATACAACACAACCTCCCAGGTTCCGTGCAGCTGCTACCACGGCTTGTGTAGCTGCTAGAGCAGCCATGCCAAACAGTGAGGAAGGAAGTGTGGTATGTTGTGTGCCTAGCTGCCTTGACTGCCATGTTAAGAGCTAGGGGTATGATGTTTAGCACGCCAGCCAGGACAGGCTTAGAGCCCGCAGTAGTAGAAACTAGGGCAGTTGATCTTCTCCTTGCAGCCTAAAGGACTTTGCAACCTGCCAAGGTAAGCTTTATATTTTGTTGGTGGGGGTTGTAACACGGTCCTCAGCAAGGGCCTGACAGAATGAAGGAAAAAACCTAAAAGACTGGGAAAAGGAAAACTCCTGCCTAAACAGAAAAACCCTCCTTGAAAACCACAGTCTGAGAAATTGGCCCACGCTCGCAAGAGCACAAGCTAAGAGTGTGTCTGAAGAACAGACAGAAAAAGGCCTAACCTTAGGAGTTGGAGTCAGAGAGAAGGTAGGCTAGAGTACCTCTGGACATCAGGCAAACCTAACAAGCAGACACCACGCCTACGGCAAAATCAGAGCAGCGACCAGCAGGAGCCTAGCACGACCGAAGATCCTAAAGAGGCGGCTGCTAACGGCTAGACTGAACCCCACAAGCCCGCAGAGACCCCAAGACTAGA
>Ga0307945_1003025_pt1:0-5000 | contig 13650 bp, 16 predicted proteins | sample OrgLakmetagen228_FD_201818 | JGI IMG/M metagenome (GOLD analysis project Ga0307945, IMG submission 201818) | Saline water microbial communities from Organic Lake, Antarctica - #228 | ecosystem: Environmental > Aquatic > Non-marine Saline and Alkaline > Saline | place: Antarctica: Organic...
GCAGCTCCAGACGCAGGACGGCTGTCGTTGCTTTTGTTGCTGCTGTTGTTGTCGGTGGTGGTGGTGGTGCTGCTGCTGCTGCCGGTTGTATGTTGGATGTTGACATTGGGAGACGGGGATCGAGATGCGCGTTTGGGTTCTGCGTGAGACAGGGAGCAAGTGCATGGCTGAAACGAGTATTCTGCCGTTGTTGCTGGGCTTGAGGACAGAATGCGCTGTTGGGATCAAAGCAAAAGAAGAAGAGTTCAAGTATATATATTTTACAAGTGTTGGGATGAAGCTTAGTATCTGCAAGAAAGGAGGAGGTGAATGTCGGTGATGTTGGGTTTGAAGACAATGGGCACCGAGAAATAGGATGAAAGCTTGATATCTGCATAAAGATGGAGGTAATTGAGTGGCTATTCCCAGAATAGATTGTCGCTATGTCGGGCTTGACGATAAACAAGGAGCAGGAGACTGACAACTTGACGACTTGACATAACACACTTTATGCACAAGGTCCTTTGTGACAACAAGTGCCAAGTGCCACTTTTCATACACGTACAAGCTGCCGTACCCCTTCTCAAAGGGTGATGAGAATTCAGTGCACACAACCGCGCACTGAGGCACACGCACGTACACACACATGCACGCACACGCACACACACATACACACGCATGTACACAAACATTGTCGCGCATAAAAGTGTACGCACCCAAGGGAGTGGCGCGATTTTTTTGTGACCAATTGAAGTAGGTTGAGCAGATGCAGGCAGGCAGCAACTCAGTACACACGTGCACACACATACAGACACACACACCTGTACTTGCACCCACATGCACACACCCACATGCACAAACACATGCACAAACACATGCACAAACACACACATGCATAAACACACACATGCATACACATATGCACACACACATATGCACACGCACCCATTGTAGTGTTGGCGGTCGCTGTGATGGTGGCGGTAGATGAAGCAGAGGCAGGGGGTGCCGCCCCAAGGGGTGCACTGGCCTTACGCTGCCTTGGTCCAGAGGGGGGTAGCATGGCACCACCTGCGCTCGGGGTTGCTGTGGCAGATGCAGGAGGCAGCGAAGCAGTGGCGCCGCTGGGTCCAACACTAGCTGCTGCGTCGGTGGGCGGTGCAGCAGAAGGTGCAAAGGCAGGGGCAGAGGCAGACAGGACCGTCGTGGGGGCGTTCGCTGTGCTGCTGCTGCTGCTGCTGCTAGTAGGGGCTGCATTCTTTGCACTGTTGGCGTCGTTCTTGCCGCTACTGCTCTTGTCGGTTGCAGACGGGCTGGTAGCAGCAACAGCAGCAGCGGCAGCGGCGTCAGTTGCGGTAGAGGCAGAGGAAGGGATTGTGCTGAGCTGCTGTCCGCCCTCTTTGCTGCCTGAGCCACTGAACCTGTATGTGTGTATGTGTGTGAGAGAGAGAGAGAGTGCGTAAATATGGGTGTATGCACGTGCATGTGCATGTGCATGTGCATGGATGTGGATGTGTGCTCATCTGTTTGTGGCCTGGAGGAAGCAAACCAAAGTGAAATTTCTAATACGAACAAGGCTAGATAGGGCTGCTGCAAACTGTGAGGTGCACATACACTCATGGACTTAACCTCACATACCCATGCACACACACATCCACAAAGGCACACAAAACACACATGCTGCAATCAGGGCCTTGTATCCGTGCCATTAGCACTCGTTAAACAACCTAGAGCTGCCAAAGAACATGAGCCCGGTGCTACGATCACACCTTTAAAACCTGAGCTGCACAAAAGCACACAAGCTTGGTGCTCAGGGAATGAATTTGGTGCCAAAATAAAAAGACAGCTTTTGCGTTTTACCTTGAGCTGCCCAAGGGCAAGGGCTTCGCGGTAAAAAAGTCAACTTTTTTGTTACCCCAAAGTTACGATACAACACCAATTTGTTACAGTTACCCTGAGTTGCGTAGGACACGGGCTCGGTGCTCAAGGCATGAGTTTGCCCCCCCGAAAACGCATGGATCCTGTTTACCTGGAACTGCCGAAGGACATGAGTTTTGTGCTCAAGCTACGGCCCCATTGCCAGCCACTGCTTTCAGCGCCAGGAGGGTTGCTGCTGGCGTCCCCAATGGTGCTGGCTTCCGCCATCTCCCCTGTGGCATAGAAGGAACATAACGTGTGAGCCCAAAGCATCTGGTCAGAGTAAACCGCAGGCTGTTTACTGGACAGCTGCTCTCCCATTGGTGCTGGCTTCCGCCATCTCCCCTGTGGCATAGAAGGAACATAACGTGTGAGCCCAAAGCATCTGGTCAGAATAAACCGCAGGCTGTTTACTGGACAGCTGCTCTCCCATTGGTGCTGGCTTCCGCCATCTCCCTGTGGCATAGAAGGAACATGACGTGTGAGCCCAAAGCATCTGGTCAGAGTAGACCGCAGACTGTTTACTGGGCAGCTGCATCCCCACTGGTGCTCGCGATCGCTGGCATCCGCTACCTCAAGGGGCAGAACAAACATGGAGCCATAAAAATGATAAGCTTCAGATCAACCGCTGGCTGTTCCCTCGGCAGACTTCTCTCTTGGCAGGCTGTTCTCTCAGCAGGTTGTTTATTGAACAGCTGCGTCACCACAAGTATTATTAGCATCAGCAACGGAGCATTAAAAAAGCCCGCCAGCGTGCCTGCGTCAGCGGGCCCTCATTCCATCACATGTACTAGAAATTGCACGTACTAGACATCACACGTACTAGAGATTACACCTACTAGACATCACACGTGCCAGGCATCACACGTACCATACATCACACGTACTAGACATCACAAGTGCCAGGCATCACACGTACCAGACATCACACGTACTAGACATCACACGTACCAGACATCACACGTACCAGGCACCACACGTACCAGATATCACACATACTAGACATCACACGTACCAACAGCCACCCCTGTCAAGCCTGCTGCCCTGTCGGTCATGCTTGAGGCCCTGCTGTTGTTTGAACTCGCCCTTGAAATCAGGCGGCGCAGCTTCTCCGGCTCTGCCAGCACGTACTGCAAGCAAATCAATGCGATAGTATGATGTCGCGATTCCCGGCAGTATGAGGCTTTTGTATAAAAGCTCGCCCTTGAAATCAGGCGGCGCAGCTTCTCCGGCTCTGCCATCATGTACTGCAAGCGAATCAATGCGATATTTTGATCAGTGTTGTGCACCTGACGCTTGACGGCGTCAATGGTAAATGACGCTGACGGCGTAATGTATGTCAAATTGACGGTGAAAATAGTAAATTACGCCGTCAATCGTCAGAGTTTAGTGACGGTGACGCCGTTATTTAGGATCGTTAATTACGGTGACATTTTTGAATGACGCCGTGTGCACAACACTGATTATGATGTTGCGATTCCCGGCAGTATGAGGCTATCGTATGCGGTTGCCCTTATAATTCGGAGTGTCCAGCATTTGGTCCAGCCAAAAAATAAGAGTGCAACGTAATATGCTGATGTATCCTGGGCCCTTTTGATACCTCTCACCCTCCTTCCATAATTTTGTAGGACGCGCAAATGAGCACTGACGGCAATACAAGGCAAAAAAACACACGCACAATTACACAGACACACACACACATGCCAACCCTAACGAGACACATATATTAACCTACCTGGGAGTAATAGTTGCCTAGAGGGGGGTTCAAATCTTCCGTCAGCCCAGCGGGATGGGATGCAGCAGAAACGGAACCACTGCCATCAAGTTGCCTCGATGCCCCTTGCTGCTGATCTCCTCCTTTGCAAAATAACAGGGGATGAGGGACTAGTCAGATCTAGCCGTCTTGTCTTTCTGGTTGTGAAACAATGCCTGTCACTAGGTAGTTATGACGTGCGTGTGTGTTTGTGTGCGTACATGTGTGTGTGTGTGTGTGTGCGTACATTGTGTGTGTGTGTATGTGTGTGTGTGCGTACATGTGTGTGTGCATACATGTGTGTGTGTGTGTGAACACCAATGTGTGTCCAATGTTGCACAGACGTGCAAATGTGTGTTCGTGTGTGTGTCTGCGGGTCCCTCACAACCCTACACACAAGCTCACACACACACATGCACACGCACAGACACACAAACCTACACAGATGTTATGCCACCTCCCCACAATACTCAACCGCGCCCTCAACCGCCAACATAAGCAACACGCACTCTGCAACACACACGACTGCATCCACCAACACTGCTGCTCATACCCACACCAACATCACCGACGCGCAACAGATGCATTGCCTGCAACGAACAACCCACATCCGCCAACACAAAATCAACGCACCTAAATGCCTGCGGCTACTCGCAACTCCATCACCACCGCCACTAGCACTTGGCTCCCATTTCACACCCCCACTGCCGTTCAACTGCCCACTCGCACCACCATCACCACCACTGCTGCTGCTACTGCTGCCGACCTCTTTGGTTCTAGAGGCAGGCTGTATGCTGGGGGCTGGGTCGTGTGTGTGCAGCTGCATATGCAGCTGGCTGTGCAGCTGGCTCAGGGAGTGCACGGCGCTGTCCTCTGTGACCTCGCCGGCCATGTAGCTGTGGATGAGCTGCTGCACCTGCGTGTGTGTCCGCGCATGTGCGTGTGTGTGCGTATGTGCGTGTGTGTGCGTGTGTACGCATGTATGTGTGTGCGCGCGTGTGCATGTGCGTGAGCGCATCCGTGTGCATGTGTGTGTGTGTGTGTGCACATGCATGTGCGAGTGTGTTTGTGTGTGTGCGTGCATGTGTGTGCGCGTGTGTGCATGCATGTGCGAGCGTGTGTGTGTGCGTGTGTGTGTGTGTGTGCGTGCGTGTGCGTACATGTGTGTGTGTGTATGTGTGTGCATCCTTGCCGCTCACCACGCGTCACTCACCCAATGCACCACACACCTAACGCATCACCTCCGAATCAATTAGTGCATCACCTTAAGCATCACTCACTTGATACATCACCCTAAGCATCAATAACGCATCACTCACCCAACGTATTCACCTATTGCATCAATTAACGCACC
>Ga0307945_1003025_pt1:10000-13650 | contig 13650 bp, 16 predicted proteins | sample OrgLakmetagen228_FD_201818 | JGI IMG/M metagenome (GOLD analysis project Ga0307945, IMG submission 201818) | Saline water microbial communities from Organic Lake, Antarctica - #228 | ecosystem: Environmental > Aquatic > Non-marine Saline and Alkaline > Saline | place: Antarctica...
ATATATGCTCAATTGCATGGCAAATTTACTTGAAACATAGTATCCTGGCCAACTTAACCCAAGCCATTTCTCACTTCCCATGTGCAGGGCACTGACCCCAAGACTTTGATGCAACAAATCACTGAAAAGGCACGAGGAGACACGCAGGTGGGTGCTGCTACATGCGTACACGTACACGTTTAAAAATCAAGGACACATTTGCTGACACACACATTCAGGCACAAACATGCACACAGGTGCACACACGCATGCATATACGTACGCACATATGCTAGAAATGTCCGTTCAAAATTATGTGTCTGTGGGATGCAGATCAAGCACGGCTCCTCCCAGATTTCTGGTGCTGTCTACATTGGAAGTGCAGAGCACCGCAAAATGCTGGACCAGGTGTGTTCGTGTGTACAGCTGGATGGGTGTATGTATGGGTGGAGATATATGTATGATTGGGTTTGTGTTTTGTGTGTGTGTGAGAGAGTGTGAGAGGGAGAGAGAGAGAGAGAGAGAGAGAGAGAGAGAGAGAGAGAGAGAGAGAGAGAGAGAGAGAGAGAGAGAGAAGGAGAGAGAGAGAGAGAAAGAGAGAGACCCCTTTTTATGGGATGCTGAATTGGTGCGCTGTTGACCTCATTTGTAGCAGCAGTCAAGTCCAGGATCAAACATTGGTTGCAAACCAAATGTATGTCGGGTGCAAGTCAGGTACGCACTTGCACAGAAGACTTTGCAAGTTTAAAATAAAGTGCAAATGAGAATTGCATAGATGACTTGACTAAGTGCAAAAGTAAGTGCAAATGAGGATGACCTTTGATATGATGCCTTCGTCAAATGCTTTAAGAGTTGTTTTACGTACGATTCTGACCAACTTTACGCATGGGCAAAACAGTTTCCTCCATTTTGAGGCACGTGCTCCTGGCCTCTCTTCAGCACCCTTGACTTATTCTCTCACACCTTTGACAGACATATGCTTGATGCACACAACTCTTGAAACGCGCACACACACACACATGCAACTCGTTACCCCCTCCCCACCCACAGGTGTACAGCCTGTTTGCTGTGAGCAACCCTCTGCACGCAAGCGTGTTCCCGTCTGTGCGACAGATGGAGGCAGAGGTGGTTGCCATGACGGCACGCATGCTTGGGGGAGGGGGGCCAGCTAACCCAGACGTATGCGGGGCCATGACCTCGGGTGCGTGTGTGTGAGTGTGTTTGTGCAACTGTATATTGCTGTCGTTGTTGTGTGTGTGTGTGTGTGTGTGTGCTTGTGTATGTGTGTGGTCAAAGTGGGGGAGAGTGCATGGCCCTTTTGTGTTTCACAAGAGTGTAAGATAAGCTCGTTTGTACGTGGTTTTCAGTGCTTGTGAAATGTGAAAGAGACCCATAAAAGCCCATTAAAACCTTCAAAAAATGTCTGCGTACTCTTGCGAGGGTCTCTACATGTACGCACCCTCTCTTCTAAGAAGAAAGCGCAAAAGCCGTATGAGCATATGAGGATAGTGCTGGCCAGAACAACAAATGTATGTGTACACACAGTGGTTTCAACAAGGAACAATATGAATGATACAGTGCTTTTAGCAAGAAACAAATGAATGACAGTAATTTTAATAAGGAACAAGGAACAATATGAATGGCACAGTGGTTTTAACAAGGAACAATTTGAATGTACAATTTGATGTACATATTTAGTATGTGATTTTCTGTTCGTCTCCTCTGTAGATAGAGGAGATCAAACAGCTTCCTCTTCTTTGGGTTTTCTCTCCGTGTCCATTCTTCATCTCACGTAGGTTTCGGTGTTTCTGTATGTGTGTGTGTGTGTTGTACACAGAGCTGGTTGAACCTAAAAGGAAACCACCATTTGACGCGGCCAGAGGCCTGTCGCCATGCCAGATCCTAACCTTATTCTTGCTCTTCCATATATGAACCATTCTTTCACCATGCCAGATCCTGACCCTTCATTCCTATACATGGCTGCAGGTGGCTCAGAATCCATCTTGATGGCCATGAAGGCTGCCCGTGACTGGGCTCGTAACAAGTGAGCGTGTGTGTGTGTGTGTGTGCGTCTTAATAAGGGCTTGTTATAAGTGAGAGGTATAGGTGCGTACACAGGTATGCTTGCTAGATTTGTGTGTGTATGTGTGCGTGTGCACTGGTTTGCGCTCTAAGTCTCACTGTAGAGCAAGCTGCATGTATTGCCTCACGCCAGGTAAGGTCAGGAGAGCACATACCACCTACACTAAATAATACACTCCACATTCCACATAGTAAGTCGTACGTGTTGCCTCATGTGCATGTCAGCTAGGGTCAACAGAGCAGGTGCCTTTCAGACCCGAACCATATATTTATATATACGGTGTATATATTCAGAGGGGGTCGACGGAGCAAATGTCCTGAAATGTGACTTTTTTGATGCAGACCATGTTTGATGAACATAACTAGATGGTCCACAAAGTTTGGGGTCAATCAAACCACCCCAGTGGTCTGAATTTTCACATTTAGGCCACTCCCCACTCAGAGCCCCTTTTCATCCCAAAACAAGATGGCAACACTTCCTTTATAATACCAAATCATCCCGGGTTTTAAAGAGTAGATTTGGTGAAAATTGGTTTTCCACCTTTTTGGCACCCTTTTTTTTTCTTCTTCTTTAAGGGAAATGGGCCAAAATGGAGTATCTGACCAACCACTGGGTCTTTTTGCCCCAATTTTCTTGCAATGATATTCTTTACTGAAATGTAGACGATTCATATAAAAATGACACAAATCAGGTCAGTGGGTGGTGAGATATAAGAGAATGGTGGTGAAAAATAGGGTCCACGCCGCGGGCAATTAGACGTGTGCACCCATTTTTGCAAGTTTAAAGCTCAGGTGTTATGAGTAGCCTACCTTTGGGTCCTAAGCTTAGAAATTGCAAACATGGGTATCCATACTCAATTCACATTTCTAAAGTACCCCTGTTGGGGGCCTCCGTCGACCCCCTCTGGTATATATTCTAATGATGGTATTATAATAAGATATAATATTTATAGAAGGGCTCCGCCCGCCCAAATTTCTACGTACAAAACTTTTCGCCTTTTTGTGTATTTTTTTCGTTCCTACGAGGCGGAACAGACTGACTATGCTGTCAAGAAGTGCCTTTTTAATGATAGATGCATTGTCAATTCCCCACGCTATAGCGATATCATGTAGATGTGTACACCACACAGGTCGATACATAAGGCGCAATAGCCAGCATCTTGCTTTTTCTGATTGTCCGCACCTGATAGTGAAGCCAATAAAAGTGTGCACGTCCTGCCAGGTCCAGCAACATGAACATGCATGCAATCCTTTTAAAATGCTGCACACGTTTCAGTGCTGGAAGTAGTAGCATGTCATGTGCTTCTTATGTGAATCTGCAGTCTGCCAATGGCGTTCAGTACTAGCATGCTTTGCAAAGAAAGAGACAAATTAGCCTGAAGGCAGGGAAGTACAACCCGTCCGGGGCCCGGAAAAAATAACAAAATTTTGGGCTGCCCCGGAGGGATAGCCCAAAGCTGGTCCGGGTACCCCGGAAATTTGCAGGGACAACGGCCCCTGCGATTCCGGGGTACCCGGTAAAATTATAAATGTAGTTCCGGGTAATTTGCAGTGAATTTTGGAAATGACAGTGAGAATGACACTGTGAG
>Ga0307945_1003026_pt1 | contig 13645 bp, 12 predicted proteins | sample OrgLakmetagen228_FD_201818 | JGI IMG/M metagenome (GOLD analysis project Ga0307945, IMG submission 201818) | Saline water microbial communities from Organic Lake, Antarctica - #228 | ecosystem: Environmental > Aquatic > Non-marine Saline and Alkaline > Saline | place: Antarctica: Organic Lake...
CTAGCTTCTTTTTCTGGTGTCTTGTTCAGTCTGGCCTCTTTCTCTTCTTGAAGCTGGCTTTTTTATGCTATAGCTCAACTGCCCTCGCTGGCGGATATAGCTGTGTAACCCTTACCCTTACCCTAATCTAATCAAGGAGGGACAAATGACAACTCACGTGTGGCTGACCTTTCTTGCTGCCTGTTTATATATGTAACTTTTCTATTGTGGCCTGCATAGCTAAAGCGCTTACACGGCAAGGCAACAGATGTACACCAAGCATGTATGTAGCGCAGGAGAAATTAACTTCAGCAAAAGAAGACCAACCGCCACTTTTCAGGGCATGTGCCTTCTCTCCAAGCACTCACTCATGTCAAAACAGTAACGGACACGCTCAGGTTGCTTGCTGAGAAGCACACACAAACACTCGTTCACCCAAAACAGCAAACACTCACACGCACACACAATACCTAATGAAATGTCCCGAATTTGTTCATTGAAAAGTAAAGAAAATTGGACTCGAAATAAACTGACTGCCCTTTGGATCCTTTGTTTGTAGTCACTGGACCGACTACCACTGCAAGCGTGCGTGTGCCACCTGGCATGTCTGCGAGAATGCACAAGGGATGCATATCCTTTACGTGCTTGTTATGGCACACACTCGCCTATCCAAGCGTGCCCTCCAGGATGCTGCAACACGTGTAGAAGATACTAATGCTGCTGCACATCTCCGAAACCACCAAAACCCAGCACGCCAGAGCTAAGCTATCTCAAGGATGGAGGCGCCAACCCAGGAGGAGAAGGAGTGCACGCTGACTGCCCCTGCACCTTCTAGGACGTCAAAACGGCTTTAACATGAAACAGAGACATCCATTTAGCGAGCTTGGTAGTCGGCGCCTGCTGCTGCTGCACTGCAGCGGGCTCGGTTATCTACCATCGATTGTCTATCCAGTTATCGTAGTCGCCGCCTGGCTTGAATGATGACATGGAAATCTAGTAATCGTAGTCACCGCCTGGTCCGGCAGGCACGGCAGCGGCGGGCTGCTCCTCTGGGATCTCAGTCACAATCACATCAGCTAGCAGGAAGGTCTTTGCCACACTCACTGAGTTCTCCAAGGTGCATCGCACCACCTGCGTGCACGGAGGGGAGAAAGGAATGTGTGTGTGTGTGTGTGTGCGTGCGTGCGTGTGTGTGTGTGTGATAGAGGGGGGGTCATGGAAGACTTAAATTTGCAGATTGGTATAGCAGCATGAAGTATCATCATTTTTGTCAAGGCTAGCGTATCTGATTCAAAATAAGCTTTTTGATTTCAAGCGCTCCTTAACACTTCTGCTACTAGCATTGTGGGCAGGTAATGCAGTGCTGAAATTCACATGCTGCTAAACTGAAAGGGGCGACAGACACTTTTTCCTTCAACAACTTCCCATCTGCATTATACATCCTGCACGAGGAGTGGGAGCTGTTTGAGCTATCAGGCAGAATAAGCATTACCAAGAGGACCAAAGCGCCAAGGAGGTTCCACAATATGGCATTATCTTGAGAGCGCTTAACCCAGGGGATCTGTTTGTGTAATGAAACCTGGCGACGCTCAAAGCAGCAGCCGGGAGGACTCTGGACAGGTGGGGAAGGGCCAGGTGATGTGGCACACGAGCCTTGGGTACTCACCTTGGTGGGGTCGATGATTCCAGCTTCCAACAGGTCCTGGTAGGCATCAATGGCGGCGTTGTAGCCAAAGTTGGGGGTGTTGGCAGAGTTCTCCATGACCTGTGCGATCGTGCGTACGCGCGCGTGTATGTATGTGTGTGTGTTTGCGTGTGATGTGTCACATGTGAAATCAGATGCCACACGCAACCCATAAAGTGCAGTGGACGTCATCAATTAAGCGCTCGTGTGCGTGTGTGACGCACAACGACAGGCCAAGGAAGCTCAGATAGTCATAGGGGAAGTGCGTAGGGTTGGCCAAAACCCTACATACACACACCGTACACGACCGTATGCATGATAGCTTCCCTAAAATAAATACCGCACACAAAACCCCGGATGTTTGCTCAGTTGATGAGCGAGTGCCAAGCTTAGAAAGGTTTCTGGACACCTGTCAGCCTGTTCTAGCCACCCTGTCAAAACCTGATGTATGGCCACTTGTTCTGTGCCTTTTTTATGTGATGTCGGACGTTGTTCATCCTCACCTTGCTGAATTCAAGTAGCTTTCACTACGGGTATGCTTTCCACTACATATAGTTTCCACTACATATAGATAGCGATGATACAATGGACTCAGCAAAGGAATTGCGCACCGGTCTGGAGAACACAGGCCACAATGGCATCCCACTTTACGACTTAACTCACGTAGGGAGAGTGGTTGGAAGACAGCAGGCCACATGTTCAGGCGGATCATTATTTCAGCAGCAAAACTTTTACTTTGACTCTCTGCGTCCCTGTTTGCCTCAAGATGATGGCACAGACACCGGCAGCAAACAATTATGTGCTTGGAACACGCTGCCTTCCTGCCTGTAAGCCTTTTCTTATAATTAAAGGACCAGCACCAAGCTGTCCCCGGCTGTAAGCAAGGTTAGCTGCAGCCACTTCATACACACACAAACATGCACATGCAAATGCATAGACACGCACACACACACAAAAACACCTACATCCTGCCTGATGCCATTCCCGCTCTACCCACCTTTGACATAACCACTGAGCCGTTCACACCAGCGTTGTTTGCGATGAGGCGCAGAGGGTACGCCAAAGCCTTCTTGATGATGTCAGCACCCAGCTTCTGCTCGTCGTGCTCCAAAGTCTGCTTGAACTCCTCAGCCTGCAATGAGTGCCATCACGAGCCGTTGAAAGGTTGAATGGGGAACTGTCTTGTGCATGTGCATGCGTGTGTGTAAGAGTGTGTGTGAGTGTGTGCGCGTGTGCACGAAGTGGCAGGTAGATAAAAGCAGTGTACTAATTTAAGGAGGGAACGTCTGTATCATGCAAATGACGTTGTGACGCAATAAGAGCGTCCCTTCCTTGGTTTGACTTCACCTACGTGCCTCAAAGCTCAAGCAGGGTGCAGCCAACGCTCTAACCCTTGGATTTCAAAAAAATCTGCATTCACATCAGCCTTGCTTGACACACACACACACACTCTACCGTACGCACCTTGGCGCATAGCTTCAGCAGAGTGCAGCCGCCACCGATGACGATGCCCTCCTCCACAGCGGCCTTGGTTGCGTTCAAAGCATCCTCAACACGCAGCTTCTTCTCCTTGAGCTCAGTCTCGGTCTGGGCACCCACCTGTGTGTGTGACGTGCAGAAGCTTGCGGTTTAACGCGTCACACGCAAAGCACATACTTCATTTGCCTAAACAAGATAGAGGAGTCTTGCATAACACGTCTTAGTCTACAAAATTCCACGCCAACCCATGCCCGGTCCAGGCTGCTTGTCCAAACTGTTTTCTTTTTCTTGCTTGCAGCAAAACGAGCACACAACTACAGCAGCACCAGCATGGCAAGAAAGGGGCCTAGTCCTGGCAAGCCTGCCAAATGACAATTCTACGCAACAAGAAAGTGGCGGGAAAAATGACCCTCATACGTAGCCTGCACGCTTGCCTGCACAGAGACTCAATCCTGCGCATCACCCACCCACCCACACACACACTGACACAGGCCCACACCCACACCCACACCCACACACCGACACAGGCACAGGCACACACACACACCAACCAGCACCGCGTAATACAGGCACGCACACACACCCACCTGAATGACAGCCACACCTCCACTGAGGCGTGCAATACGCTCGTTCAGCTTCTCTTTCTCGTATTCCTGCTCCGTGTCCGCTGCCAGGTTTCGGATCTGCTTAACACGAGCCTCAACCTCTTTTTGGGTTGAGCCATCACCCTGGATGATGGTGGCCTCCTTGGTGATGGAGATCTGTGTGCGTGTAAATGTATGTACTTTTTGGTCGAAACAACTCTTGAAATGGCTCAACGCTGGTGCTGGTATCTGTTTGGGTATAGCCAATCATTTTTGATGAAGGTCGTTCCTCCGGATGTGATGGATATCTGTGTGTGATTATCTGTGTGGTTGCAACTTTGGCAAAATAATTCGAACTCACATCCCTCAAAGTGGGAAACGCACTCAACCTTGCAAATATCTGACACTGACCATGCACATCAAGTCTTACCTTATACTGTGTATCCGTCACAATAAGGAGTGTGCAAGGTAAAATCTACAAAACGTGAATCAAGGGACCTGTGCACAAGCTCCATCTTATTTTTATATAACTCAACACTTGCGAAGATGAAGAGGCAGCACAAGCTCCATGTACTATCTACAACTAAACACACGCGTGAGATAAACACAGCTTGAAACCACACAACAAAGCACACATGCTTTTGCAACCCAACACATGCTAGAACACAGATCTGGGAGTTGACCATACACTGCAGGTTCAAGACCACACTAAATATACAGCCTGATGGTGTATTTTATCAACGTTTACACTCCTCCCTGCTCACCACACACCCATTCTACGCCCAAACGCACACCCACACCCATCCAACGCCCAAACCCGGACAGCTGCACCCATCACGTTTTCCTCCTTCTCTAGGCTCACTCACGCTTTTACTCACAATCATGGCATGAACAGAACAGAAATCATACACCAAATGACCCACGCGCGCATGCACGCACCTTGGCGGCTGTACCCAGCACCTCCTCCCCTGCCTTTTCCAGGCTGATGCCGAGCTCGTCCTTCACAAGCTGGCCGCCTGTGAGGATGGCAATGTCCTCCATGTAGCTGGTCTTGCGCTCACCAAAGCCAGGGGCCTTGACAGCCACTACCTGCACGTGTACGTGTGTGTGTGTGTGTGTGTGTGTTTTGCTATTACTGTTGGCCTAAAAGCACGACGAACAGAAGCGTGTCACACGCGATTACTTGTGCAGACATTTCAAACCACAACCGTCGTCTGGCACTGCACACTATACAGCCTGGTAACCACCACAGGCTGGCCTCTTCCTCCACTTCCCCAGCCACGCAAAAAAACTAGCACTGCTTGGCGCGGTCCAATCCTTTTGCACAGCACAGCGCTCGCACCTTGAGGGCACCACGCAGCTTGTTCACCACCAGGGTGGCCAGGGCCTCCTGCTCGACGTCCTCAGCCATAACCAGGAGGGGGTAGTTGCCCTTGATGGCAGCCTCCAGCAGGCTGATGATCTCGCGGGCGGTGCTGATCTTCTTATCCACCAGCAAGACGCGGCAGTTCTCGTACTCAGCCACCTAATTGGTCCGAGAGCAGCAGTACAGACGGCACAAAGTTTCATAACTGGTGCTAAGCAGTAGACGTGACAAGCCTAAGACAACTTTCTATATGCTGGCGTTTTCCAGCGGGAGTGCGGCAGTTCTGGGAAGTGGTGGTACTAGCTAGTCACCTATTTAGAGGACAGCGCGGCACGCATGGCAAACAAGACACACAATTGAACGGCAGGCAGGCAGGCTACAAAGGGAAGACAGGCATTATGAACGAAACAAGGTTTCAACGAAAAGGCTGCATTGCACGTGGGACAGTCTGGCTAGCGTTCTACTGAAGGGATGGCCAGAACCATACAAATATGCATGCGGTAATTCTCGCAGGAGAATGCCAACGTACTTACATACAGCGTACATACATATGGTCATATAATTAAATACCTATACGGTTCTGGACGACCCTTTTCTACAGCACATCAGACCAACAGAAAAAGGCTCTAAGACTGAGTGCTCCACACTTTCACCAGACACGAACATAATTAGACTCGACGTGTGGATGTGTACTAGCGCAGCACTGGACAATCAATTATGAGCTAATTAGGTTGTGAAATGGGAGGTGTAGACATGCAAGGCTTCCTGAACAAGGCTTTATAGTTTGAATCATGGCAAAACACACACACACATGCAAATACGCACCCACCCACCCACCCCACACACAGACACAACACACACACACAGACACAACACACACACACACGCGCGCACCATGCGCTCTGGGTCAGTGACGAAGTATGGGGAGTAGTATCCACGGTCAAACTGCAGAGTGAAGCAAGAGCAAAAGGAGCGAGTGAGTGTGAGAGCACGTACGCGGAGTGCTGCATGCATGAGCATCACCAGTTTCTGCATGAGCAGCGTGGCCTAAAAGGGTGCACAAGCCAAGTGCAGCCAAAGGTGCACAGAACTGCACGCTGGAGGTGTTGCTGCCTCCACGTTTTATACTTACACGCAGCACGAGGATGAGGACAGCCTTCTGACCTCTGTACATTTTGCATTGCCCATACCTCCACCACACCAGTGCATAAGAAACCAGGTCATTGTAATCCAATCAATCTACCAATCTAGCACACCAGTGCGTAAGAAACCACCCACAAAAACTTAGACCACAGTCGCCCTCAAAGGTTGACGGTTGGTTCTACTATCAGCCCATGGCTGACTGTGGAAATGTAGGACAGGGTTTCATGGGCACCAGCTGGAGGTGCAGCATGTCCCTCTGCTCTGTGCACATCCTCCGCAATCACCACACCAATCAGTTGAACAAAAAAGGTCACGACAGTCGGTCAATTACTCACAAAACTATGCGACTACATCAGGAATGAGTCAAAAATGTAATAGCCTAACTATCCTGATCAAATAGAGAAGCTATTACAATATTTGTCAGTTTACAGTAGAAATATCAAGTCACAGAGATACCCTTAGTTACCACACACAAGTCCACACCTGCATGCCCTACACAAAAGACCTGTGGTCCTCTGCTGTGTGCACCTCCACTGCACTCACCACCCCGGTCAAACAAAACGGCCACACCGGTCAGTCTAAGTTACAGTCACACACAAGTCCATGCCCGCCGCGCCTCCACACCCACCTGCATGCCCTCCACGAAAAACAGGTTGTCCTCTGCTGTGCGTGACTCCTCCATGGTCACCACACCCTGGCGGCCAACCTTGGTCATGGCGTCTGAGATAAGCTTGCCCACCTCAGGGTTGTTGCCTGTGTTGTGTGTGTGTGTGTGTGTGTGCAGATGTGTGCTGCCTGAGTACATGTTTCCGTACATGTCTGTTTGTGTCTGTGTGCGTTGTTATGTCTTAGTGTGAGGTTGCAAGCGTTGCACGAGCCACATGAGCTCAACATGGACATGGATGTGATAGCACACACCTGATTAATGATTTCAATTTTATCTTTAGCTTTGCGGATTTGGGTGAGTAAAACACTCATACGTGAGAGTGTATGAATGAGTGAGTGAAAGGCCGTGCCTTTTTTCTGCACAGAAGAGGAATGGTGGAAAAAAAAACATGTGCCATACAAGAACTCGGTTGAAAACATGAGCCTGCCTGCACATCACACCTGCAGCGACAGAGGCCACGCTGTTCATGTCCTTGTCAGTTCGGATGGGGATGCTGATCTTGGCAAGCTCCTTGACCAGGTGCTGCACAGTCTTCTCCATGCCGCGCACCTGCAGCGGTGCATGGTTTATGACGTTTTGGAGGTTGAAAGGGCTGTGGCTTGGCACGCGTGCTTGCTTTTAAAAGCAAGCAGGGCACCTCAGCACTGGCATTGATGATCACAACATTCAACACATAAGCCGTGGGCCATGCATCGTTCATTCAATATTCCAAGCTCGGCTAGCTTCAAGGTCTTGACCAGGGCCATGCACAAGCGAGCTGTTTATATGAAGCAGATGAATTATACATAACGCACCAGCTGCACGGGGTTGGTGCCAGAGGACACGATCTTCATGCCTTCAGCAATAAAGGCAGCGGACAGAACGGTGGCAGTGGTGGTTCCATCACCGGCGGTGTCATTGGTGCGGGCAGCAGCCTGCAGCGAGCCGCAAAGAAACACGTGGATCAGTTAGGTGCTGAAAAAAATGCGTAGGGTCGACCAGAATCGTGTTTACATATTCATAAACTATAAACAGAGATTCTCAAGCCAAAAATACCACTTGTACACCGTACGTGTATGGTTCTGGCCAACCCTACCAATGTGCGTTCCTACGTTGATGCAGATACCCGGGGGCTCTGTGCAACTAGACTGTCATGTCATGTAAGACGCACATATGTATATGCACAAACGCTCAAGAACGGGCATTCGCAATCACACGTCGGCGTCCACATCCACGTACACACACACCCTATAAGAACGGACACAAACGCACGCAGGCACGCACCTGGCGGACCAGCTTGCAGCCAATGTTCTCTACAGGGTCCTCCAGCTCAACTTCACGTGCAATAGTGACACCATCGTTCACAATCTTGGGAGAGCCGTACTTGGACTCCAGCACGACGTTGCGGCCCTGTACATTAATTTGATTTTGCCAGTGTGTATGCCTTTTGTGCAAGTATATATGCCTCTGTGTGTGCGTGTGTGTATGTCGTGTGTGTGTGCGTGCGTGCGTGCGTGCGTGTGTGTGTGTGTGTGTGTCATGTGTGTATGTATATGTGCGTGTGTGTTGTGTGTGTATACTATGTGTGTGTGTGTGTGCACGCTCTTGTGTGGGTTTATTGCGTCATTAAGGGTGTCCAGCGCTTTTTGACAAGTGCAAGCAGGAAGCGTGCCTCCTGCTTCCTCTTGCTCCGTACTGACCACTGACCACGGAACCACCCAGTACCCTTCCCACCACACACCCCACACCCCCTTGGGCCACCCAAACAAGCACCTTGGGGCCGATGGTCACGCCCACAACGGTGGAGAGCTTGTCCACGCCGGCCTGCATGCGCTTCAGGGCCTCCATGTTCCTGTTGAAGTGCAGCTCCTTGGCGGCCTTGCACACCATGTTCTTCCTGCGCGATAAATTCGGTGGACGTGTTCGTGGGAGGCCGTCTAAGACGTGTGAGACTCTTCGTTCGTGCAGCGCACAGAATCACTATCGTCACTGTGATTGGCATCGCTTATGTTGCTGTTGCAGAGAATGTGTGTGCGTGCTGTAGGAGGATGAAAAGCGATGCGCTCTTCGGAAGGTACTCTAGAAGGTCTGGGGCTCCAACTGAAAGTGGCTGCTGCAGTGTTCCCCTGACAGCCAACCCAGCCAACAACAGACACTTAACCCTAGCATGGCCTCTTCCTAACCTCCAGGGGAAGGGAACACAGGAACGGATGGGGGGAAGGCTTCCTCTAAAACTTCATCCGCGACCGACATGCTCTTTGTTTTCACATCATCACGACACCCATCAATCTCTCACCTGCCCACAGCGGGCCTAGCCATGCGGTTGCATCCCAGCCTCTGTTGCCCCAACATGGGAGCTCTAGCGCTTAACATTATTCAGATGCTGATATGACAAACAAAATAATATAATGTAAGTGGGGATACGGCGGCAATCGATCTAACAGTTTGTAGATTAAAAACAGCAGTCCAAGTGATTGGTTTACAAACAACACAAAATACAAATTACACTGCAATACCGTAATTTAATCTGAAAGATGCAAGCCCAAATGCATCTTGTCAAACCGGGATTGGCTGCAAGGATTGGCTGCAAGCATGCCAATCCAATCCATAAAAGGTCCTTCGTAGCAAGAGTGAGTGGGGGCACGTTAAAGTCAGTACTACAATTCGCATGCCAATTCACTCTGAACTCTCATGATGTTCGCCTCAATCTTGTGCAGAGTGCTACAGCCCCTGCTGGAGCACCCGGAGGACCTAAGCAGGGGTGAGCAACCGGTTGGCGCTCCCATTGTCAACTCCGTAATTAATGGCCGCCAATCAGTGCCTGCAAGCGCGCGCGCACACACACACACACACACAGACACACACACACATACACACACATACACACTACACACACATACGCAAACACGCACACATGCAACACACACGTGCACACAGGCACACACACATGCAACACACACGTGCACACAGGCACACACACACGCATTTGCATGCAATAGTCTGCACAAGCGCCATTCACATATGTACTAGTATACAGGTTTGCAGGTGCATACACTGCATATGTGCACACAATCTTGGACACACAGCACGCAAACACTCATGCGTTTAGGTACCACACTGTGGAGGATGCCATTAGAGAGGAGGCCCTGTCAAAGTTTTTCCCGCCTACAGTTTCACTGAGGGTTGAGCCCACAACTGGAGGGGTGAGTTTTCAGGATAGGGCTGGTGGCAAGATATAGACGCATCGTTGTTGCTTATCACAATTTTATCTACAATATCTTGTCTACAGTATTGATTGTACTATTCCCCACGTCATTGCATGCACATTGGCAACCGAACAAGCTGTCTTTTCTGTATTGTGTTGATACTTGCCATTTTTTTCAAGGCAAGCACAAGCATCATACATCATAAAAGTTTGATTAACGGAAAAGAGAGCCAAATTACTCACGCCTCTCTGTTGATCACTCTGTTAAACACTCAGGTGAATAACGTTGTGGAGCGTGTTTTTGTGGACAAGGGCGATGGTCAGGAGGAGCCCTACATCCTGCGCATTTACAACAACGGCGGCATGTCAGAGAAGGTGGCGGGAACTGCTTTAATGATCGGTTTGGTCAAACATTAAACATATACATACTTATACATATACATCAAGTAGTAGCAACTATACTGCTATGTGTACCGCTATCGTATGTTCAGGGTAGGCCAGAGCCAGGGGAGGTCCGTACAGCTTGAAACACAAACTTTTTTGGGAGCTTTCCAAGCGTGCGCTCGTATGCTCGTATGCGGTGTGTATGTATTTAGCTCTAACCAACTTGGATGTATGTGCGAAGAGGCACATGTGTTTAAAATGCAGTCCCAAAAGGCACACGCACAGGTCTCTTGCTTTCTCACCATGCGTGCTTCTGCCTGCAGGTCGTGTTTGAGCATGCCATCCTCGCCCAGCTGGCCCCCCAAAAGCTCTCAATCCAGGTACGTCACACCTTTTCGTGGTCCTGTGGCATATGGCATATGGTAGGGATTTGCGGGGTTAGGGTATTCTGACTGCCATTGTAGCAGGGCGAGTACAAGGCATTTTCATCATGTAAGGACATTGTATTCCTTGTAACAGTGTGCAGGTTTTCCTTGTATAAGTTGTGAATCCCGTCAAGCTTACGAGTGGCATCGACGAAGGATTGCAGTGAGCGCTTTGGCTCATCTTCCTAACGGTTGGGTATTTTGTTTTAACTCAAAATGAACATAGGCTTCTTAATTGTCGCGCGTGGCCAATTGTTTTAAAGAATGAGACCTGCAAAGTTCGATTTAATTGAATAAGCACACAGAGAGTGCATAAATACTACAGCAAGCGCCTTATACAAGTTCCTTTTGCCTTGGCAAGTACACAAAACGCAAACAGGAAAGACGGAAAGACCTTCAAGCAGTTCAATTCATTCACTGCACAGCCCAGCTTGGCCCTGCGTGCGTTGTGAATATAGGTCTTTCTTGTATGGATGTCGACAACCCTTGCCTTGCTCATGCGTTGAATGACACTTCTACGCCTTGCACAAACCACAAATGTGTAGGGTGGGCCAGAACCATATATTTGTATGTATATACGGTGTACGTGCAGTACTTTTACCAGGGAAATCACCATACATACGTTCATATACGGTGTGTATATACGGTTCTGGCCCACCCCACAGTGTGTGCGCATGAGGACCTTATGTACATATTCATTGTTTGGACTGCTGATGAGAGCTTGCCCCATAGTAACAGAGTAATTGTGTGTTTGCAAGTTGCTCATTCCACAGAAGCACTTGGACGCTTCCTGAACTGCTGTCTCTTGACTTGCCACGAAGCGCCCTTTTAGGCAGAAATGAACGAAGTGGATTGTTTAGCAGTCTAAGTAATTGTGTGTTTGCAAGTTGCTCATTTTACAGAAGCACTTGGACGCTTCCTGAACTGCTGCCTCTTGACTTGCCACGCAACGCCCTTTTAGGCAGAAATGTACGAAGTGGATTGTTTAGCAGTCTAAGTAATTGTGTGTTTGCAAGTTGCTCATTTTACAGAAGCACTTGGACGCTTCCTGAACTGCTGCCTCTTGACTTGCCACGCAACGCCCTTTCTGACAGAAATGAACGAAGTGGATTGTTTAGCAGTCTGAGTAATTGTGTGTTTGCAAGTTGCTCATTTTACAGAAGCACTTGGACGCTTCCTGAACTGCTGCCTCTTGACTTGCCACGCAACGCCCTTTTAGGCAGAAATGTACGAAGTGGATTGTTTAGCAGTCTAAGTAATTGTGTGTTTGCAAGTTGCTCATTTTACAGAAGCACTTGGACGCTTCCTGAACTGCTGCCTCTTGACTTGCCACGCAACGCCCTTTCTGACAGAAATGAATGAAGTGGATTGTTTAGCAGTCTGAGTAATTGTGTGTTTGCAAGTTGCTCATTTTACAGAAGCACTTGGACGCTTCCTGAACTGCTGCCTCTTGACTTGCCACGCAACGCCCTTTTAGACAGAAATGAACGAAGTGGATTGTTTACCAGTCGTAGCCGTGCGGTACTTTTCAGGCTCTAAGTAATGCAAGCAAAGTGTTGTTCCTGGTAGCGATGGAAGATCTCATTCCAGCCGAGGTGGTGACAAAAGTGGCGTCCATTCCTTTCATGATGTGGAAGAGATCGTTTTTAGCTCTGCTCTCTTTCTGTTCCCCGTTCCTCGATGAACATCCACGTCTCCCCATTTCCTGCCAAAGTTCACCAAAGTTCACCAAAGTTCACCATTGCTGCACCTACAATTCAAACCCACAACTCATGAATTAACTTCCACACGTACGCAACACTATGTATGTACGTAGCCGGTTCTGGCCAATCCTGTCTTTGGCAGGAAAGTCTTTGGTTGTTTGCGGTGTTGGTATGTGCGGTTCTGGCCAGCCCCACCCCATACCCTGAGCCCCACCCCTTCTCGTGCAGGTGCCTCGCACATTGCCAAGCCAAGACTGGCGCCCCCACGAGCTTTTGTCCAACGGTGCAGAGTGCTGTGTTTTCTACGTCATTCCTGGGACGCTTGCAAAGACCACCAGTCCTCAGGAGGTGCGTGTGCCAGTGTTTCTGTCAATGCGCTTGCTGTGCCTTTGTGGTGCTGAGCATGCTGTGCCATAGTGGTGTCGACAAGCTTGGTGTTAAGCAGTTTGCTGCGCCTTTGTGGTGATGAGCGTGCTGTGCCATAGTGTCTATGAGCTTGCTGTTTGGTCGACCTGCTTCCCTCAGGATGTGTGTGTGTACACTCGTGCTAGCAAAGGCCACCAGCTTTCAGGAGGTCAATGTGTGTGCGTGTGTGTGTGTGCCTTTCTGGTATTTAGCTGGCCGGCTTAGGCTGATCTGCTTGCGCTTGACAATAATGTCCTCACCCAATGGCAGAGACGGCCAGCCCTGCCTTTGTGCTGTAAACTTGTTCTGACATTGCAGATAATGGAAACAGCTGGTAAGCTTGAAATGACAGCTGGTAAGCTTGGCATGGCAACGATGTATACTGATATTATGATGTTTGATGTACCGTCTTGCGCTTTTAGTATTGCGAGGCCTACTTTTTGCGAGGTGCCGAAATAATTAGAATAATTAATTTGCGAGCATTAAGCTTTTGCGAGGCCCCTGAAAAGTTAAGGAAATTTGCGAACTTTGCGAATTTGGGGATTTCTTGTGCTCTCCTCTCTGTATCTATTCAGTGTTGGTTTAAATCATAGTCTGAGACGAGTTTTATGGCTCATAACTTCAGCCTGAGGAGTTACTCTT
>Ga0307945_1003031_pt1 | contig 13628 bp, 13 predicted proteins | sample OrgLakmetagen228_FD_201818 | JGI IMG/M metagenome (GOLD analysis project Ga0307945, IMG submission 201818) | Saline water microbial communities from Organic Lake, Antarctica - #228 | ecosystem: Environmental > Aquatic > Non-marine Saline and Alkaline > Saline | place: Antarctica: Organic Lake...
GGGGGGGAAGCAGGGACGGCTGGATAGGGGGTGAAGCCGGAGGGTGCGGGGGGTGCGGGGGGGGCAGGGGCAGAGCCTGGCCTGTGCACGTGTTCAAATTAGAGGTCCCTCAGTCGACCAAGGCAAGACACTTCCATAAATCCATAAAAGGAGCGCTTGTTTCAGTACCTCGATCTCTGCCATTTCACAACCGCAGACACCGGACTGAACTGGAACCGGCTGCACGTACAAGGGTGCCTACCCAATATTATGAGCAACTGTCAACAAATGGGCTAACTGTTAAAGCTTGACAGTCCACAATCAGCAGCTACATCTCCTCTGCCTTCTTGTGAAGCCAAATATTAAAGGCCAACGCAGGCAGTGAGCCCCGCTATCCCCCCCTAAAAAAAAAAGGACCAAATAAGCCTCTTACCTCGCGTGCGCCGCAAGGTGTGCAGTCGTGTTGGAAGCTAGCTTCTCCTGCTCCCTCTGCATTCTCTCCTGTGTACAGATGTTTGTTTGCATGTGTGTGCGTGTGTGTGTATATACGTGTGTGAGCACGGGTGCGCACGCGCACGCGTGTATGTTTGTGTGTGTGTGAGAGTGCGTGTTTGTGTATTGTGTGTACTAATAGAAGATTGCAAGGTGTGTGCGTGTACACATCCATGCGCTTATGAATCTCTGTATTATATAAGATTTAGATCTGGGTATTCCACCACCACACGTGCGCACGCAAGGAACACGCACCTGCTCCCTCTGCAGCCGTTCCTGCTCTCGCTGCTGCAGAAGCGAAGGCGCTTTTGTACCCGGGCTGGGCACAGGAGGGGGTGGGGGTGCAGGGGGCGCTGCTGGTGCTGATGGTGCTGCTGATGCTGGTGGTGGTGGTGGTGGTGGTGCAGGTGCAGGTGCAGAGCGTACTGCGTTGAATGCCAGCTTCTCCTGCTCCCTCTGCATGCGCTCCCTCTCCCTCTGCAGCCGCTCCTGCTCGCGTTGCTGCCCAGGCGTGGGTGGCTTGGCACCTGGCGGCGGCGCTGGGGGTGGGTGGCAGGCGTTGAAAAGCAGGACTCGTTCGCGTTAGCAGGACTTGCAGGACTCGAAAAGCAGGACTTGATCGCGTTAGCAGGACTTGCAGGACTCGTAAAGCAGGACTCGTGAGCACGAGGAACGACCCAAATAACGGAGCAAAGCTGGGACGTGCTGAAGCTGGAAAAAAGACGTGTGTTGCTACTTACGGGGTGGGGGGGATGCAGGAGGTGCTGTCGGTGCGGCTGGCTCAGGGGGTGCGGCTGGAGCTGCTGGCGGCAGTGGGGGAGCGGCAGGAGCAGAGCGCGCTGCATTGGGTGTGGGTTTGTGTAACATGCAGGTGGGTGTAGATTTGATTCTGGGTGTGTTTGTGCGGCTGGAGTGAGTGCACTGCAGTTGGTGTGTGTGTATGTGTGTGTGCGTGTGTGTGTGTGTGTGTGTGTGTGAGGGAGAGGGGGGAGGGAGACTGTGGATATATTCCTGCGGCAGGAGCTGAGTTTGCTGAACTGGATGAGAGTGTGTTATTTGAGTTAGTGGGTGCGGTTGTGGTGTGCTCACGTGTGGGTGTGACATGTGCCACGGGTGTGATTGTGAGTTTGAGTATGCATGTGTGTGTGTGTGTGTGTGTGTGAGAGTCACATGTGTCACTGAAGCACTTGCCTGCACCGAGCGACAGCCGCTCCTGTTCCCTCTGCATCCTCTCGCTCTCCCTCTGCAGCCGCTCCTTCTCTCGCTGCTGCCGTGCAGACGCAGGCGGGGGTACGGGTGTGTGTGGGGGGAGGGATGAGGGTGGTCGGTTGTCAGAAAAAGAGGGTGGGGACGGGAGGGGGGGCAGTTCAGGGGATGGGTTTTTGGTGAAGGCAGACTTCAGCAGGGACAGCATTGGGTGGTTTGCCTGCAAGGAGGTGTGTTGATAAGAGTTTTACTTCCTGGTGTCCAGGTGGTAGTACCAAGTTGTTGGACAGCAGCACTGAGAGGTTGCCTGCAGGGGATGTGGTTTTTAGAGCGTGGGGTGTCTCCTCCAGGTACATAAAAACGCAAGTTGCAAGTTGTTGGTCCATTCCGGGTTGATTGTACAATACTAACACCATCAATTGTTGTGTCAACTCCTGAGACTTTGCCTGCAGTCCAGGCTTTGCAGCGCTGGATGTCAATCGCCCCCCAATGCCCCTTTGGTCCCATAATCATTTAATACTACGTCTTCCTTGCTACCACTGCGCACCTTTTTGAGGCTGTCGATGCAGTGTTCCAGCGCCCCCGAACGCAGGGCTCAGCTGTTTCCCGTTTCAGCTTGGAACGCATAGCAGTTGCAGTACACCCTCAATGCCATCAATGCAGAGTTCAAGTGCCGCCGCATCAAGGACCTGCTGTTTCCCTTGATGCGTACCTAACGTACCCTTGCATCAAGGACCTGCTGTTTCCCTTGATGCGTACCTAACGTACCCTTGCATCTAGGACCTGCTGTTTCCCTTGATGCGTACCTAACGTACCCTTGCATCAAGGACCTGCTGTTTCCCTTGATGCGTACCTAACGTACCCTTGCATCCTAGATTGTGGTCATCATAGCGGTCCATTGCTGTTGGCGTCCACGATATACGATTGCCGTTTCCCTTTTGAGCTGTGCGTGCAACACGTACCTGATATCTCCGCACGTCTTCGATGCTTTCATTGTAGCGATTCAGTGCCGCCACCCTGAACGCCTCTTTGCTGGCTTTGTAGCTAGGGGCAGAGGGTGTGGGGCCGTCCGGGTCGCCTTTGTTGGAGGATGAGCGGCGGTGGATGCTGCCACTGCCTTCCACTCCGCCTGCAAAGTGGTGCAGTTTTAAGCTAGTTACTTTATACACACATGGGGAATGCTCAGCTAGGGTCAACTGTGTTGGAGGAGATGCTGCGGTGGGTGCTGCTGCCACGGCCTACCTCTCTACCTCACGAGAGGTTGTCATACAGCCACGTAATGAAGCCAGGTTAAAAAAAACTTGAAACTACTAATAAACCCCTATGAGAGCCTACGCAGGGTCCTTTTGCCTATTTTGAGTAAGCAAGGGATTTCTCTATACATACATAATCAAGGCAGATGCAAAAACAAGCATGAATACTGGAAAGCAATCAGATCAAGAAATTGACGCTTCTAGGCAAAATAACATGCCTGGGGTGTTTTGACGAGGATTTCAACCTATGACATGGTCAATTATGCAGAAAGAGCTCAATTCACCACGTCCTAAAATAACACACCTGTTGTCAGAGCCACCTAAACATCAGGGCAGTGCTTGTACGCTAGTTCATAGTTCCAGTGTACATTACCTGATGGCAGCGCCGCAGGGGCACTGGTCTTGCGGTTGAGCTTGGCTGTGGCAGAATCGAGCCAGTTTATGCCCTTGGCTTTGGCCTTGGTTTGAGTCTACATCATACACACGTAAACAATGCGGAGGTACTTGGAGTTTTGATTGTCAAATGGAATGCCATGCACGCTTCATCAGGCAAGGTGTGAACAGACTTAACACTTTGTAATGCTAACCAGCGCATGGTTTTGCTAGCTAGCCCATAGTCGCCTTGAAGACAGTCAGCTCAAAGTTTGGGAATGTCTGCACTGGCAGTCTACACTCCTCGTTTCATCCAGCAGACGACGGGCAGATGTGCACCTTTTTTTACTGTGATGCTGCTGTGTATGGATAGCAGGCTACCATTTGAAACAGGGAGGACCTTTCCTTCCTTCCTGAGATCCATAACAAACAGTTTATAAGCAATGTTATTAACGGGACACTCGTAACAGAGCCCGCTGATCTACAGTGACAGCAATAGGGTACGGGTGCTTCCATATCTCGAGTGATACCTTTGCCTTTTTGTCGCCCGATGCAAGGGCTTTGAAGGTGTTCTGCTTCCACTTTGCCCATGCCCATGCCCCCCCTGACTTGGCTTGCACCCCACTCATTTTTAAGTAGTAGCGCCCCTGCAAGCAACAAGAGGTGCGAAGGCACACATGAATAGCAATGGCCTATATATATGGTTTGAATACGGTGTTTTTGGCAGGAAAATCACCAGATATACAGTCATATACGGTGCATATATACGCTTCTGGCCAAACCTACACATAATGAGTCAAAACATTGAGACCAGCAGCATGCATGTATGTTTGTGTGTGTGTGTGCGTGTGTGTGTGTTGTGTGTGTGTGTGTGTGTGTGTGTGTGTGTGTGTGTGTGTGTGTGTGTGTGTGTGTGAGAGAGAGAGAGAGAGAGAATGTGTGTGTATGACCGAGAGTTTACGCAGTGTGAAGAGGGGAATGGTGACGCCAGCTTGCACGAGCAAATTTTTTATCTCGACAAGGGAATCAAACACACTTATGGTGACTAGTTACACCCTGATTTTGAGTAGAAGCAAAGCAAAGGTTTGAACACGTGCACACACACACACACACACACACACACACACCGCTGGTGTATACGGGGCCTTGACCATGAACTTGAGCGCTGCCCAGCTGGATCGGGCCGTGTACTTAACCGGGTTCCAGCCAGTGAGGAAGTGATTTGCCTGTGCGTGCACAGAGGGGGTCGGTAGCTCAAAGGAGGAAGGAGGCAAAGAATTCACACCAATGCAAACCCTAGCAAGGAACGGTCCTCACCCTTTCATCCAGCACCTTTCCCAGGTACATCTTCCCTGTGTGTGTATGTGTGTGTGTGTGTGTGTGTGTGTGTGTGTGTGTGTGTGTGTGTGTGTGTGTGTGTGTGTGTGTGTGTGTGTGTGTGTGTGTGTGTGTGTGTGTGCGCGCGCGCTCTATGTGGAACTGCGTCACCGACATAACACACCAAACAACGTGTGAAGCCTATATATACACACACACCTAGGATCACCGCAATAGCCAGGATCAGCAGGATGAAGCCAAGTATAGTCAGCAGATTCGGGAGGCATCTGTACACCTGATTGAGCCACACAAGAAGAAGGAGGGAGAACAATTGATCAGGCCTCGAATCTTGGCTCTGGGCATTTGCTTGCTAGTAGTGTACATGAGCAATTAAGGCAGGTGAGCAATCCTGATGGGTGAAGGGTGCAGATGCAAGCAGAATCAGGCTAGGTCCGCATTAGCACAGACACGTCTAAGAGGAGAACAACACCTACCACAAATCTGAGGAGCTGGAGGGGGTAGTACATCGAGACTTCCATTTGGCTCCAAGATGAAGGTGGTTGTGATCGAGTACCGAGGTAAACAAGTCGCAGGAATTTTTAATATTCCTTGTGTTTATTAATTGCAAGATTGCCATGGCCTGTCCACCCTCCAAGCCCGGTATTCATCGCACGTATAACCATGCACACACACAAACACATTCACACACACACACATACACACACACACGCGCGCACACACAAGCACACACACACACACACACACACACACACACACACACACACACACGCACACACACACCACACACATACACACACACGCGCGCACACACAAGCACACACACACACACACACACGCACACACACACCACACACATACACACACACGCACACACGTACACACACATTTTACACACACATACGCACACACGCACGCACACACATACACACACAAACACACGTACATTTACCTAAACTAACACCACAGTACAAAACATATCCACATCCACTCACAGGATTATTTTCTTACCTTGGAGGATGGAGCAACGAGAAAAGTGGTTTTGGATCAAATACGGAAGTAAGTGCCATACATATTCTTGAGATGCCTCTTCTCTGACAACTTCCTGTACCCCCCTCTTGCACGCTGTATGCTCATCCTCATGCTTGCTCGTACTCAGGTAGATGAGGTTGTGCGGACGCAAGACATTCAAGGCAAAGTGATCTTTGTGACAGGTGCGAAAGGGAGGGATGCCATTTCTTTAACTGTAGCTTTCAGCCAACACCATTGGGCCTCCCTCTGGGTATCTCGTCCAACTGTAACTTTTGGTAGAATAACGCAGATTCGTTTTCTTGCATGCGATGAAGCTTGACGTCCAGATTGACAAGATGCTATTACTCAGCAGGCAGACACACACATGTACACACACACACACAAATACACACAAATACACACATGCACACATTTACATTCATATACACACACAGAGGCACCAGGCAACAGACCAGTCTCATTTGTTGCCACACATGCCCTGCTGCCTCACACATGCTGTTCCGTCTCGCAGGCGCTACCAGCCCCATCGCACGAGCACTTTGCGCCTCCCTGTACAGACATGGTGCCACGGTGGGTTGTTGCACTGCACACACGTGTTGGTCTAGGCATGCGCTCTGTATGTGCTGGCGAAAAATTAGATTTGTAGGCAGCTGAGAGTTGTCAAGATGAAGCTGCAACTTGCCAAGTCAGCTGCAGGCTACCTTTTTTTATGGTACTGGTCCTTTAAAACTTGAATCAGGCCATGATCTATTTTACAGGGAAATACACAACAAAATGTATAATAAGACCGCAGCCATTCAAGCTTCACGTTTAAACAGGCCACGTTCGCTGTTTAAAATGATGGCTCCATTCAGGAGGCTGCAGAAAGCATAACTTATGGACGGCACGTGTCAAATCGATTGAGATTTTATATATTCGGAATCCTGGCGTCAAGAGCTATCGATTGGTGCCAAAAGTCAGAGGCACACGCGCTCGGGTGCAGGCCGCGGGGTGAGTCACGCCAATGAAGCAGCAATTTACCTCAAACTTACAGGATTGTGCCAGCATGATATAGTCAGTGGAATTCTGAAGAAATAGAAGCAATGTGGGACTGTGCAAGCCAGCTATGGGTGCCTGGTAGGTCACGTGTGCATGGGCGTCTGTATCTCAGTTCTTGCCCCATAACTCTGCAACACTTCAGTTTCAGGTCTTGATGAGTATGCAGATGGATGCCTATTTGAAAAAGGAGCAGATTGGTACCCTTTTTGTCCTGGTGGGGGCACCGGAAGGGGGTACGTGCCTTCCCAAATAAAACCTACTGCTCCATTCAAAAATTTACATTTTTTCATAAAAAGACAATCCAAATATTACCTGTGCCACTTTGTTTTTTTGGCATGTAAGAATGCTGATTGAAATTTCTGGCTCCTGCAAATGTGCAGGTAGTACTTGGCGTGCATGGTACCCCAGACCGCGGAGATGCTCTAGTGACAGAGCTGCAGGCTACATCACAATCCAGTCAACAAAAGCAGGCGCAGCAGCAGGAAGAGCGTCAGCCTGGCACAGACCAGCCACAAAGTGAGCAACTACAGCAGGAGCAGCAGCAGCAGCAAGAGGGTCTTCACGGTAGCAGGAAAGCGGGAGGGGAGTCAGCGGAGCAGAAGGGGGGGCATCAAACCCAGGATCAAGTATTAGCTGGCAAGCTGCTGCACGTGCCGTGTGACTTCTCCTCCCTGGCAGGGGCAAAGGCGTGTGCGGATGCGTTTCAGGTGAAAGTCTTGTTCATCCGTGCCAATGTGTGTCTGTTTGTTGCGTGCGTGTGTGTGAGTGTGTGCGAATGTGTGTGTGTGCAACCAGCTGTCTTTAATTCTAACCTCTAGAGACATGTGATGTCTTATGGTGTAGAGGTGAATTTTGTTACACACTTTGATCTTATAAGTGTGTGTTTGCTAAGATCTTGTCTGAGTCCACTGTTTTATAGAAGGCACGCTTTCATGCACGTAATACGCATCATACCTGTTGTAAACGCACCTGTTCTGGATGCAATAAAAAACAACGGGCTGTCTACATGCACGTCCATGTTCCAAACGTACACTGAACTCAATTTAACCACACTTTTAAATCCGACCCAAACAGGCGCTGTGCCTGCCCCTGCACGTCCTGATCAACTGCGCTGCTACCATAAATACCTGCTTCAACCTCACCCCAGACAAAGTGGAGGAGCATTTTGGAGTCAATCATCTGGTAGGCAGGGTCTGCGTCCTGAGTGCTGTGCCGCGGAGGATTTCATGTGCTATTATGCGCACGGCCTCATTCGGGTCTTTTAAAATGCGTGAGAGTTTGCAGAATTTTGAAATGGCCCGCGAGACCTGAGCTGAACTGTAAAGCACGTGAGCGTATGGAATAGTGGCTGCAACGTCTTTGCCAATCTTTTTGATTTATAATCTTAGCGCTGCGCATCAAATGCCTGACACCTGACAACACTGCGATAAACAACGTGTCACCTGTGTTGCTCAAGCTGCAACTAACAAACACAAGGTTTATTAGCAGACTTCTGTCGTCAGACACCTTTGACGTGGATATTTGCAAGCACAGGAGTGGTCAGGCGCAAGCTCCACGTGTACATTGCTGAAAGAGGCTAACATCATGAATTGTGTCACCTTTCTTGGCGAAGTCCATTTCCTGCTGTAATTCTTATCTTGCTCTCACGCCTGTAAAGTATCTGCATGCCGTGGCGTGTTATTTGTATATATATATATATAATTTACGACATATATAGAGTGCGAGGTATAGCATAGCATCAGGCATCAAAATTGCTACACAATATCATAGTTAATGTATGTGTATGAGGCATTGAGTGGATGATGTGGCACAACCTTTTGGAGGCGGAGAAGGATGCAGCACTTAAATGTTCAATGCATAATTATATATGAAAAGAGTACAATGGTGGCTTCTCACCTCACACATGTGAGAGTGCCAACATACTGACGCACACTCATGCTTCTGCCTCCTGTACCCTTATGCACAGCATTCCTCCTCACGATGCACAGACCTTGTGTTCAAGATGTTGACCCGTCCATTAATCCCACCAACTGCTTAGGCACTCTTTCTCTTCATAGTCCCATTCAGTGCCTTATTGCTTTTTAACTCATGAGACCATACTCACCCCTTTGCATGCACATTCTTCATATCCTTATTTCTGCTTCTCCCACCCAGTCCTGACTCCTCCTCACACATCATGTACTGTTCCATGTCATGACTCAAACATGGTTCTCACGTGCTCACCCTTGCACGCAAATACCCACATTCCTCAGACGATTATCTTCACTCCCAACTCCCACCACTGCACAGGCCCCTTTCCTCCTCACAGCCCGCCTACTCCCACTGCTTGCCACCAGTGCATCTTCACAACGTTCTCCAGGGCAAGCTGCATCTCCCAGACAGGATGATACCCAGAACCACGAACATCAGCATGGAGACGCTGGTGAGTTGTACCAACTGTGCCTTTCAGCCTTACTCTCACGCTCATGCTTCGCCAACTTCTCTGCCGTTCTCCGCACACAGAGAGAGAGAGAGAGAGAGAGAGAGAGAGAGACCTGCTTTATTGTTCCTCCAGAAACTGACCCATGAGCATGAATCATACTTCCTGATACGCCACTCTGCAACATTCTTCTCCAGCAGTAGCCATCACCATTTATTTTTTGATCAATTCTTACCGTTCAACCATAGCCACTGTTGCTTATGCTTGTAGGCAGCCTTGGGGTTGGGCGCGTTGTTTGGGTGTCTTGCTCGGCGCACTACATCACGTAAGTGGACAGGAATCGGCCAGCTAATTGCACAGCGCCTCCCTTTGCTTCAATTCTGTTTTTTGGCGACGGCGTTCCAAAGAATATGGATTCGTCCCAAATGTAGACAGACCTGCTTTATCCATCCAGCTGAAGGTTCTGTGTCCTCTTGGCACCTCCACTCCAAGTCTCGTCTATTTTAAGTTCCTTTCCCTTCCTCTCCTGCACTGCTCTCCAACCATGATCCATTTTGTCACTTGCCTCGTACTCCATGCTACTCCCCCTGTCATTTGCTACATGCTACTCCCTCAGTCATTTGATAACCGTTCCAGGTCGTTTGTGCGGCTAGAATAGGAAATAAAGTCTCTTGCTGATGCTCTCTGGCAGGCAGTAATAACGCTCTCCACGTCATGGAAAGGAAATCCACCAGCTACTTATGCCGCAAGTGCAACGCGTTGCATGTGCCCTGTTGTCAAAAGTTTGTACCATTTCCTGCAAAGCCACTTGGAGGAAGACACACCCGAGAGAAGAGCATGGAGGCTGTTGCTTTCCAAGAGCCCCCCCCAAAAACAAGCGGCACACATTTCATGCCTTTTCAATTTGTATGCACCGCTACTGCCCTCAGTCTTCGCGTGGTGCTGGCCGTCATGCCCAACATTAATCGACTTTACGTGCCGTTGCCGTTGTGTTGCCTGTACAGCTACCTCCCTCCATACGTGGTGCTGGACGCCATGCTAAGATACTTATCCTTTGTTTACGCGTTATCATACAGAGACATTTGTTATTGTTGCTTCCACACAGCTATCTCCCTTCACGTGGCGCTGGACGCCATGCTGCTTGGTGGCCTGTGCAGGGCCAAGGCTCTGGCTACGGATGGATGTCGCCCCAGGTATGTTAATTTGTTGGGCTGCTGGATGTGTTGTAAGACAGTGAATTATTGAGGTTTAGGTTTAGCAAACAACCGGCACAAAGAGCAAGTTAGATTAGGAAGCTTGGGATGAAGATTGCCAAAATTGAGTTGGTTGGTGTCAATATATCTGAGCAAGTGGCACTCGCAAACTGCAAAATTGCACAGTTTGCAAAAGCTTTACTTAATATGCAGGCCTAGCAAACGCTGCATACCTGCTGAACTGTTGTGCAACAGAGATTTGGCACCTTGAAATGTAGGAATAGCAAAACCTAAGTGAAAGATAATGTATAATATTTAGTGAGGAATTTCCAAATTATCTATGTTGCACAGCATGATTAGTAAGGATTTTTCAAATCTTACAGTTGCACAGCATATTCAGTAAGGAATTTCCAAGTTATACGGTTGCACGCTTGCCTTAAGATGTATTAAATCATTTTGCTGTACTGCGTATTGCCTCTCACGTTTTAGGCAGGTGCCGCAATTATTCGGTGTTGTATGGATTTCCCAAGCTCAGTATAAAAACTGCAGCCTTTAAGGATTGAGAGACTGTGCTCGTTTAATTTCAGGCTTATGGACTAAGCAAAACTGCGACCATCTTAGGGTCACGAGAATGCGCAAAGCGTTGTGCAGCAGCCGGGCTTCCTGTTGCTGCACTATCTGTTCATCCAGGAGTTACTTCAGATGGCTTGAAAAGGTGGGGTGACCTGCTTGTGCGTAGTGAAACTTGTGTTTTGTGTGTCGTGGTAAATGGGCCATTGTGCAGTATGTATGGGCCTGTATCATTGTTTACGCGCGTGTTTGTGTGTGTCTGTGTGTTTGTGTTTCGTTTGATTGGTGCATAATTGTGATTCAAGTTATATACCTTTTTTCTTGCCGTCAATGAGCGTGTTATGTGTGGGGCTCCTTGTTCGCAGGTATGGGGGCTACAGCTCTGACTCAATAGCCCACAAAATGAAATCCGCCCTTGCTGATGGTAAGTACTTAGCCCAAGATTTCAGACTTTTCACACTTGCCCCTGAGTGCAATGTTCAGCAAGCCGCATATTAGACCACCTTCTTAGCGCAATCAAATTCCGGGTACAAGTTTGATTGTGATTGTGTGCATGTGTGTGATAGCCAGTCTCTCAAACAGCAATCTCACAAACATAAAGCAAACGTCCTGCCTCTGCTGGTTGCTGCAGGTATGGCAGCTATTAAGTGCCTAAAGTCGCATTCCCAGGTAAGACATACGCTGTGCTCAACCTGCATTCATACAGCGGAAATCAGAACCTTTATTGTAGCCCTACTTGGATGAACTCTCAGTATGTACACAGGGTATTGCACATAAGCTTGCCTCAGCCACGTACATAAAAAAGTGCATTGACGTCGGAAGAGGCCGATTCATCATTGACCACACAGTACTTATTGTAACCCAAGCAAAGACCACTCGGTTGCTGATCCCACAATGCCTGTTTGTTGCCCTGACAGGCAGCAGCCTCAATTGCTTACGCAGCGCTGGCACCGGAGCTTGTAACAGGAGCTCACCCTCCAACAATGGCAGGTGAATGGTGTACTGATGATCATCGTTCGTCTATATCATTCCTAGGGTTGGCCAGGACCGAATATATGCACCGTATATGACCGTATATTTGGTGATTCCCCTGCCAAAATACCTTACATACACCGTGTACATATGGTTCTGGCCAACCCTATTTATTTCTCTCCTTGCTGATTCTAATTGCAAACATTGATCTGGCAGCTCCCAGCTTCTAGGTCAGAAGATGAAAAATCTGCTAGCACTCCGCAATTTGGTAGTCTCACCTTCGCGTTTCTCTCGCTTCTTCACCAGGCTCTGAAACAGCTGCAGGGTCGGTTGAGGAAGGGATGCGCAGAGAAGTCGGGCCAGCCTCACAGTCTCCTCAGGTAGCGGCAGATGCAGAGCCATCAAGCTCCTCAGGCACTGGGCGGTCATCCCAAAACGTACAACACAAAGTTGGTGAAGCAGAAGAAGCGACAGGGCTGGAAAATCTTGTACGCACTCCTGGTCGTGCGGCGCTGCATGCGTACATTGAGGATTGTAACGTGTCGCGCCCCTCCCCTTTGGCCTGTGATGACGAATTGGCTTGCACGCTGTACGAGGTGCGTTTTTGAGGGCAGTACACGTTGTTTGGACCTCCTGCTGCTGTGATGAATTGAGGTGACTGTCCCAGAGAGGACAATTTCCTGTATGGAAAATGAGTAAGAAAAAGAACGCAGATAGTGTAAACACTCTCGGCACGGATCAGGAAGGATGTTGTTTTGAGTTTTACACCGCTCATTAAATAGCAGGAAAACATGGAATAAAGTGTACACAGGAAACTGCGGTTGTGCTTCAAACCTGGGTCTGTATTTATTTACAAGCCGCATGAAGAATCCCGTAGGAATGATTACGCGGCATGATATTAAAAGACTAAATGCAATTTCCAAGTTGTAGCTCATTACCATGTCCAATTCCTGCTAAATCTCTCTGTCCAGTATTTAGATCGTGAAAGTGCCCAGGAAAAAAGGAGGACAGTGCTGGGATGCTGTTTGACATCACGCGCCTGTTTCTATTTACCTTGAACATCATCCTAAACAGAAAAAGCACAATCCAATAGGCAACCTCAATCTCAAAAACACATTCTAGCACACCCCAGTGTCAATGTTTTAACTGATGAGTTCAATGCGCATCATAACTTCCCGGACTGTGTAATTCCCCATTGCAAGCTTCCAAATGATGTTTTGACACCATGGGTCTTATTCCTGTTCGACTTAAACATCATCCTGAATATTAACCCTAATGCTTTGTCCTGTACCGTACCATCGCTGAACTCTCCAGGACATTTTTGGAGAAACTTGCTCAAACATGCTACGATGACAAACCCACCTGGAACGAACGGCAAAATGCTCTCTTTTTATGCATGGCTTGTCAAATTTAGTTGCAAACTTTGCGCAAATTAAGATTGTGCAATGCAAAGCAAGTCCACAATATTTCCTGCCTTACTGCCTTCTACTCGCAGTTATCAGAGTCCCTCGCAGCAAACCAAATGGATGACACCGCCTATGCAACGTGCCTGTATCCAAATGGAGTTTGACACAAAGTAACGCAAGCACGTTGTTTATTTTTGCTATACACTAGTCATGTTCATACTTACTCAGATCGTGTAGAAGCTAGCGAGGAAGGGGTAAGGGGTAAGGGTTACACAGCTATATCCGCCAGCGAGGGCAGTTGAGCTATAGCAAAAAAAGGCAGCTTCAAGAAGAGAAAGAGGCCAGACTGAACAAGACACCA
>Ga0307945_1003035_pt1:0-10000 | contig 13622 bp, 18 predicted proteins | sample OrgLakmetagen228_FD_201818 | JGI IMG/M metagenome (GOLD analysis project Ga0307945, IMG submission 201818) | Saline water microbial communities from Organic Lake, Antarctica - #228 | ecosystem: Environmental > Aquatic > Non-marine Saline and Alkaline > Saline | place: Antarctica: Organic...
TTACGCAGATGCCTGGTGTGCCGACGCTTCATCCTACGATTGCAGCTATCACTCTCCTTTTTCAGTGACCTACAGGCATGTTTCGCATCACCACGTTTCACAGCCTCAATGAATTTTTTACGCTTCCCCCAGCACTCCCAATCAAACCAAACTGGATCCAGTGGACCCTTTCTACTGCGTTCACGCTTAAAAACACACCGAGATTGGGCAGACATGCCCACAGCCCTACTGCTCGCTGCCTGGACAATCAACAAACGCACACAAATTGCCAATTTATCCACATCGCCAGCTCTCTCTGCCTCATCAAATTGGGCTAGCAACTCCATGTTTTCCGAGATATGCTTAGCATACACGTGAGCCTTCTCATGCTGCCATTGCAAAACCAGGTTGTTGACACACTGACCATTCCTACACACGTGGTGCTTTGTATTCGCACTTTCCCCTCCCACAACATTCACTCTGAACTCTGTACTCAAAGCCGCATGATCAGAAGCACATGTATCCCACATCTTAAACGAACACACAAGTTTGTACAAAGCCGGAGGCAGCAGCACGTGATCAGGCCGGCTCTTTTTGTCGATATAATTTCCAGTAAACGAGAGTTGCCCATCATCTCCATCTCCAACGACACGTCCAGTTGCAATCGCCATACTCGTTGCAGCAGCCAGATCAACTAACAACTGACCTGCCTTGTTCACACTGTTGCACACATATCTCCTAATCTCAAGAACCTCAGGACAATCCAAAACAAAACCAGTGTGCGTGTCACTCACTTCACTCAGCTCCCCCACATGGGCGTTAAAGTCACCACACAGTACGGCATTAGGAGACACCTGAAAAGCACCAAGCGTGTCCTCAAACAGGTCAGTAAAATGAGTTTGAACGGCACGAACACGAAATAGATCACGACTTTGCGGGTTGATGTACGCAGCACTCACAAATACAGCCTCCTCCATCCCAAACACTTTATCGAAAGCACCTCCCTTCACCATTTGCAAAGGATTAATGTGTTTGTGGACGAGCGGTTAAAATTTTATGTGCGGTGGAAGAAGATACAATAACCGGTACCAGATTGGATTTCCCCTTCATTGAAGATTTAGAGAGTGATTGAGGCACCATGAATGCTGGAAATGGTGAGGCTCCACCAGTAGGTTTTTTGCAGTTGATGTTACAGATTAAGCCGCCCGTGCAACTGCTGGGCTGCATGGTGAAGCTCCCCTGGTGGGTTTTAGTAGCTAACCCCCCGGCATGATGACCCAAAATGAAAGGTAGAGTGTAGTTTGGATTACAAAGGCCTCCAGCCTGGTATGGCTGCTCAACCTATAGACCCAAAATGAAAGGTAGAGCCGCTCTGGTGCGGCCCCCCCCTTCACTGGTGCGGCACCCCCCTTCACCATTTGGGATTAATGTGTTTACCCCCGCATGATTCCCAGCATCTAAGAAACCCCTTCACCATGTACAAAGGGTTATTATGTTTAATTTGGTGCTAACTGAGACCAGCACAAGGTCCAACATGAGAAAGGGGTGAGACTGGTCTCAAATCTAGGGCAAGATTAAAGATGGGTGTTGAAATAAACCTGGTCGAGCCCGTGCAAGCTTAGCCCGTGCAAGCTTCTACACCTTGGCAGGCCAAGGTGTAGAAAGAAAAGATCCACCAATAAAAAGTCAACAATTCAATCTAGCTAAGGTAAGGTTACATCGCTACATATGCCTCATCAGGGGGCATCTGTGCTGACGCTTAGAAAAAGTCTGATACCACATCTAGCAACAGGTGCAGCATGCTAGATCTCATGGGCAAGTGCGCAGAGCTCACGAGCTTAACGCTAATAAGAGGGAGATACACCTCATAGAAGTGAAGTATTGTGAAGACACTAGGCCTGCGCTGGACACCAGCTGGAGTCGCTCCTCTAACAAACAGCGCTTGAAAGCTAAAAAAGTTACACTTCACACCATCCTTCTTGGTGTGGGAGGATGCATCAATATATACCTCTAACACTTTGCATCATCTAAAAGACCTTGGCCTCGATTCACAGAGGGCCCACCAAGACTGCCCTTAAATTGCATGCTCACTCTGTGCATTATGCGCACATACTGACCGTGGTGGAGGAGCTTTACGGTACCCGGTACCAAAGTGGCTCCTTTTCCTTAATTGATGCAGGGAGTGTTTTGCTGCCTGCGTAGTTTTTCTTTTCGTTCTTTCTAGCTTAGCAAAAGGGGAAACGTCCTTGACAAGCAAGAAACGAATAAATGAAGTAGAGAAAGTGTACAGAGAAAGGAAAGGTGTGTTTGCTTGAAGAAGTGCAAACGGAAGGCAACCAAAAAAGGGAAAAGCTTCTGATATGTGTTTCAGCACGTGTGTAGGCGTAAGATGCATCAGGCAGTGACTACCCTGGACTCAACTCGCTTACCTAACGGCGTCCTATGTCCCTGTAAAGATCAAGTGCATCATTATGGAGTACAGAACAGGAACCCTGTACAACCAAAAGCATGCGGTATGGTTAAAGCACTCAATAAGCGTAACTTGCCCCCTCTGCCCTTCTCAACTAGACAGTGCCCTGCATACCCTCTCTGGATGCCAACACATGCAACTAAGGATTAAAATCACTGAGAGACACAACTTAGCATGCAGTATGATCTTCAAAGCCATCAGCAAGACAGGCTCTTTAGGATCCTGCTTCGTCTGCATGGATACAGGTAACAGCGAACGGTAGGCTATGCAAAATCTTCAGATTCCCGATACAGCTGAAACTAGGGTTGTACCAAAGTGGCTCTTTCCATCCTGCTTCACAGACAAAAGTAGATTCACCTCCAGCTGTCCGGATGCTGTACTAATTGCTCCCATCTCCGCGAAAACAAAAAAGCAACAGACTAGCAATGCAGGGGAGTGGGTTCTTAGGAGTGGCAGGGGGAAATTGAGGGAGACCAGGAGCACTTCAGCAGCACCGCCAGCCACCAGCAGATCCACCGTACAGAATGACAGGACTAAAAGCACATGTTGTGCACCTGTACCCTGGATGGGTGCTTTCCAGGGGGAATGGCACATTTATTTGCATATCTCGCCAACCACTTGCATTTTTTGCTCCATTGTTTTTTGCAATGGTCTTTATTTATTGCAAGGACTCCAACACACAAAAAATCACTCAATTTAATGCTCTGGCTGGTCAGATATAGCATATGGCTGCTCAATTAGTAAGGTCGCGCGCGGCAGTAACCCGCGGCTGCTGAGGCAGGTGGCCCTAACTTGCAGGTTTCAAGCTCAGCTGCATTGAGATCATATAGTAGAGCTGAGCTTGAAACCTGGAAGTTACGGCCACCTGCCCTAGGAGCATGCAAAAAACATACCCATTCTGGGCCTCAGTGCCCCCCCTCTGGCACATAAATACCATCGCTCACATACCTAAAAGCAACGGTCAGGCTGAAAGGGATAATCGTACGCTCAAACATTGTGTTTGCAGCATGCTTGCTGTCCTAGCAAATCAGCACCACGGGTCAGGCATATGTATAGGGTTGGCCAGGACCACATGTATACGGTTTATACGGCATTTCTGACAGAAAAATCACCAAAAAATACGGTCACGTACGGCGTCTATATACGGTTTCGGTCAACCCTACATATATACGATGGGAAGGGGCCAGGAGGTTAAAGGGGTGGGTACGGTGTTAAATTATGGTAAAGCTAGTCCTTGAAAATCTCAGGGGTCTTCTGCAGGAGCCAGCAGCAGGACAGGCTTTCAGGCTTATCAGTGTGGGAAGGACAGCACTTACAAGCAGATAGAAGAATGCTCTGACATATGTTGCATGCAGATGATCTGACTTTGCTGAATAATGAGCCCCGTGAAAGGCAAATCATGCTGAGTTTGTTGGCTGTGTACGCCAGGAATAAACATCTATAGACTTAGCTAATTTTCAACACTTCCAAGTCCGAGGTTGTGCACTTCAACTCCATGGGTGAGTTCCCCCCCCTGCTTTTTTCTTTTACATTAACGATATCGATGACATTGCTGAGGGTGTATCAGGGGCTATCACCGGAACCACGGGTGTGCACGTCTCACACATGTTGTATGTAGATGATCTGACTTTGCTGACTAATGATCCCCGTGATATGCGAATCATGCTGAGTTGGTTGGCTGTGTACACCAGGAAAAAACATCTAATCGTCATCACTTGCAAATCTGAGGTTGTGCACTTCAACTCCGCGGGTGAAATTGTTCCTGTTTTTGATGTTGGCGGTGCCACCCTTCACAATGATTATTTTAGGTATCTGGGCATGGTTTTCAACAAAACCTTGGCTAAGTCTGTTGAACACGTATCTTGTCCTTTTTTTGCCTCTGCCTATAGGATACGTAAATTTGTGCATGAACACGCTTTGGCAGACAGACCGCACACTTCTTTGTGGCTCGCTAAGATGTATGTTATTCCTGCTGGCCTTTTTTCGGGTAGATGCCTTGAAAGCCTAGTGGCCCGTGGTCAGGCCAGACTCTTCGGGGTCGCGGGTTTAAATTCGCCTGGTAGCGTGAGTACTTTGCTGTCCGACAGCAACGTCTCCGTTTCCTTAATCCATGCTTGTGGTGTTATCACCCCTGCGTAGTTTTTCTTTTTTTTCTTTTCCTATTCCTGCTGGCATGTATGGTAGTCAAGTATGGGGTACTAGTTTTTTGCAGGCAAGCAGGGAGTTCTCTAACTCGCTGTCTACGCTTCATCTGCATTTTATGAAGGGCACGTTTGGTGTGAAGCAGTCTACCACTAACTGGGCGGTACTCTGAGAATGTGGACATGAACCGTTGCAGTCCTACTGGTTCTGGTCAGCTGTCTAGCTTTTCAATAGTATGCTTCATACCAATAGTGTCACTTTGCGGAGGGTAGTCCAGGCTGATCTCAATTTACAGCTTCGTTCAAGTGCCTGCTGGACTGCTCAATTGCTGAGCGCTTTTCAAGGACTGCTAGATGTGAGTCGTATGTACGAGCTGTTCAAACTGGGCTCGCTCTTTTTAAGCAAGAGTTTACTACGAATTTGAAGCATAGGATGAGAGGTGTTTGGAGAGGCGTTGAGTTGGTGGACCCCAAAACACGCAAAACAACAAACTGGCCACTTATCATTCTTGGTTTGCCACCCCTTTTTCTAGAAATGTCCAACGTGGGGAGCCTCGGCGACTTGCACTCTTTTTTTTGCACGAGTCGAGGCATACTTGGTTTGGCGGCAGACCCAGTGATGAAGGCATGTTGGTTGACAAAGCACCGCAAACTTGAAGCAGTGGCCTTGGCAGCAAGGAAGGGTGGTGCTGATGTCATGATCCACCTGCTGCGTATAGGTGCTGTGTCTGCCACAGATGAGACACCATATACTGTTTCTTGGGAGGTTGAAAATCTCACTCCAATTGAGTTTGCTGTGTGTTGAAGAGAGTTTTCCTGAAGTAGTGACGTACCTCTTGAGCATAGGTGATGTGCGTGCTAATGTGGCTGGTGCTACTTCTGCCCTTCTATGTTCGGCAACACTGAACCATGTTGGCTGCTTGCAGGCCTTGCTTGCTCCAAACTCGCCTGTGAATGTCAATAGCTTAAACCAGTCGAGTCAGTCTCCGCTGCATTCAGCTGCTATGAGTGCCAATTTGGAGGCTGTTCAGCTTTTGTGGTCACGAGGGGCTGTGTGTACGGTGCGTAATAGTATTGGAAGTACACCACTTCACTACGTTTGTTTTAATTCAGATGAAGATGCTGTTCAAGCTCAGATGCTGGGCACATTTTTAGAGTATGGGTTTAGTGGCGGTGATAGCGTGATAAATGCTCAAGATAGTGACGGACGTACACCTGCACTTGGAAGTGATTTGGAGTATATCTGAGGGCTGCAAGCTGCTGTTACGCGCAGGGTCTCAGGCCTCCTTAAGCACTCGTGATGAGTTTGGTGAAACACCCTTAGAAATTGCTATGACGAGCAGACTAGTTGCCAAGGTGTACTTTTGCGCTACACAGGCGGCATTGAGTGCCGATGCTTGGATGAATGTTTCTAAGGCATACTAAGGCATCGTTGGCTAATTGCTGATTAGGCAAGTGTGGCGGCTTTCCTTGTTCTCACGCGGACATTGTTGTATACACAGTACCAGCCTGAGATAATACCAGACGCTGCCTGCCAACAACGATGATTTCCAGAGTTATAACTACGTAATCGGTATTCAATTTCAACCTTCTTCTGTCTGCCTGTCCGTCTGTCACACCGACAGCAGTGTGAGCAGCAATGTGTGCACCAGTCTCTCAACGCTTCTTGCTTTTTGCCGCTATTTAATAAAGATAGACTTCTTTATGTTTTATCTCTCCTTCGTCTGACTTGGTGGAATGTTGTATGGTTCAGCCTATAACAGTGTCCATTTCTAGTTCATGCTGGAGGTGCGTAAACCAGTATTACTTTTTTGTTTTCGATCTTTTACTCTTCTTTATTTCCTTGTTCTTAAGCTATTTGTGTCTGGCAAGAGACTGCTGAAACTTTTATGGATGTTCAATTGATGCTTAACTTGTCCACACCCAACGTGCCTTGTTCAAGACTGATTATGTTCTCCATCTGAAGCTGTTTTTAGGCTTAGCACGAGTGTATTACTCCACACCTTTGTGGACCCTCAATACTGATTGTGCTGTTCAATTGTAAATGCACACTCTTGTCAGATCAAGTCAACAGCTTGTACACGCCAAGCCTTTTTTACTTGGCTGCTTGAGATTATTGACAAACAAAGAAAAGGCGCAGAAAGAGTAAACCCTTTTGACATGCCTTGTTCGAGACTGATTACATCCTCCATCTGAAGCTGTTTGGCTCAGCACGAGTATTACTCCTCCGCCTTTTTGTGGACCCTCAATATTGATTGTGCAGTCCAATTGAAAATGCACGCTGTCAGATCATGAACACCATAAATACCAATAATGACCAATATCAACAGCTTTTACACGTCAAGCTTTTTCTACCTGCTTGGAATTATTGACAACAAGCAAAAAAGAAAAAGTGCAAAAAGAGTTATCACGACCAGCTTGGATAAGGAAAGGGTTCTACTCTAACTCGGCTCCACTGAATGTAGGAGGGGAATTTACACTTGGCCAACCATCAGCGAAAACTCTGCCTGACAAAAAAACTGAAGCCCTCCTAGAATAGAACAGCTGGGCTGTTGACACCCATATCTGCCAACTAAGACAGCAAAGCGGAGTTTGGGAGGAAGAGGGGGAAAACTATACATAAAGGCTGACTAAAGAACAGGTGTAAAACTAGGCAGCGGCTCATTGCGAGCTGGCTCTCGAGCGCAGAGCGTGTTCAGGGTGCATTAGAGGTGCTCGCGGAGAGGAGCACCCAGCCGAGTCTTAGTTGGAGGGGAGGTTACAAGGCAAGTGAGATGCGCGTGCCTGCTTTTGGTCTCTCAGAAGGTGCCACCCCCCAAGCATGAAGACCCTCATGCTTGGGGTTCGGTAGTCGGGATCCTCCTCAGACTAAGGCAGGCACGGTGGGAGCAATGTAATGCTGAGGTAGTGCAAGCAGTGTTTGCTTAGTAGACCATTTTATAGGCTTGCACCGAGCGACTGTGTGGTGGAGAGCACGGCAGGTTCAGTGCTGTGGGATGGCTATGAGACTCGGTAGTAATTTTTGTGGATTGGCAGTGGCCGAGATGGGTGGTCATCCCTTGTAGACCCTTAGCTTAGCTCTGCAATGTCTGTGACTGGTGCTCTTGCTTGTTTGAGGCTGTTACTTCAATCTCTTTGTGACTTCTTTCCTCTTTCTAGTACTTTTGTTGGACCTTTCTGACTGGGCCTTTTTTGTCTGCCGGTAAAGGAGTTTTAGGGTACTCGGTACCAAAGTGGCTTACTTTTTCTTAACCAATTTAGGGAGTGATTTTCACTGCCTGCGTAGTTTTTCTTTTTGTTTCTGGAGCCTTTTAAATAGCTGGGTCTTGATTCTGAAAGAAAAAAGAAAAAAGAAAAAGAAAAAAAACTACGCAGACAGTGAAAACCACTCCCCACATTAACCAAGGAAAGGGAGCCACTTTGGTACTGAGTACCAAAAAGCTCCTCCACCGCGAAAAGGAAAGGAAAAATTAATGGGGATCAAGAGGGTTGCAGGCTTGGCCTGAAACCGACTCCTGATGAGAGTTGATAACAGTACTGGAAAGGGCATGTCTGGTATGGGCAAGTTTGAATCGAAGGCGAAGTTCACAGAGTGCACATGGAGCTTAGAGGCAAGCTTCCTAACTTTATATATGAAAATCGAGACCCAGATCCTTGAAAGGCTTCAGAGTGTGAGTGTTGTAGATGGTGTCGCCCACAACCAAAAGGATGATGTGGAGAATAACGGAGGCTCCTTGGAGAATGTTGCAGAGGTCTCGTGCTGCTACTTTGCGGCGTTCAGCCGGTTCTGAGGTCTGGTGTCCTCACAATACTGGATCTCGACGAGGTGGATGTCACGCCGAGGTTTGCTGAGGTCTTTGGTCGATGCTGTCTGGGGTTGGTGGCTCTGCTGGCGGCTGGCGGCGCTGCTGGGGTGCTCCCAGTCTCCCTCAGTTGCCCCTTGCCACTCCGAAGAACCCACCCCCCTGCAGTAGTCTGTTGTTTTCGTGTTTTTGCAGAGGTTGGAGTAACCAACACAATATCAGGGCGGCTGGAGGTAAATCTGTCTTTGTGTGAGAAGCGGGGTGGGAAGAGCCATTTGGGAACAATTCTACTTTTAGCTGTTTCAGCATGGTCATCCGTTTGTTTCTGCCTATATCCTTGGAGACAACGCATGATCCTAGTAAAGAGCCTGTTTTGCTGATAGCCTTAAGGATCATGCGGCATGCTATGTTGTGTCTTTCGGTGATCATGTTCCTTATTTGCGTGTGTTGGCACCCGCCCAGAAAGGATGTGCAGGGCACTGTCTACTTGTGGGCAAAAGGGGGCAAGTTTGACTTGTTGAGAGTTTGAACAATATCGCATGTTTTTGATTATATAGGGTGCCTGTTCTGTATTTCATAATGATACATTTGGTCTTAAAGGGGACAATGGATGATGTTAGGTAAGCATTGTTAATGGCTCCATTGGCAGTGCCGTCCTTTATGAGGGTCTGATAGTACGCATGGTAGTTCGCTTCAGTTTTGGCATTTCCCAGTTTATGGAGAAGATGCATGTGTGCTTAAAGGGCGTCACAGTGGTTTAATAGGTACCAAAGCTATGAGGGAGGAGAATGGGCCATGTTTGTTGTATGGGTCAAAGACTTAATAATAAAAAAACTTGCTTTCAAACTTCAGGTTCATTCTGTCAATTACGCTGCCAAACCTGTCCATACTAGACGTGCCCTTTTCAACACTATTATCAACTCTCATCAGGAGACGATTTCAGGTCAAGCCTGCAACCCTCTTGCTTGATCCCCATTGATCTTTTTCGTTTTGGTGGAGGCGTTTTTTGATTCCCGGTACCAACTTGGTTTGATAGTGGCTCCTGTCCCTTAATTAATGTGGGAAGCGGTTTTCCTGCCTGCATGGTTTTTACTTTTCCTCAGGCAGTGACTCATTCAGGTGCATGAAACCAGAAATGCTGAGCTAGCTTCCTCAGGTGCAGTGCAGCTAAAGCGAGGACAGTCGGTTTAGGAGTCTGGACACACGTGCAGATCAGTCAGCACCCCTACCAAGCATATCAATGTGTACCGGTGCTTAAAGCCGCTGTGTGAGGTAGTGGGGTTTGGAGGTTGGACGTTAGCGGTCAGACACACAGAGAGCAGTCGGCACCACTGGCATTTTCTCACGAGTCCCCCACACGCTTCTAAGGCCAATTTGTTCGCAATGAAAAGTGCCTTTCTCATTTTGTGGATATCACGATAATCATATCAGAGGCCTGAATGTTACAACTGAGGATGAGGAGGGCTAAGTTTCTACTGCCACAAGTTAAACTAAATAGAGCAAAAATGAATGTAAATTTTATAAAACCTGTACATGCTGTGAGTGGACCGACTGAAAAAATAATGGTTCCTTCCCCTTTCTGTGAAGTTGTCAACACCAAAAGGTGC
>Ga0307945_1003037_pt1 | contig 13615 bp, 10 predicted proteins | sample OrgLakmetagen228_FD_201818 | JGI IMG/M metagenome (GOLD analysis project Ga0307945, IMG submission 201818) | Saline water microbial communities from Organic Lake, Antarctica - #228 | ecosystem: Environmental > Aquatic > Non-marine Saline and Alkaline > Saline | place: Antarctica: Organic Lake...
TATACTTTTTGAGACAAAGTTAGTGTAAAGAACTTTCAATTTTCAATTTTATTATTTAGAAAAATTATAAATTAGATTTTAACAAATGTGGCAACTGATAAAACGTTACAAAAAGCTTATTTTTGTATCCAATTTTGTGGGCATGTTTTGCTTAATTTAAAAGTGTCCTTAATTCAATTATTAACAATTTGCAATATGAAAAAGGTGTTATTTCGCCCTTCGCAATTGAAGTTTTTTTTATTCATCCTTACCTTAATGTTCTCTGTTTCATTGTTTGCACAAGATGCAGTTGAAGAAACACAACCTGAAAGTGAAGTAGAAGAAGTTGTTCCAGGTGCTGATCCTGCCAAAGGAAAAGAGTTGTTTAATTCGCTTTGTGCTGCTTGCCATAAACCTTACAAAAAGGCGGTAGGTCCAGCTTTAAATGGTGTTGTAGCGAAGTATGATGGCGATTTTGAGTGGCTTTATAAGTGGATAAAGAACAATAGAGAACTAATCGATGCTGGAGATTCAAGAGCGCTAGCTATTTATGAAGAGTATAACAAGTCGGCTATGCCTGCTTTTCCACAATTGTCCAATGGAGATATCGATAATATACTTGCCTATGTTGAGTTGCCTAAGCCTGAGCCTAAAGCTAAAGTAGCAGGAACGGATGGAGTAGCTGCAAATGGCCAAGGAGGTGGAGGTGCTTCAACTGAAATTATATTGGGTCTATTGGCCTTTGTTTTACTAATGTTAGTGGTTATACTTTATTTAGTTAACAAAACCCTTCGCAGATTTGCCGAGGCTAATGGAGTAGCAGTATATTCACCTGTTCGAGAAAAACGCAAACCAATTTGGGTTGCTTTTGCAGAAAATCAATTCTTGGTTTTTGTATTATCTGTTTTTGTTCTGCTAGGTGTGGCTTACGGAGGTTATGGATTTTTAATGCAAGTAGGTGTAGACCAGGGTTATGAACCGCTACAGCCAATTCATTATTCCCACAAAATTCATGCGGGAGAAAATCAAATTGAATGTAAATACTGCCACGCTTCTGCAAGAAAATCTAAGCACTCAGGTATACCTCCATTAAATGTTTGTATGAACTGTCATAAGCAAATTGCTGAAGTTTCAGAAGAGACAGGAAATGAAGAATATTCAAAAGCATTTTACGATGCAGAAATCCAAAAATTATACGAAGCAACCGGTTGGGATCCTTCTACGCAATCTTATTCAGGAGAATCAAAACCTGTAAAATGGGTTCGTATACATAACCTGCCTGATTTTGCTTACTTTAATCACGCACAACACGTAACTGTGGGTCAGATAGAATGCCAAACTTGTCATGGTCCTGTTGAAGAAATGGAAATCATGTATCAGCATTCATCCTTAACTATGGGTTGGTGTATAAATTGTCACAGAGAAACAAATGTTAAAACTGAAGACAATGGGTATTACAAGAAAATTCACGATCAGTTGAAAGAGAAGTATGGTGTAGAACGCTTTACTGTAGCAGATATGGGTGGATTGGAATGTGGAAAATGCCATTACTAAATTATTAATTGAAGAAAATTTATATCGCGATATGTCATCAGAAAAAAGATACTGGAAAAGTGAAGAAGAACTAAAGGATAATAGTCCTATAGTTAATTCGCTTGAACAAAACGAGTTTGTAGAACATATTCCTACAGATGAGTTTTTAGGTGATAAAAATAAATTGGAGACGTCTTCTACAAGTCGACGTGATTTTCTTAAGTACGTAGGCTTCAGTACAGCAGCTGCATCTTTAGCAGCTTGTGAAGGACCTGTTATTAAATCTATTCCTTATGTGGTACAGCCTGAGCGCTTAGTACCTGGAGTTGCAGATTACTATGCATCTACAATAGCAGATGGTTTTGATTTTGGTAGTGTCTTGGTGAAAACACGTGAAGGAAGACCTATTAAAATAGAAAGCAATAAAGAAGCTGGCGTAATGACTGCTGGTAAAGCAAGAATTCATGCTTCTGTATTGTCTTTGTATGATGTGAAGCGTTTGCAGAATCCAACAATTGGAGGACAAGATACGGATTGGTCAACTTTTGATAAACGTATTCAAGAGAGTATGCAAAAGCTTGGTGGTAAGCCTGTTGTTTTTTTAACTCAAACTTTAGCTAGTCCATCTACCAAAAAATTAATCAATACTTTTACTGAAAAATATCCCAACACTAAACATGTAGTATATGATGCAGTTTCAGAATCTGCAGCATTAGATGCTTTTCAGCAAAAATATGGATACCGTGCCCTTCCAAATTATGATTTCGCCGCTGCTGAAACCATTGTTTCTGTTGGAGCAGATTTCTTAGGAGATTGGCAAGGTGGAGGTTTTGATACTGGATATTCTCAATCTCGTGTGCCACAAGACGGTAAAATGTCTAGACACGTTCAGTTTGAAGCTAATATGACACTTTCTGGTGCAAATTCTGATTTAAGAATTGCAGCTAAACCAAGCGTACAAAAACATATATTGGTGGAATTATACAACCAAATTGTTGGTAAAGTAGGTTCAACTAACTTAAACGAAAAACAAGCTGCGGCAGTAGCAAGTGCTTCCAAGCAATTGAAACAATCTGATTCTAAAGCGATTGTTTTATGTGGAATAAATGATATGGAAGCACAAATGATGGCAATGGAAATCAATGCAAAACTGAATAGCAGCATCGTTGATGTCCAAAATCCAAGAATGATTAGACAAGGAAATGACGCTAAAGTCGCTTCTTTGGTAAAAGATATGAATGCTGGTAAAATAGGTGGTTTAATGATGCTAGGTGTAAACCCAGTTTATAGCTTACCTAACGTTGAAGCATTTAAAACTGGCTTAGAAAAAGTAGATTTAGTTGTAGATTTTGCAATGAAAGCAGATGAAACAGCTGTCCTTTCTGAATATGTAGCTGCATTACCACATTATTTAGAGTCTTGGGGAGATGTTCAGTTTACTAAAAATAATTTCTCCTTGGTTCAGCCAACCATCAAAGCTATATTCAACACCAGACAATTTCAAGATTGTTTGTTGAAATGGACGGGAGCAGATCAAAACTATTATGAATTTTTAAAATCTTCTTTCAGCGAAGATTATCCAGATAACTCTTGGAATAAAACATTGCATGATGGATTTTTTACAGCTGAAACGAATGAAGTACAAAGTGAGTCTGCAGAAGATGAAATGGAAGAAGTCCTTTCATTTAATGCTTCACAAGCTGCTAGAAACTTACTAAAAACCAACGATGGTTTAGAGTTGACATTATATACCAAAACAGGTATGGGAGATGGTCAACATGCCAACAATCCTTGGTTACAAGAGTTTCCAGATCCTATTACCCGTACTTCTTGGGATAATTACTTAACCATATCTAAGGCAGACGCAGAACGACTAGAATTAGAGAATAGAAATGTAGCTAATGGAGCACTAGATGGTAGTTATGCAAATGTAACCGTAAATGGGGTGACTTTAGATAAAGTTCCTGTTTACATTCAACCAGGTCAGGCCGTTGGTTCAGTAGGATTAGCTGTAGGATATGGAAGAAAAGAAGCCATTCAAGAGGAAATGCAAGTAGGTGTAAATGCCTACCCATTGTATCAAGATTTCAATGCTATTCAACAAGTAGAAATAGAAAAAGTTTCAGGTAATCACGAGTTTGCTTGTGTGCAACTTCACAATACCATGATGGGTAGACGTGATATTGTTAAGGAGACTTCACTTGAAATATTCAATACAAAAGATAAAGATTTTTGGAACAAAATTCCAGAAGTTTCATTGAATCACCTAGAAACACCAGTCAACAATCCTGATGTAGATTTATGGGATGAATTTGATCGCTCAATCGGGCATCACTTCAACTTATCTATAGATTTAAATGCATGTACCGGTTGTGGAGCTTGTGTAATTGCTTGTCATAGCGAAAATAATGTTCCTGTAGTTGGTAAAACTGAAGTAAGAAAAAGTAGAGATATGCATTGGTTGCGTATCGACCGTTACTATTCTTCTGAAGATACCTTAAACGAAGATTACGAAAAGAAAAATAACATTGAAGGATTAGCAAGTGCATTGAGTGAGTTCGGTGAGCTAGAAAATCCAGCAGAAGAATCGCTTGAAGTTATTTTCCAACCTGTAATGTGTCAACATTGTAACCATGCACCATGTGAGACAGTTTGTCCAGTGGCAGCTTCTGCTCACGGAAGACAAGGTCAAAATCACATGACATATAACCGATGCGTTGGAACAAGATATTGTGCAAACAACTGTCCTTATAAGGTAAGACGTTTCAATTGGTTCAAATACAATCAAAATGATGAATTTGATTACCATATGAATAATGACTTAGGTAGAATGGTGTTAAATCCAGATGTAACCGTAAGAGCAAGAGGGGTTATGGAAAAATGTTCTATGTGTATGCAAATGACACAGAAAACCATTTTAGATGCCAAACGTGAAGGTCGTGAAATTAAAGATGGAGAATTCCAGACAGCATGTTCAAATGCATGTGATAATGGAGCTATTGTTTTTGGAGATATTAATGATGAAGAAAGTGTGGTGTACCAAAAAACAAAAGAAGATAGGAAATATCACCTACTGGAATATTTAGGTACAAAACCAAATGTGTTGTATCAAACAAAAGTTAGAAACACAACTGAAGCTTAATTAAAATAAGAATAATTTAAAAGAGTATTATGTCTCATTACGAAGCGCCGATTAGGAAACCTTTAGTTACTGGTGATAAGTCTTATCACGATGTAACGGTTGAAATAGCTCGACCAGTTGAAGGTAAAGCTAATAAAACTTGGTGGATAGTCTTTTCTATTGCTTTAATCGCCTTTTTGTGGGGATTAGGCTGTATAGTATACACCGTCTCTACAGGTATTGGAACTTGGGGGCTTAACAAAACCATTGGATGGGCTTGGGATATTACCAACTTTGTATGGTGGGTAGGTATCGGTCATGCAGGAACACTGATTTCTGCTGTACTGCTTTTATTTAGACAAAAATGGCGTATGGCCATTAACCGTTCTGCTGAAGCAATGACCATCTTTTCTGTTATACAAGCTGGATTATTCCCAATTATTCACATGGGTCGTCCTTGGTTGGCTTATTGGGTTTTACCAATTCCTAACGCATACGGGTCTTTATGGGTGAATTTCAATTCTCCTCTTCTATGGGATGTATTTGCAATTTCAACTTACCTCTCGGTATCACTGGTATTCTGGTGGACAGGTTTATTGCCTGACTTTGCAATGATTCGTGATCGAGCTGTAAAGCCCTTTCAAAAAAAGATTTACGGAATACTATCTTTTGGATGGAGCGGTCGAGCAAAAGACTGGCAACGTTTTGAAGAAGTTTCCTTAGTGCTTGCAGGTTTAGCTACACCACTTGTACTTTCTGTACATACCATTGTATCATTTGACTTTGCCACTTCTGTTATTCCAGGTTGGCATACTACCATCTTTCCACCTTATTTTGTTGCTGGTGCAGTTTTCTCTGGTTTTGCTATGGTAAATACACTATTGATTATCATGCGTAAGGTTGTTAGTTTAGAAGATTACATTACTGTACAGCATATCGAGTTAATGAACATTGTAATTATGATTACAGGTTCTATTGTTGGTGTAGCCTATATTACTGAGTTATTCATGGCTTGGTATTCTGGAGTAGAATATGAACAGTATGCATTCCTGAATAGAGCAACTGGACCTTATTGGTGGGCATATTGGTCAATGATGACTTGTAATGTAATTTCTCCTCAATTCATGTGGTTTCCTAAATTAAGAAGAAGTATCATGTTCTCTTTCTTTATTTCTATTGTAGTGAATATAGGAATGTGGTTTGAGCGATTCGTAATTATCGTAACTTCTCTTCACAGAGATTACATGCCATCTGCATGGACTATGTTTTCACCTACCTTTGTAGATATTGGAATCTTTATAGGTACTATTGGTTTCTTTTTTGTTCTTTTCTTGTTGTATGCTAGAACTTTTCCAGTGATTGCTCAAGCAGAAGTGAAAACAATATTGAAATCATCTGGAGAAGGCTATAAAAAAATAAGAGCAGAGAAAGGAGATGATGCAGATTTATTTGTAATGCCTAAACAAAAACCATTGAAGGATTTTAAGGCACTGATAGCCGAACAAGAGAAACCAGATACTAATCATCAATCAAAAAATAATTAATCATGGCAGCTAAAATTTTGCACGCATTTTATACTGATGATGATATTTTAATGAACGCCGTTAAAAAAGTACGTGATAAAAAATATCATATCGAAGAAGTTTATTGCCCTTTTCCCGTACACGGTTTAGATAAAGCCATGGGATTGCCGCACACTAGATTAGCAATTACATCATTTTTGTACGGCTGTGTTGGATTAACCGTTGCTATTGTAATGATGAATTTTATTATGATTGTGGATTGGCCTCAAAATATTGGTGGTAAACCAAGTTTTAGTTTAATTGAAAACCTACCATCTTTTATACCAACTGCCTTTGAAATGACTGTCTTTTTTGCAGCTCACTTAATGGTAATAACCTTTTATATGAGAAGTAAATTATGGCCATTTAAAGAAGCAGAGAATCCAGATGTGAGAACTACAGATGACCATTTTTTAATGCAAGTAAGTGTAGGTTCAAACGATATTCAAGAAGTTGCCGAGTTTTTACACAGTACAGGCGCAGTAGAAATTGATTTAAAAAAATAAGTGAAGCATGATTAATCGCGGAACAAAATTTATATTACTCATAGTATTTCTAGGTATCCTTGTATCTTGTTCAGACAAGAGGAAACCTAATTACCAATACTTCCCAGACATGTATGAACCTGTTTCTTATGAAACTTATGGTGAATACGAAATCTTTCAAGATGGACAACAAGCAATGGCACCTGTTGAAGAATCAATTTCTCGAGGATGGTTACCTTACGACTATGAGGACAACTTAGATGCGTACAATTTAGCAAAAGCAGAATTGAAAAACCCTTTGCCTTATACCGAAGAGAATTATGAAAAAGGGAATGAATTATATGATATTTACTGTGCTACTTGCCACGGTAAAAAAGGAAATGGAAAAGGCTACCTTGTAGAACGTGAAAAGATTCTTGGTGTCCCTAGCTATGATGATCAGGGAAGAGCTATTCAAGAAGGTAGTGTTTATCATGTAATGTATCACGGAATAAACACCATGGGTTCTTATGCTTCGCAAATGAGCAATGAAGAATTGTGGCAAGTAACACATTATGTTATGGATTTGAAAAATTCATTAGAAGGTAATGAATCAAAAGAGTTTGTAAGCGCTGAAGATGTACAAAATACACCAGCTGAATAAATAGATTTTAGAAATTAACGACAAGTTTTTGTACTATGTATACCATGTCAAGTAAAATAAAATTAACTGCAGTCATATTAATCATCCTTGGAGCGATAGGGTTGATATATGGTTTTGTATCTACTCCTGCATCTGTAGAAGAAGTTTCTACGATGCTTGCAGATGAACATGCAGCTCACGGAGGTGATCACGCTGCAACCAGTGAACATGCAATGGAAGCTACTGGTAATCACGGAGCAGAAGGAGAGCATGCCGCATCTGGTGAACATCATGATGATGAACATGCAGAGCATATTTATCATCAACTCAAAAATAGACCTTGGTCTTCTATCTATACAGCAGCTCTATTCTTCTTTTTATTGGCAGTTGGGTCGTTTGTGTTCTATGCTTTGCAAAATGCTGCTCAAGCAGGATGGTCTCCAATTTTATTCCGCGTAATGGAGGGAATTTCAACTTATATTCTTCCCGGTGGAATTTTAGTTTATGTACTATTGGTATTATCGAGTTTACACCTTAACCATTTGTTTATTTGGATGGATCCAGATGTAGTTGCTCACGACCCCATTATTGCAGCCAAGGTAGGTTACTTAAATGTGCCTTTCTTTTTGTTGAGAGCTGCCATTTATATTGGTGGTTGGATTATTTTATCTTGGATGATTCGGAAGAACTCACGTAAGATGGATGAAAACTATAGTGATGGCTTATTCAAAAAGAATTTTAAAACCAATGTTATATTTTTAGTGTTCTTTATTGTATCTGAATCCATGATGTCTTGGGATTTTATTATGAGCATAGACACCCATTGGTTTAGTACTTTATTTGGATGGTTTGTTTTTGCAAGTATGTTTGTATCTGGTATAACCATGATTGCACTAGTAACTATATTTTTGAAATCAAAGGGATATTTACCAGAAGTGAACAATAGCCATATACATGATTTAGCAAAATTTATGTTTGGTATTAGTGTGTTCTGGACTTACTTATGGTTTTCACAGTTTCTTTTAATTTGGTATGCAAACATTCCTGAAGAAGCGGTGTATTATATTACAAGAATAGAAGACTATAATTTGTTGTTCTTCGGAATTGTTGCTATCAATTTTGTTTTCCCATTGTTAGTGATTATAAACTCCGATTTCAAAAGAGTTAATTGGATAGTTGTGATGACGGGTATCGTACTTTTAGTTGGACACTACTTAAATTTCTATGTAATGATTATGCCTGGTACAGTTGGTGAATCGTGGTTTATTGGATTCCCAGAAATTGGTTCTGTATTGCTTGTAGCTGGAATATTCTTGTACGTGATATTCAATGGCCTAACAAAAGCTCCTTTAGTGGCGAAAAATTTCCCACTGATGAAAGAGAGCAAACACTTTCACTATTAATATAAGTTATATTTAAAGTTATATACAATGACAGCATTTTTAATAATTATTGTAATTGCGCTACTAGGAATAACACTCTGGCAAATTTCAAAGGTTTTTGAATTGTCTAAGCCAGCAGAAACTTCAGATAGTCAAGTTGCAGATAATAAGGACAACAACACTCAAGGTAAAATTTTATTAGCTTTTACCGTTTTTCTGTATGGAATAATGATATACTCCTTTTGGAGTTTAAGTAAATTCTACTTACCAGAAGCATCATCAGATCATGGAGCAGATTATGATAAACTGATGTTTATTTCTATTGGCATTATTATGGCGGTACAGGTAGTAACACAAGCATTATTGCATTGGTTTGGTTACAAATACCGCGGAAAAAAAGGCCAAAGAGCTTTATTTTATGCAGATAATGATAAGCTTGAATTTATTTGGACAATTATCCCTGTAGTTGTTTTAGCAGGCTTGATTTTGTATGGATTATTTAGTTGGTCTGAAATTATGAATCCAGTAGAAGATGAAGATACCCTTGTAGTTGAAATTTATGCTTATCAATTTGATTGGAGGGCAAGATATTCTGGTCAAGACAAAACATTAGGTAAAGCAAATGTTCGTTTTATTGAAGGAATTAATCAATTGGGAGTTGATGAATCTGATGATTATGCAATGGATGATATTATTGTGAATGAATTACACTTGCCAGTTAATAAGCCAGTTTTGTTTAAATTCAGATCTCAGGATGTTTTACATTCAGCTTACTTCCCTCATTTTAGATCTCAAATGAATGTCGTTCCAGGCATGATTACCGAGTTTGGTTTCACTCCTATAACAACATCTAAAGAAATCAGAAAAACAGATTACATGGTTGATAAAGTGCGAAACATTAATGAAATTCGCAAAACCAGAGAAGATATAGCAGAGGACGACCGTTTGTATGAATTTGATTACTATTTATTATGTAATAAAATTTGTGGAGTATCACATTACAATATGCAAATGAAGATTGTTGTAGAAACGGAGCAAGAGTTTCAGGATTGGTTAGATAATCAACAAACCTTTGGTGAATTAATTAATAATTAAAGAAGTTAAGAAAATATGTCTGTAGCAGCACAAGCAAACATTGATAGTCACGCTCACGATGATGGACACCACCACCATGAGCAAACTTTTATAGAAAAATACATTTTTAGTACTGATCACAAAATGATTGCAAAGCAGTATTTAATTACTGGTTTGATCATGGGCTTTATCGGTATCGGGATGTCGCTTTTATTTAGAATGCAATTAGCATGGCCAGAACAATCTTTCTGGATTTTTGATGCCTTGCTAGGTAGATTTGCACCAGGGGGTGTAATGGAACCTGGAACATACCTTGCTTTGGTAACTATTCATGGTACCATTATGGTATTCTTCGTACTTACCGCAGGATTAAGTGGTACTTTTAGTAACCTCTTAATTCCACTTCAAATTGGAGCGAGAGATATGGCATCTGGTTTCTTAAACATGGTTTCATACTGGTTGTTTTTTACTTCTTCAGTAATCATGGTCTCCTCTCTTTTTGTAGAGTCAGGACCAGCATCAGCAGGTTGGACAATTTATCCTCCTTTAAGTGCATTGCCTCAAGCAATTGCTGGTTCTGGTATGGGAATGACTCTATGGTTAGTGTCTATGGCAATATTTATAGCTTCCTCATTATTAGGTTCTTTGAATTATATTGTTACGGTATTAAACTTAAGAACAAAGGGGATGTCTATGACAAGACTTCCATTAACCATTTGGGCATTTTTTGTAACAGCCATAATTGGTGTAGTTTCTTTCCCTGTTCTATTATCTGCCGCACTTCTATTAATAATGGATAGAAGTTTTGGGACATCGTTCTTTTTAAGTGATATCTATGTTCAAGGAGAAGTATTAAGTCATTCAGGTGGATCGCCAGTTTTGTATGAGCATTTATTTTGGTTTTTAGGTCACCCTGAAGTATATATTGTATTGCTTCCTGCATTAGGAATAACATCAGAGGTAATTGCAACAAACTCTAGAAAACCTATTTTTGGTTACCGTGCCATGGTTGCTTCAATCTTAGCAATCGCATTTTTATCAACTGTTGTTTGGGGTCACCACATGTTTGTATCTGGTATGAATCCATTTTTAGGTTCAGTTTTTACTTTTACAACATTATTAATTGCGATTCCTTCAGCGGTAAAAGCTTTTAACTACATCACTACTTTATGGAAGGGAAATCTTCAAATGAATCCTGGAATGTTATTTTCCATAGGATTGGTTTCAACCTTCATTACTGGTGGTTTAACAGGTATTATTTTAGGTGATTCTACATTAGATATTAATGTACATGACACCTATTTTGTTGTTGCTCACTTTCACTTGGTGATGGGTATTTCAGCATTGTATGGATTGTTTGCTGGTGTGTATCATTGGTTCCCTAAAATGTTTGGTAGAATGATGAATAAAAATTTAGGATACATTCATTTCTGGATAACTGCAGTAGGTGCTTATGGTGTATTTTTCCCAATGCACTTCATCGGTATGGCAGGTTTACCAAGAAGATATTATACCAATACTGCTTTCCCATATTTTGATGATTTAGCAGATACTAACATATTAATTACCTTATTTGCATTCTTAACTGCAGCTGGACAGTTGTTCTTTATTTATAATTTTATACACTCTATTTTCTACGGAAAACGGGCTGTTAAAAATCCTTGGAGTTCAAATACTTTAGAATGGACAGCTCCTGTTGAACACATTCACGGAAATTGGTATGGCGAATTACCAACGGTATATCGTTGGCCTTACGATTATAGTAAGCTAAATGAAGATGAATCTGATTATGTTATAGCTGGTCAAGATTTTATTCCTCAAAATGTCCCTTTACAAGATGAAGAAGAAGAATTAAATCACTAATTAATTCCCTATTCAGATAAGTTTAAGTGCCTTTCTCATTGAGATGGGCACTTTTTTTATACTCCCTTTTTTATAATCTGATTTATTTTTGAACGAATACTCATTTTCCATCAACACATGACCTTATTTTGTGAGTGCTTATCTTTATATTTGTGATATGAATGAAAATTTGGATGCATCTGGAGATCACTTTACAAATGAAGAGTTTGAAGTAGAAAGAGCGCTTAGACCGCTTAATTTTGACGATTTTGCTGGACAACAAAAGACCTTAGACAACCTTCAGATTTTTGTAAAAGCCGCTAACTTGAGGGATGAGGCATTAGATCACACCTTACTTCATGGTCCGCCAGGACTAGGAAAGACGACGCTGGCTCATATTTTAGCAAACGAATTAAATGCCAACATCAAAGTTACTTCTGGTCCTGTAATTGATAAACCAGGAGATTTAGCTGGGTTGTTGACCAATCTTGAACCTCGTGATGTTTTGTTTATAGATGAAATCCACAGACTCAGCTCAATTGTAGAGGAATACTTGTATTCAGCAATGGAAGATTACAAGATAGACATCATGATAGAAAGTGGTCCAAATGCAAGAACTGTTCAGATTAATTTGAATCCGTTTACTTTAATTGGAGCAACCACTCGTTCAGGATTACTTACTTCTCCTATGAGAGCGAGATTTGGTATTTCCAGCAGATTGGAATATTATTCTACTGAATTACTTACCCATATTATTAAACGTAGTGCTGCTATTCTAAATGTCCCAATTGTTGAAGAAGCAGCTATAGAAATTGCAGGTAGAAGCCGTGGTACACCTAGAATTGCAAATGCTTTATTAAGACGTGTTCGTGATTTTGCACAAATTAAAGGAACAGGAAAAATTGATTTAAAAATCGCTAAATACGCATTGAACGCACTGAATGTCGATGCGCATGGTTTGGATGAAATGGATAATAAAATATTATCTATGTTAATTGATAAATTTAAAGGTGGTCCAGTTGGATTATCTACCATGGCAACTGCAGTAAGTGAAAACGCAGAAACCATAGAAGAAGTATACGAACCTTTCTTGATTCAAAAAGGCTTTATCATGCGGACACCAAGAGGAAGAGAAGCAACAGAAGCGGCATACAAGCATCTCGGTAAAGTAAAACAGCCCAAGCAAACGGGATTGTTTTAGATTAATTATCATAAGGCAACCTATTTGATTTTGAAAATCAGTTTCTATCTATTAAAATATTTGAATTTAAACGCGTATTGAATTGAAAAAATTACCTCAAGTACCAGCTTATTTATTTTTAAAGAATTCGATTCAAATTCTGAAAAACCCGCTGCCTTTTCATCATCGTAATTTTGAAAAATTAGGAGATACGTTCCAATTAAATTTAGGACTTGGAAATCATGTAGTTTTTTCAAGAGATCAAGACTTGGCAATTTTAGCACTTCAAAAGCAGCAGAAAGACTTTGTAAAATCACCCATACAGACCAAAGACTTGGTAAAGTATGTGGGTAAAGGTTTGTTAACAGTAGAAGGTGAAGAATGGAAAACACAACGTAAACTGCTGCAACCTACATTTTATAAAAAAAACATTTATCAGCTTTTAGATTTAATGCAGTCTGCAATTCAAAAAGAAATTAAACGTATTCAACCAAATTCAACGCTGGATGTATTTCCGATTTTTAATGACTTAGCATTTAAAGTAGTAGCTAAAAGTTTATTTAGTGATGCAATTGCTGATAGTCAAATCAAGCGGTTGCAATTCATTACCGAAGAGGCGCAAAAAATGTTAGTCAAAGAACTTCGTCAACCCTACAAAAAATGGTGGTTTATATGGAGTGGAGAACTTAAAAAGAAGCTTTTACTTACTAAAGAAGCTTTGCATATTATTGAAGGGATAATTGAACAACGCCGAAATAAAAGCCAGCAAAATGAAGACTTATTGGATATGTTGCTGCACTCTACTTACGAAGATGGAAGCTCAATGACCCACGAA
>Ga0307945_1003040_pt1 | contig 13608 bp, 16 predicted proteins | sample OrgLakmetagen228_FD_201818 | JGI IMG/M metagenome (GOLD analysis project Ga0307945, IMG submission 201818) | Saline water microbial communities from Organic Lake, Antarctica - #228 | ecosystem: Environmental > Aquatic > Non-marine Saline and Alkaline > Saline | place: Antarctica: Organic Lake...
GTGCGTGCGTGCGCGCGTGCGTGTGTGTGTGCGTTGTGTGCATGTGTGTGTGTGTGTGTGTGTGTGTGCGCGTGCGTGCGTGCGTGCGTGCGCGCGTGCGTGTGTGTCTGTGTGTGCGTGCGTGTGTGCTGATTCAAACTTACATCCTGCTTTAACTTGGGAATGGGCCGTTCCACTATGTTTAAGGCCTGTTTGCTTGTGGGCCTGCCCAGGTGGAGCATGACTAGCAAACGTGCCCTACATCATGCGAGTTAAGCACAAAGCTCACAATGTACACTATTTTCAATTAATTTAGTTATAATTCTCTGCCTGAATTACCAATCGATCCAAAAGCCCTAATTTAGCGACTGTAAATGTGGGATGTTCCCAGCACCGTGTTGGACACTCTGGAGGTGTGTCATGCATCACTTTTGTATTACTCTGGGTGGGGAGAAAACTAACACACACACACACACACACAAACACACGTGCACATACACACATATGTACTTATTACACGCAAATACGCACACACACACACACACACACACACACACAAACACACACACACACACACACACACACGCACACACACACTCACACTCGCGCGCACACACACATACACACACATGCACATACACACATACGTACATATACACACATACATACATACATACATACATACATACATACATACATACATACATACATACATACATACATACATACATACATACATACATACATACATACATACATACATACATACACACACATACGCACAAACACACACACAAACATACATACATACATACATACTCACATTCACATACACATACGTACACATATACACACATACATACATACACACACATACACGTACACGCACACACACACACGCGCACACACCCACAAACACACACACGCACACACGCACACACATACATGTACACACATATAAACACACACACACACGCACGCACGCACGAACGCACGCACATGCACACACGCAAACACACATACAACACACGTACACACACACATACACACACACGTACACACACACACATACACACACACACACACACGTAGCAACCCCTCCTGCGCGTGCCAGCCGAGGCTCTGAGGAAGGCCGCTAGAGAGCGAAAAGCAGTGCTTGAATCCGCGCAGCAGGCTGTTGCAACGGCCCTGGGCCCGAGCACATCACAGCTAAGCTTGCAGGGTCAAGCAGAACAACTGGACTCGCTACAGCACAACCTGCAGGTGTGTTAGCGTGCCTGCCATTTCGTTGAGTAACAGTAAACTTGTGCACGCGCACATTTTTGCACCTTTCAGACAGCCTTTGAGCCTTTGCACTAGGTTGGGGTGAAGTTGCACGATTTGTGGCTTGTAAAGCTGCAAAGCTACTACCTAACTATACTTCTTGTTGAGCACTTTGACTTGCACAGCTGCAAGTTCCGTGAAGTTTTTGGCAAGCACAAGTGCGGGGTTTGGATGTTCCTTTGGGATTCTTCCAGAGGGGGTCAACGGAGGAAATGCCTGAAAATGTGCATTTTTTGCATTCAGAAGGCAGCCACTCACAGCCACTCCACCCAATCGACACCATTTTAGTACCAAGGTGTATCTGGAATTGAGAGCTACCCGAGCATGTGCCTAGTTTTATGTGGGTCGCTTTGCGTGCTGAGATAGACTGGATTAAGCACACATGGTGCATGTATGTCTTAATGTGGTGATTTCCATGGGAAAATGGCTAAAATCACCATAAAACACCAACCACTCAGCCGTTTTCTTTCACTTTTGTTGCAATGATGTTCTTTTTAATAAGGATTCTATACCATAAAAAATATTTCAGATTGGTGTGATCTGGTATGAAGAATTTGTGGTAAAAAGTAGGGTTCACGCCGCAGCTGATTAAGCATGGGCCCCCCTCATTGGCAACAGTTAAACTCAACTGCTGTGGAGCCAGCTACCATTCGGAACTGAGTTTGACAGATGCCAATGAGGGGGCCCATAATCTGGGAACATTTGGGGGGTCAGTCGCACCCCTCTGGAATTCTTCTGGTGATGGTCAAGGTGTTCCCTTGCGTTTCTTTTAGCTTTTAGTGAGGTTCAGGGTGTTTTCTTGTGTTCTTCTGGTGACGGTCAAGATGTACCCTTGTATTCTTCTGGTAAGGTTAAGGGTGCCTTTAAGTGTTCTGGTGACAGTCAGGGTGTTCCTTTGGGACTCTTCTGACGCCGGTCAGGATAGTTCCTTGAAATTCTTCTGGTGATTGTCTGGGTGTTCCCTTCAGAATTTTCTGGTGCTGGTCAGGGTAGTTCCTTTGAAACTCTTCTGGTGACGGTCTGGGTGTTCCCTTGGGACCTTCTAGTACTGGTCGGGGAGCTCCTTTAAGAATTTTCTGGTGACGGGCTGGGTGTTCCCTTGGGACCTTCTGGTGCTGGTCAGGGTAGCTCCTTTGGGACATTTCTGGTGCTGGTCTGGGAGCTCCCTTCAGACTTTTCTGGAGCTGGCCAGGTGTTCGCTTAGGACTTCTCTACCTCTATTTTCATGCTGCACTCAGTATGGGACACATGCACTGAGTACTTGTGCCTAAAAGAAAAGAGGCACAAACGCTGCAGGTCAAGGACCGAAGGACATAAGTAGGATCGACCAGAACCATATATGTACGGTGTATATACAGTGCTTTTGGCAAGGAAATCACCAAATATACGATCACATACGGTCCATATATACAGGTCTGGCCAACCGTAGACATACGGTCTGAACAGCGTGGTGCGTTCTTTGCACAGCCGACATTTGTGTGTGCCCTTTCATCTAATGCACAGCCGACCATAGAAATTCCAATGACCTGTGCCGGAGGGAGCAACCGTGTTCCCTCCTGCTTTTCTCTTCGGCCCAACCTGTGGCTTGCATTGATGCATCTGGAAGTCTGAAGCGCAAGGGGGGACACGTGTCCGGTGCAGAGAGTGTGCGGAAGCAGGCCACCTGATGTCCTCCCTTAGTCTCAAGCCCCGTGTCATTCACATGGACACCCTGAATGCAGGGCCTGACATACACCCTGAATGCAGGGCCTGACATACAGCCTGAATGCAGGGCCCTGAAGGCAGGGCCCAACATACAGCCCCGTGTCATTCACATGTACGCCCTGAATGCAGGGCCTGACATATACAACATACATCCTGAATGCAGGGCCTGTAGTACAAGCTGGGGGGTGTGTCCAGCGCAGGATGTGCCTAGTGCAGAGGCATATGTCCTTTCATCTTGGTCTCAAGCCCTGTGCCATTTACCTTGATCTCAACTGCTGGGGGGGTGTCCAGCGCTGAGAGTGCAGAGGCACGTCCTCCTCCCTTAGTCTCAAGCCCCGTGCCATTTACACACGCATAGGGTTGGCCAGAACCATATATATACGGTGTATATACGGTAGTTTTGGCAGAGAAATCACCAAATATACGGTCATATACGGTGTATATATACGGTTCTGGCCAACCCTACTCGTGAACCCTCGAACAGTTTAAAGGGTTTGATGTGCAATTTTGGGAAACGGGCTTTTGGGCTCCTCCCCCCACCTTTAGACATTCCCAATTAGTTGTTTATGTTCATAAACAACTATGGGAAAAGAAAATACTATATACGGTGTGCATACGTTACTTTTGGCAGGAAATCACCAAATATACGGTGATATACGGTGCATATATACGGTTCTGGCCAGCCCTACATATACATTCTGACTGCAGGGCCTTAAGCCTGAAGCACAACACGGGGGGTGTGTCCAGCGCATAGACGCCGAGGCAGAGGCAGGGCACTGCACGTCCTCCCTTATTCTTACCTTCCGTGTTGTTTCACTTTGAATGTTCTCATTGCAGGGCCTGAAACGCAAGCTGGGGGATGTGTCCAGCGCAGAGAGCGCTGAGGCAGGCCGCTGCGAGGCCCGCTTGGATCATTTGCATGACCTCACACAAGTACGTTGTCAGTCGCACACACACACACTCACACACACACAAGCGCACACGCACGCACACGTACACATGCACAAGCGCACACATGCACACGTAAACACATGCACATGCGCACACACATATACACACATAACCATGCACGCACACGCGCACACACACATAACTGTGCACGCGTACACATACACACAAACAAACACATACACATTCATACACGCAAATGACCAAACCTGCCTGCAGCCCAAGCCTAGTGTCGTGGCCTGGAATAAGCAAAGGCTGGACAGACTGCTAGTGGACCACTTGAATAGGTACAGACACACACACACACACACACACACACACACGCACACACACTCATACTCATACTCTCCTACAAAAATGAATCAAAATTACTGTAACATGTGAACATGTGTGTCATTAATGCTCATGAATCAAAACTACTGGAGCATGTGTGTCATGAGTGCTCATGAATCAAAACTACTGGAGCATGTGTGTCTGCTTGCTCAATGAGCGTGGGTGACATGGCTGAGGCCTTGCTGCTGGTGGACTTTTGAACAAATACAGTCACACACACACACTTTTTATGCACGTAATGTAATACATACATTACCCATAAAGTGGGGCTTTAAAACTCATCATTGATGCTCGCTCATGATGCATGTGCATGTGTGTGTGTGCGTGTGTCTTATTGCCTGCTTGTGTGTATCTGCGTGGTAATAATTTTCATGTGTACCTAAAATTTCCAGTATTTTTGTGTACTCCAGCGTTTGTGATAGTGTGCGAGCATGTGCGTGTATGTGTGTGCTTGTGAAATTTGTGTGCACGTATAGGAATGCATGCATCTTTCCAGTCCGCACTCAGACTCCGAGGTAAGAAGTGCTACATAAGGACACACGCAAAAACTTACTACCACACGTCTCTCACACACTCATACACACACACACCCATAAACACACACACGCACAAAGACACATAAGTGCATGCACACGTGCACACGTACAAGTGCATGCGTACACACACACACTTTGCGTCTCACGACACAGGAGTGGCTACCAACAAACGGCAGGGTTCCTGGCATCGACCTCAAATATAGAAGCCCTGGTGGACAGCCACATCTTCAAGGATGCCAAGAAGGTGGGCTACCGACTACCGACTAGGGTTTACATGGTTTACATGTGCAAGTCTGTATCATGCAGTTTTTGTTATGTACGACCTCAAATATAGAAGCCCTGGTGGACAGCCACATCTTTAAGGATGCCAAGAAGGTGGGCTGAGAAACAGGATGGGGTAGTAGAGTAATAAACTGGACAGCCATAATTTCAGGATGCCGAGATGGTGGGTAGAGAAAATAATATAATTAAAACCTAGGACAGCCGCATGTGTAGGATGTCAAGGAAATTGGCTTGAGAAAAGGAGCGAGTGAAATGGTAGGACAGGCACGTGTTGAGGATATTAGTAGTGTTGGCCAGAACCGTATATATACACCGTATATTCGGTGATTTCCAAGCCAAAAATACCGTATGTACACCGTATATATATGGTCCTGGCCAACCCTAGATATTAGGTATTAAGAATTAAGAAGGGAGGCTGGAAAAAGAAAAGGAAAGGAACAGCAATGCTGGTATTGTCAACACTCCCGGCAGATTGAGGCATGCTTTGGGTGTGCTTCTGTAGTGGTGTTTTTGGTTGCTCTGTATTCTTGAGTCTGGGTGCTTTTGTAGTGGCGTGTCTGGGTGCTTCTGTTGTGGTGTGTCTGGGTGCCTCTGTTGTGGCGTGTCTGGGTGCTTCTGTAGTGGTGTGTCTGGGCGCTTCTGTAGTGGCGTGTCTGGGTGCCTCTGTTGTGATGTGTCTGGGTGCTTCTGTAGTGGTGTGTCTGGGTGCTTCTGTAGTGGTGTGTCTGGGTGCCTCTGTCGTGGTGTGTTTGGGTGCCTCTGTCGTGGTGTGTCTGGGTGCCTCTGTAGCGTGTGTGTTTGGGTGCCTCTGTAGTGGTGTGAGTTTGGGTGCCTCTGTAGTGTGTGTGTTTGGGTGCCTCTGTAGTGTGTGTGTTTGGGTGCCTCTGTAGTGGCGTGTCTGGGTGCTTCTGTAGTGTGTGTGTTTGGGTGCTTCTATATTTTTGTGTCTGGGTGCTAATGTCGTGGTGTGTCTGGGTGCTTCTATATTCTTATGTCTGGATGCTCTGTAGTGGTGTGTTTGGATGCTTCTGTAGTGGTGTGTCTGGGTGCTTCGCTCGTGGTGTGTGTTTGGGTGCCTCTGTAGTGTGTGTGTGTTTGGGTGCCTCTGTAGTGTGTGTGTGTGTGTGTTTGGGTGCCTCTGTAGTGTGTGTGTGTGTTTGGGTGCCTCTGTAGTGTGTGTGTGTTTGGGTGGTGCTCCCTTTTGGCTGTGTCGACACTCAATCCACGGCTCTTCCACAGCTCCAGCCCAGCTCGACTGCCACCCACCCTTGCTTCATAATTGCAGTTGTGATAAATAAACGGCTGCTGACGCACAAGGTCACAGACGCCCTACGCCAGCACACAGCAACAGTGCTCATAGTTGCAACTCAGCTTCGAGCTGCCACCCGCCCGTGCATTGCAAACACATTGTGATAAAACAGAAGCTCACACTTACATAGACGGCCTATGCCAGCATGGCAATTCCACAGCTACTGTTTAGCTTGACTGCCACTCACTCTTGCGTTGTAAATGCGGTCATGGTTGAATGGATGCTTTCAGATCATGGACGCCCTACGCAAGCATGATTATTCCATACTGCAGCTCAGCTTGTCTGCCACCCGCCCTTGCATTGCAAACACGATTATGGTTGAATGGGTGCTCTCAGGTCATAGACGCCCTACGCAAGCATGATTATTCCATACTGCAGCTCAGCTTGTCTGCCACTCGCCCTTGCAATGCAAACACGGTTATGGTCGAATGGGTGCTCTCAGGTCATAGACGCCCTACGCCAGCATGACTCCTCTGCAGCTTTAGTGTGGTGCGCCGAGCAGCAGCCACGCTTAAAGAAGGCAAAGAGCAAGCTGGAGTTTGATCTCAGGGTGCAGGTATGTGTGTGTGTGTGTGTGTGTGTGTGGAAGGGTCAGTGTGGGTGTACTTGTATGTGGGTGTGGGTGTGGGTGTGGGTGTTGGTGTGAGTGAAGGTGAGGGCAGGTGGGGGTGTGGGTGTGGGTGTTAATGTGTGCATGTGTGTGCGTGTGTGTGCCTGTGTGCATGTGCGTGCCTGTGTGTGTGCGTGTGTATTTGTGTGTGTGTGTGTGTGTGTGTGTGTGTGTGTGTGTGTGTGGATAATGTGTGTGGAATAATAAATGTGTGTGGAATAATTACTCCACCTGTAATTTATGTGGATAATGTGTGTGGACACAATGATTCTACCTGTAATTCGTGCAACGGAAGCAAAAGATTTGAGCTGCAGTCGCTTCACTTTGCACCTGAGCATCAACACATACATGTGCCCGCAGGACTTCATCGAGCTTGTGCGACAGAAACGTAAAATAGAGGCCATCATATACGCTCGTCAGCATTTAGCCCCCTGGGCAGCGCAGTACCTGCATGTAGGTCGTGTGTGTGTGTGTTTTCATGTATGTGTGTGTGTGCGCGCTCGTATGCATTTGTGTGCATGCATGTGTTTGAGCTTGTGTGTGTGTGTGTGTGTTGTGTGTGTGCAGATATGTGTGATTTTTGATATATGCTGCTGCTAAAGTGATTGTTACATCTGAGTACGCCCTCTGCAAATATGCTCTCGGCAAGCCCATTCCTGCTGATGTGTCCGTCATCCTGTCTGAACACACGTGACAATTGTGTAGAAGTGGGCTGGCTAGAACCATATATATATATATATATGGTGTACAGTATAAATAAGGTGTGTATATATATGGTGTAGGTATGTACGGTATTTTTGACAGGGAAATTACCAGAGGTGGTCGACGGAGGACTGAACAGTTTAGGGTTTACCGTTAGGGGTGTTTTTGAAATGTTCCGAGAGTATGCGCACCCTAGCTTGCAGTTTCTAAGCTTAGCACCCAGATGTAGCTGCTGATAACGATAACACCTGAGCTTGAAAACTGCCAATAGGGGTGCATGTGTCTAATTGCCCGCGGCGTGAACCCCACATTCCACCACCAATCTGTCACATCTCAACACCAACTGACCCGATTTGTGACATTTTTGTATGAATAGTCTACATTTTAATAAAGAACAGCATTGCAACAAAAATAGGACGAAACGGAGCAGTAGTTGGCCAGTTACCCCATTTTGGCCCATTTTCCTTGGAAAAAATCGGCAAAAGGGGTGCCAAAAAGGGTGAAAAACTAAGTTCCACCAAATCCGGTTTTCAGCATGTCAAACGATTCCTCATCATAAAAAAGGTACTCCTGTCTTGTTTTGAGGTGAAAAGAGGCCCTGAGTAGAGTGTGGTGGCTCAATACATAAACATTCAGTGCCAAAATTTGAAATGGATTTCTGCCCAGACCACTGGGGTAGTCCATTTGGCCTCAAACTTCATGAAACATCTAGTTATGTAATTTAAACACGATTTGCATCGAAAAAGGAACATTTTCAGGACTTTTGCTCCGTAGACCACCTCTGGGAAATTACCGAATATACGGTCAACTGGGGTATATATACGGTTCTAGCCAACCCTAGGATTGTGTGTCTGTGCAGCAGGCAGCATGCAATAGCCCATCGTGTATACCATCGTAAGTACACCATAACACATTGTGTATACCGACCATATCCCATTGTGTATAACAACCATGGCCCATTGTGTATACCATAGCCCATCGTGTATACCATCCCAAGTACACCATAACCCATTGTGTATACCAACCATGGCCCATTGTAATACCATAGCCCATCGTGTATACCAACGCAAGTACACCATAACACATTATGTATACCGATCATATCCCATTGTGTATAACAACCATGGCCCATTGTGTATGCCATAGCCGTCGTGTATACCAACTAGGGTGTGTATGTGTGTCTCGGGGCAGCAGGCAGCATGCAATAGCCCATCGTGTATACGCTAGTACACCAACACTCTTGTTAACACTTCTGTTAATTGGTCTCTCACTTTTTGTTTCTCACTCCATGACCTTGTGTCAAGCGTTGTGTCAAGCGTGCTGCTTGGCAACACACACACCGCCCAAACAAATTCTTTGAGCAAACGCTTGACACTACGCTTGACACAACGCTTGACACAACGCTTGACACAACAAAAACAATGGCACAGGTTACAGGGGTTAAGGGTTAGGGTTAGGTCAACCCTCTCCTTACAGATTGCATTACACAAGTCCCACATGCAAAATTTTCCATTCCATTCCATTCCAGCGTGCCATTGCCGCCTTCATGTTGTTCCAATCCCCCACTATTAAACGCAGCTCAAATTAACTTCACACCACAACCAATGCTCACCTCATGCAGCACACACCGCCAAAACAAATATTTTGAGCAATATCACTCTCCACAACGATCTACTCATCACAATGATCTACTCCACAACTCTCCACATGCAGGATTTCCAGCGTGCTCACCTCGCAACACACACACACCGCCCAAACAAATATTTTGAGCAATATCACTCTCCACAACGATCTGCTCCACAACTCTCCACATGCAGGATTTTCAGCGTGCTCACCTCGCAACACACACACACCGCCCGAACAAATATTTTGAGCAATGTCACCTACCACAATGATCTACTCATCACAACGATCTGCTCCACAACTTTCCACATGCAGGATTTCCAGCGTGCTCACCTCGCAACACACACCGCCCAAACAAATTCTTTGAGCAATGTCACTCTCCACAATGATCTGCTCATCACAACCTGCTCCACAACTTTCCACATGCAGGATTTCTAGCGTGCTCACCTCGCAACACACACACCGCCCAAACAAATATGTTGAGCAATGTCACTCTCCACAACGACCTGCTCATCACAACCTGCTCCACAACTCTCCACATGCAGGATTTCCAGCGTGCCATCGCTACCCTAGCCTTCTCCCCCACCACCAAGTGTGCTACATACCGTGCCCTCTTTGAGCCCAGCCATTGGCTCAAGTTGGAGCAGCAATTCATGCAGGTGCGTGGGGGGAAGGGGGAGGGGCGGAAACACTGACACTGCCCTTTATATCCTGCTTGCTTGTCGATCAGACACTGCGCTTTGCTGGCTCGCATGTAGGATGCTGGGTTGGCCAGAACCGTATATTGTTTGTTTACGATCACTTCGGAAATTAGTTAGTTAATTTGCCAGACAACGATATTTTTTATTATTCTTGGAGGCCTCTCTGAACTGAATTTGGAGTGATAAATTAGTTATTTATAGTTGTTTTAAGGGTGAAAATCGCCAAACGCGCCAGTGTGAACCCCCTGGCCGGGTTCTTGAAGCCTCAGCCACAGCTTCAGCCTCTCACAAACAGCAGTAGCAGTGCACAGGCAGCATTCACAGGGGGGCTCTCGAACTCAAAAATGATTCCTGACAGTGCCCTCCCAAAGTGCCCTCGAACTCAAAAATAATCCCCAGACCCCCTCATGAACTGAAATCGAAAATTTAATAGTTTTTTGAAAGTGTGGTCCCGAAGTGATTGACAAACGGTATATACACTGTACAAGACCGTATGTCTGGTGATTTCCCTGCCAGGAATACCGTGTATACACCGTGTATATATAAGGTTCTGGCCAACCCAAGACACATGAGATCCATGAATTACTCCACATTTTCACGAGAGCAGATTACCTCCGCCTTCCTTTCAAATAAGCTGCATTATATATTATGGCCAGAACCGTAATTTCACACCGTATATGACCGTATATTTGGTGATTTCCCTGCCAAAAATACCGTATGTAAACCGTATATATAGGAAAAATACCGTATGTAAACCGTAAATATACGGTTCCGGCCAGCCCTAGTTATGTCCTTTCCGCGCTTTGTGCTTTCTGGTCGAGATGAGTATCTTCCTGAATTACAATTATACCAATCGGAATGTGTGTAAGCATACACCTGTGTACCCACAGCCGTTCATCTTTTGCCGCTCGTCTTGACCTTGCATGCACTGCTCTGGCAGCTGATGGCAATCTTTTTCTATCTTTTGTTAAATCTGCATGCCCTCTGGTGTGTGTGTGTGTGTGCATGTGTGTGTGTGCGCGTGTGTGTGTGCGTCTGTGCCTGTGTAATGCACTCCCACCGTGTGTGCCACTAAAGCTCTTTATTGTAGGAGCTGTATCGTGTGCACTCTCTGCCACCCACTCTCAGCTACACAGCTAACTGTCGTGACCCTGGTCTTTTTGTCATCAGATGCACAATAATTCTTTGCTGTAGGAGCTGTATCGTGTGCACTCTCTGCCACCCCACTCTCAGCTACACAGCTAATTACTGTGACCCCAATCTTCTATCAACAGCACTCCTAACAACGACGTAAAATCAAATGCACAAGAGCTCTTTATCACAGGAGCTGTATTCTTTGCACTCCCTGCCACCCCACTCTCAGCTGAGCAGCTAAATACCATCACCCGATGACTTAAGATCTTAGGCGCAGGAGCCGTCTGTCCCTTGCACTCTTTGCCACCCCACTGTCAACTGATCAGCTAAATACCACCACCCAATGCACTAATGATCTTAGGCGCAGGAGCCGTCTGCCCCTTGCACTCTTTGCCACCCCACTCTCAGCTGACCAGCTAAATACCATCACCCAATGCACTAGTGATCTTAGGCGCAGGAGCCGTCTGCCCCTTGCACTCCCTGCCACCCCACTGTCAGCTGATCAGCTAAATACCATCACCCAATGCACTAGTGATCTTAGGCGCAGGAGCTGTCTATCCCTTGCACTCCCTGCCACCCCACTCTCAGCTGACCAGCTAATTACCATCACCCAATGCACAAATGATCTTAGGCGCAGGAGCTGTCAATCCCTTGCACTCCCTGCCACCCCACTCTCAGCTGATCAGCTGTATACCATCACCCATTGCACTGCTGCTCTTAACCGCAGGAGCTGTATCGCATGCACCCCCTGCCGCTCTACTGTCAGCTGATCAGCTGTATACCATCACCCGTTGCACTGCTGCTTTTAACCGCAGGAGCTGTATCGCATGCACTCCCTGCCGCCCCACTCTCAGCTGCTCGTGCACCTGCAAGCGGGGCTGAGTGCCCTGAAGATGCCCTCCATGAATGCAGAGGTGGGCGGCGCTCTACTTAAGTTTTCTTGCCAAATTGCATGAACTCGTACACCCGCTTCTGGCCTGGGGCTCCTGCAATACAGTGAATACGAAAGGGGTGACGTTGAGCTGGTTTGAGGGAGGTTGAAAAGGGGGTCGTGAATTTAATAAGCCTCAACTTAGGTGGGGTGGCGGGGGGGTTGAAGATGCCCTCCATGAATGCAGAGGTGGGAATTCATTCTATTTCAATTTTGTCACGAAACATTGATAAATTTTTGCATTAACACAAGAAAGTCTCTGTAATTGGAAGTTGGGCAAACTATCCATTCTAAAAGAAAAAACTACGCAGGCAGTGAACGCCACTCCCCACATTAATTAAGGGAAAGGAGCCACTTTGGTACCGAGTACCGTTAAGCTCCTCCACCGCGTCCATTCTAACTGAGTTGTTTTCATCATCTTGCTAATCCCACGGTGCTTCTTAGCGCTGAGCCACTCCAAAATGGCTTGTGGATATGGGAAGGACTCCACGCTGAATGCTGAGCTCCTAAACCCTCATGCGCAGCACGTCAAGTGCTGTGCATGTAGCATTTAGCCTGTTGCGCTAAAGGTTTTGGATGTACACGAGCGTGCTGAACATACACTCAACCTCCACCGAATCTGGCACCATCACCATCACCAACTCTGCTGCCTTAACCCACTCCCCAAACCTATCCCGTGCCCCTACGCACGTGGCTTCTCACTCCAAATTTTGTTGGCAGAGAGAGGGGTTGGGGGGGGAGCTGTGCTGCTTGTGGCTCGTTATCAGACTCATCGCTGCTGCTTGCTGCAGTGAGGGCCTGCATCCTCTGTTTGTGGGAACTTTGTTTGTGGGCCCATGGGCCCCTAAGTACTTCCCAACACTCTTTCCCCTTAGAAATTTTGGCCTTTTTTTGATGGGGGTTAATTGCACATAAAAACATGATCCCCCGCCAAAAATGTTTTAAATGTTTGGAAATAATTTGGAATTTGTGGTGTAAGGGCCCTTAGAGGTCCTCTAACGGGCATACACAGGGGCCCCTCGACACCTCAAAACCTGATTTTTATCTCGATCCCTCCCAAAAGCCGGAAACCCATGTTTTCATATTAATCGATATGGTATATCGAATACCGTAGGTTCACGATCACTTCGGGACCACACATTTCAAAAATTAATTAAATTTTCGATTTTAGTTCGTGAGGTGGTCTGGGGATTATTTTTCGAGTTCGAATCCAGATCGGGCAGACCCTGTCAAGAATTAAATTGTGAATTCGAGAGACCCCCACTGTTGGCTGCTGCTGCTGCTGCTGCTGTCCAGGCTGATGGGCAGACTGCCCATTGGCTGCATGGGGAGAACCACTGCCTCAGCAGTGCTTGCATGTGTGAGGGAATCCCTCAATCAAAGAAGCAACCCTTTTACCCACTTGTCATCTTCACTAACTGTGTGTGTATGCCCCAAGGGAAGGGGCTGGAGGGCTTGTGAGAGGAGGAGGCTTGTTCTTGGAGCAGCATGCA
>Ga0307945_1003046_pt1 | contig 13588 bp, 9 predicted proteins | sample OrgLakmetagen228_FD_201818 | JGI IMG/M metagenome (GOLD analysis project Ga0307945, IMG submission 201818) | Saline water microbial communities from Organic Lake, Antarctica - #228 | ecosystem: Environmental > Aquatic > Non-marine Saline and Alkaline > Saline | place: Antarctica: Organic Lake...
GCACGCACACACACTAACACACACCCACACTCACACACACACACACACACACACACACACGCACACACACACACACACGCACACACACACACACGGGAATCTACGCATCTGCACACTTCCGCAGTGTCGTGTGGAGAGACCTTCCAGCATCCAGTAGCACATTTTATGTGCGACAATGATTGTGTTCATTATGTCCTTGTGTATGAGTGGATTGGTCAAATTTCAACGCAGGGCACACTGCCGATGGCGGAGTATCTCACGGGGCAGTCCAGGAATGGTGGCGCACACAAGCGCCATGCAAAGCCGGTATGCTAATATGTGTGCGTGTGTGTGCCTGTGCCTGTGAGTGTAAGTGTCCATATGCATTTGATTGTCTACGTGAGCGTGCTTGTGTGAATCAGTATGTGTGCTACTACTGCTTGTGTGAATCAGTGTGAGCGTGCTTGTGTGAATCAGTGTGTGCGTGCTTGTGTGAATCAGTATGTGTGCTACTACTGCTTCTAGGAGTTTTGCAACTAAATTAATGGAAATTTAATTGAGAAAATTGAACCTGGCAAGAGTTTGGTGTTGAACAGCCATTTTTTGCTGGAGCCTGCAGGTCTTGAGCTCATGCTCCTGCTTAATCACACTTTTCCCTTCCCACCACGAACGTTTTTGCTGTTTATGTGAGGGAACCTTAAAGGAAATCACACCCCTTAAAAGATGGGAGCAACCAAGAGGGGAGCAAGTGACAGAAAGCATACAAAAGTGCCTGAAGGCTTGCTAGGTCATGTATACCGTATATAACATATGAAACACAAAAGTGCCTAAAAGCTTGTGAGGTATTGTATACCGTATTGCATATGAAGGTAGGTGGCCTTGCAAAGCTCAAATACTCGCAAACATATTATGCTAATCGTGTGGGCACCTTTTTGCAATGATATGGTCTTGCGGTAACAAAGGAGGAGTACGGTATGCAGAGTGTATTTTGTTGTGCCACACAGTAAGTACGGTATGCAGAGTATATTGTTATGGAGCACAGTAAGTACGGTATGCAGAGTATATTGTTGTGCCACACAGTATGGTCTTGCGGTAACAAAGGAGGAGTACGGTATGCAGAGTATATTGTTGTGCCACACAGTAAGCGTGAATTTGTGTTTTGGGGGGCTTCATGTGTTAGCGTCATTGCAACCAACTTAAATTGCTAGACTTGCAGCAATCCTCACTGCCAACAATAATTCCATATTCCATATATTTTTGCCCTGGCAAATGCTAAAATCAGGATGTTTACGACAAATTGGTTGTGCAACCTAGCAGTGCAGATTTTTGTGAGAAAGCTCGTAATAAGGCAGAGTGTGATGATTACTGATAGGTACTTGTCTGATCGTGCACTCTTGTGCCTGGCTGGACAGTACCTTGCGCAATGAATCTTAGCCAAAATCATGTATCGACACCATATGCACGCCGCTGTTTAAGGTGCTCAGTGTCTTGAAATTCGTGAATAGTGTATTGAAATGCTGTTCTGCTTTGACTTATTGAAGAAGGTGTAGAAAAAGGGTGTGTAAACTCCCTAGCTGTATGTGATTCTGAACCTAAGTCTCGTTATACGGCTTTCACACCTCACGTGAGTTCACACACCAAGAACATGGTTTTCTCATACCCACCACATGGTTCTGAAGCTGGCTCATCCTACTGTTTGCCCCCTTTGTTTTGGATGTTCTGACGCCAGTCGTGGCTCTCAACACTGCAACGTGATTTTTTGTACTTGTTCTCTCACATCCACCACGTCCTTCTCTCACACCACAATGTGGTTTTGTGGACACTGTGATTTGCTATGCAGCCCGGGGGAGGTTTTGTGTAGTACAGGGAGCGTTATAAGTCATAAGGGCCCGCTGCAGGTCACACACTCGTCACACAACAACTGACACTTGGCACAATGACCCCCTGCGTTTCTTGCAGGGCCAGATTGACCACTCCACCGCCTACAACAAGTACAGAGCTTCTGAGCAAAAAACGCCAGAGCAGAAACGCCAGACTTACGACTTTATCTGGTGGGTGGTAGCATAGTGCACGTACCACAGATCCATTAAATCATTAAATCATGCGCGCACCGCAGCATTCCCGACCCCCTCGCAGCGTGTCCAACCAAACCACACTACATCTTTGAAACCAAAGACCTTGCGAAGCTCGCATTTGATACAAAATAATAGAAGTTTCTGGTCTGAATCTGGTCCGAACTACAATGCGTAGTTTACACACACACCTGATATAGTCTCCGACCCCCTCGCAGTGTGCAGAAGAAAAAAAAAACAGTTCATTTGTAGGCTAGTGTGCCTTGTGTGATGCACTATTGCACACAGTCATGTGTAAAGATTAACCTGCCTTCTCAGCGAGCCGTACAAAATATTGTGCTCATATTTTCATTATTAACCCTGTTTATATGTATAATATACCAGAGGGGGTCATCTGAGGCCCTAAACAGGGGTACGTTTGAAATGTGAATTGACTATGTGCGCCCCAGCTGGCAGTTTCTAAACTTGGTACCCAGAGGTAGCCCATTTTGGCTACACCTGAGCTTTTAAACAGCCAGTTGTGGCGCACATGCCTAACTGCTCGCGGCGTGAACCCCACTTTTCACCACCAATTTGTCATATCTCACCACCAACTGAACCAATTCGTGTCATTTTGTATGAACAGTCTACATTATAGCAAAGAATATCATTGCAACAAAAATGGGGCAAAACGGAGCAGTAGTTGGTCAGTTACCTTATTTTGGCCCATTTCCCTTGGCCCCTTTCCCAGGTACTCCTGTCGTGTTTTGAGGTGAAAAGAGACCCTGGGTTGAGCGTGGTGGCTCATTACGTAAATATTCAGTGCCTGATATTCTGCCCAGACCACTGGGGGGGTCTGGTGCGCATCAAAAAAGTCACACTTCCAAACATTTACTCAGTTGACCCCCTCTGGTAATATACATGCATAGCAGGTCCTGTATGTATATGTATCTGGCCAATTCTCAGACGCACGATAGACTTGTGCTAAATAAGCAGAGGCCGTACCTGTTTTCAAGCCCGTTTAGTAACTGACGTACTTGTTGCGCTTTTTTTATGGATGGCAATGACTAGCGCTGGTGGTTACAGATAATGGCTTAGCCGCGCATTTCTGCCGGACTATGAGGTGGTAATTTCCAGCTGTCGTGTTTGGTCTGCCTGTTGGCTGCAAGGACCGTCGATCTGGATGCAAACAAATGTGTTCTTTGCTTCAAATGTTGCACTCATCCTCTAACCGTGTGGGCTTCACAAATGAAGTTGGGGGTGCAAGACCTCCTGGTCTGGTCTGCAGGCTCTTGATTTGTCCACCTTGATCTTTAAGACGGACATTCTTTTATAATTTTAACAACACCTTTATCACACACCTCACAGAGGAAGACAGGTGCATGCTAAGCATGATTGGTGACCATTCTCCGCACTGCTTCACACTGTTCTTCACGCCAAACATTTTTCACACTGCATTGTTTCCCGCTGACTACCCCTTATACTGCAATGTTCTTCACGCTGCAGTGCCCGCTTCCCACCTGCCATGCACCATTTCTTCCTGGAGTCCTTCCACCAGCCGGCTGCCTGGTTTGCCGCACGCACCACTTACACGCGAAGGTGAGCAAGAGTGGAGGACCATTGCATAAAGGTATACAAAATAGTTGTGCAAGAGCAACGTGTGCACATACACACAAAGGCTACCCTGACACGTTGCTCTCATTATTTCGCGCACCTTTCTCTGTGCACATACGTCAACATGGACGATAAAAAAAAGGCTTACAAAACAGGCATACGCACTGAAACAGGCGTACGCACAAATGGATAGTATCTATTATTTGGCATGTATGCACACACACACACACACACACACACACACACACACACACACACACACGCATGCATGCATGCATGCACCCGCTTTCAATCTTGCAGTGTGGCTGTCAATTCCATGGCTGGCTGGCTGATTGGTCTGGGAGACCGGCATTCCAGCAACATCCTGCTGGACACCCGCACAGCGGCATGTGTGCACATTGACTTGGGAGTAGCATTTGAGCAGGTGTGTTGCAACAACTTATGTATGAAAGTTGTCTGATCAAGAGCCGGTTTCAGGTCAAGCCTGCAGCCCTCCTGATTCCCATTGGTTTTTTTCGTAACTTTATATTCTTTTTTTGTAACACATGCACAACTATGTGTGGCAACACCCGCTCAGAGACCTGTTTTGATATTGATTAAATTAAGTAGCTTTTCCGGTCCTCTGTCTAGGTGACTTTTTGCCTTGACTATGCCATGTGTCTTGCTGACTGTGTAAGTCTTGATGTATGAGAAGCTACAATGCCTGTGCAGAACGTCCTCCTCTTCCTTTTATGTCAGACTGTTCTGCAGTACGTGATGAAACGCTTGCTTGATCAAATCAAAGCCACCTTGCAGGCTAGTCGGCATGCCTTTGGCAAGTAAGATACATTCCCAAAACATTGTACATGAATGAATACACACAGAATCCGTACGCCTCAGGGATAGGCCACGTGGAATCTATACGCATCAGGGAAGGGAATACGTAATAAAACCTAGTTTGTTGTGTCATCCTGTCCCTCACCAGACTTTTACCCGTGCTCTACACACATACAAGCATACAATCATGTGCACACTTCATGGTTCGTTACCCACCCACTTAAAAAAGCAACATGCCACTTTGCTTGCATTTGCTGTCTAATTTGCCGCCTAATTCAACCTTGCGCACACCATTATTGGCACTACCTAATGCATGACGGTATCAGTGTTGTGCACATACGGCGTCATTCAAAAATGGCACCGTAAATAACGATTGTAAATAACGGCGTTACCGTCACTATACTCTGACGATTGACGGCGTAATTTACTATTTTCACCGTCAATTTGACATAAAATACGCCGTCAGCGTCATTTACCATTGACGCCGTCAAGCGTCAGGTGCACAACACTGGACTGTATACTACCTCAGGCAAACATTTTGCGTGGTTCACACTGGACAAAAATGTCAGGGACAGGTTTTGTGCACCCCGATGAGCCATTTCAATTGCTGATCTGTCCTATTGTGACTCCATGCATAATGTCTGGGTTGTGATCGCATAATGTTTGGGTTGTGATCTAGCGCTTTTTAGCAGCGGGCTTTGCAAACACAGGTATCCACATGCACAGTCACTTCCTTTCGCATCTTACAGCCCATCTCTTCAAGCCTTTTACGCCTGACCTGCCACCCACACTACCATGCAACAGTGCACATTCCAAGGCCTCTCGCCGACACTCTTAAGAAACCTTCCTCTCATTTCCTGCTCCTAATCACCCCCCCCCCTTGAATGTGGACCAGATACATACGACCACATACCATGAAATTTATGTCTATGCTTTGAATTTTGCGTTACTTACACACTGCTTGGAGGGTGGCTGTGCCAGTGTAAGGTCGCTTCATGCTCGCACACCAGAGACTGTGGCCTTCCGCCTCTCGCCTGACATTGGTCATACTTTGTATGCACGCAAACATATGCATATACAAACACACGGCAGGGTCGCTTCCTACGCACACCAGAGACTGTGCCTTTCCGCCTCACGCCTGACATGGTGGACGGCTGTGGCATTGCGGGTGTCGAGGGCCCTCTGAGGCGGTGCTGTGAGGTCACGCTCCGCGTGCTGCGCAGTGCAAAGGAGGCGTTGCTACAGGTGGGGGGGTGTGTTGTTGGTCTTCATTGTTGCTTTACGCATGCATGGGGTTGGCCAGAACCATATATATACAACGTATATGAACGTATATTTGTTGGGTTCCCTGCACAGAGTACCGGATATATATACCGTATACCGTACCTTTCCGATATCAGCCCGCTTAAATATCGTTTTTTGCCCTGCGGGGTGAGTGCGGTAATGTTATATTTTCTTTAAATCCTGCGGGTTTGACGTGGGATTAGTTTAAATAACGTTTTTGGTCGCTGCCAGTAATGAGCGAGACGCCCCCCGGACCTACCCCCGCCCCTCCCCCTCCCCCCGGCCCCCCCTCTGTCCCCCTAAAGTACCCAAGCAGCACCATCAGCTGGTGCAAGCACAAGCACTGCACGCAACAGCAGCAGCAGCAGCAGCAAAGAGAGCAAGTGCAGTGAGGACAGCACCAACAACAGCGATAGCGATAGCAACTAGAGGATAAGAGAACAGCAGAGGAGAAGGGAGCAGAAAAGAGGGGGGGGCAGCAAAGGGGTAGTAGAACAGAGAGGATTGATTGGAGATGGTAAACTGACATGCAAACAAGCATGCAACTGACCGGTGATTTTGTTTTTGACTTTTTGTAGCATTTATACTGTCTGGTAAGCTGGACTGGGTCAGAAACCCTGCGGGGAGGGGACAAAACGATTATTCTTGGGGTGCGGGGAAAATGCAAAATCCAATAAATATTTATTTTTTTGGGGGTGCGGCGTGTGATGGTAAGGGAGGCGCTGCTTGTGTGCAGAGAAGGGGGTGGATACCTTGGGGATGTGTGGAGTGGTGGGGATGAATGGTCACAGTAAAGAGGTGAAACGGCAACGGTGGGATTCTGTTTTGATAGCTTTGGCAAGCCAATGGAATGGAAATGTGCTTCTTACATTGTACCAACTACTTTTAGTGTGTTCAATATTCTTACATATGCGTTTATGCGTCTGGTTCATGTGTGATCTGATCTCAGACCTTTTTTGAACAATTAGTCATGAATTGAGTGTGTGGAAAGGCGGCGTTGTGGAGGGAACCAGAATTGTGAAGTTTTATTCTTTTTATGGAAATGCATGGGAGATAGAAGTTATTATTTTGGTATGGGAGATGGCATCGAAAATGCACTCCCCCATGCTGATCTGCATTAGTCAAGTTTAGAGCCTTTAAGGGACAGAGCTTTGCAAGAGAATGGGGGGGTAGAGATTGTCAACAGAAAAGGAAGGCCTTCAATAAAAGGGCCTTAATAGATTGAAGCATGGACGAGTCTAGGAATAGTGACTGACATGCATGGAAGTATGCATAACATAATAACATATCACATAACATGCAATGGAAGTATGCATGACATATCACATGACATGCAGGTGGTTGAAGTGTTCATACATGACCCGCTTTTAAAATGGGCTCTGACGCACGAGAAGGCCCAGAAAAGGCAGCAGGAGGACCGGCATGCAGGTGAATGCATGGTCTTGTGTGTGAGTGTTGTTTGTGTGTGTGTGCGTGTGTGTGTGCGTGTGTGTGCGTATGTGTGTGTGCGTGTGTGTTTGTGTGTGTGCGTGTGTGCAGGGTAGGCCAGAACTGTGTATGAACACCGTATATGACCGTATGAATGGTTGTTTGCCTGCCAAAAATACCGTATACACATTCTGGCCAACCCTATGTGTGTGTGTGTGTGTGTGTGTTAGCGAGCAAGTGCAAGTAAGGAATGAGTGTGATTGTGAGAGTAGGGTGTGGCAGGTGGGCAAGTGCCCCCTTTGAATTGGAGCGTTTACAACCTGGCGTTGGGTATGTGGATTCAAGGTTCCTATAACTCTTATAAAAACTTATAAACAAGCTCTCATCAAGAGCTGGTGTCTGACCAAGACTGCAACCCCCCTGACCTCCATTGATGGTATTTTTCCCTTATATTGGTGATGGTGAAGGTCCTGGAGTCCGTACAGGAATCACTACCTGAGTGGCTCTTTTTCCTAATCTGGGGAACTGTTTTTACTGCCTGCGTAGGTTTTCTTTTTATTTCGAACATGCAATTAAGCATGGACTCTCTGCTGTCCCATTAGCTCCACGCGTTGTGTCTAAGGTTAGGCATCTTCTTCAAAGCATCTTTTTCGAATCTCCGCACAGGCGCTGACAGAGACGAGCAGCAGACACTTGCGTGGATGCAGCAGGGTGATGAGCAGTACATGGCTCTAGGTGGGCATGCTGTGGGCAACGCGGATGCAGAGCGCACGGTGCTGCGTATCAAGCAGGTGGGACGAGCGCGCAAGTTACCACTGGATACATGTTACCACTAGATCACATGTTACTTCTAGATACATGTTACCACTAGATCTTAGCCAGACACGAAATTTGGATCCTGTCTTTAAGCGAGATATATGTGTACACGGTTGAGCATGTTGCCTGGGCTTGGCTTGATGCACATTCCGACGTCTTCATTGGATGTCTCTGGATGTGTTTCATGTGGCCTAGGCAATGTGGAGCGCTCTGTGCTACAATTTCGGATATTCAAAACCTTCACCAATTGTGCATGTACCCCTATCGTTGCCTTATTTTAACGTGCTCATGTTTTCTGCCATTTCATGTGCTTGCAACGCAGAAGCTAGAGGGCGTGGACGGTAGCAGCACTGCACGTGGGGTGGAAGCGCAGGTGTGGTGCTGTTTTTCTGCAGTATCTAGTTAACCTCCATCCCACACATTAAGAGTACCCCAATACACTCACCTTTCACGCTCAAACTTAGTACACATCACACATTTTGAATGCATCAAGCTTGGTGTCGCCCATCGACGTGCAGGTCAGCTCCTTACTGGCAGAAGCGCAGGACCCTGATAAGCTCAGCCGACTTTTTGCTGGCTGGGCTTCCTGGCTCTAAATTATGTTCCTGCTTGCCCAGACTCTGTCTCTCCGCCCTATCCAGCGCAATTCCATCTGGTGTTTGCGCCTGCCTTTAAAACGAGGAACATCATCCAATTGGGTTTTAGATGCGGCGTTAGTGTTAGTGTACGTTAGCAGGGGAAATACCTACTGCCTGTTGTGCTTTACCTGTGTCCTTCAAAGCTATAGGAGACGACAGTAGGTGCAGCAAAGGACGTCGTTGTTTTTTACGTAGGACTGGGTGAGCAGTACTGGCAGGTTGCTGGCCATTTTTAGAATTCTTTATAGCATAGAACACTTTAAGAGCAGTGCTTTGGAATTCTTTATAGCAATAGAACACTTTGAGATCAGTGCTTTATGCAACATTTGCTTAATATTTGCCAAAAATAAATAGTCGGCCCTGAATGATGTATACATTAAGTTTAGAAAATTGTTTATAAAGTGCATGTGTTTCACAGTAACGAGTTCTGTCAATGTGGCTTCAATTTAATACGGTGAAGAATTTCCTTATTCTTACATAACAGTTTACCCATAGTACACGCACTTTTCTGGCTGTTTGCCGTTTGTCATATTTCTCTTTCTCTGCATGTCTGCACAATATTCGCTTTCGTATTTGTGTTTGTGCAAGGTAAAAATTTGCCTTGCAGTGTGGCAGGTACCAAACCCAACACACAAAAAGCACAACCAGAAAGCAGAGCCATTGCACATTTCACCTGGATGAATCAACTGATATTGCAGGGATCTGTGTGCTGTTCCTGTGCGGCGTTCAGCTGGTTCTAAAGTCTAGTGTCCTCGCAATACTTCATCTCAATGAGGTGGATGTCACGTTGAAGAAAGCCGAGATTTTTAGGTCGGTGCTGTCTAGGGAAGCAAGGTGGATCTGCTGATGGCTGGCGGTATTGCTGAGGTGCTCCCAGGGACCTTAATGTTTACAACGGGGGTGACCTTCAGCCAGGTGGTTTGGCTAATCGGCTGCTGACTGGTCTTGGCCAGTCACAAATAAATCCATAAGCTCAAAAAGAAAGAGAAAAGGTCTACTAGCAGTGTTCTGCTGAGTAATTAGTATAAACAAACTGGTTGTTGGCCTGTTGCAGCAAAAAGGGTTAAGCTGCTGAAAAGTCCTCAAAAAAAGGTATAAACAAAGGGTTTACAAAGGATTTGCAAAGGGTTTACAAAGGGGGTAACCGGCAGCCACATATGTTGAGCTGAGCAACCCTCCTGATCCCCATTGATTTGTCTTTTCCTTTTCGCGGTGGAGGAGCTTTACAGTACTCGGTACCAAAGTGGCTCCTTTTCCTTGATTAATGTGGGGAGTGGCTTTCACTGCCTGCGTAGTTTTTTCTTTCTCTGATAGGCATTACTGCTGGATCAGCCAGCGTAAAGTAAACATAAGGTTGTTAAAAAGAACTGGTCTCAGACAGTGCCATGTTGTTCTCTTCGGGAAATGATAAGAGGTGATGAATAAATGATGAAAGGCAAAACCTGAGACAATAAAAAGAGCCTGATGGAGAGCCACAACAAGCAGATCAGGTGTTTTAACTGAACACCAGAATGTATAACTTAAGGGGAGGAAGGGAGCGCCACATTAGAGCCCCATGACTGTTCATGCAAACAAATTGGAAGCTGAGTTCAAATTTAATGTTCTAAGAAAAGCACAAGAAAAGTGTTGGAAGGAAAAAACCTTCGCCTCAAGTTGTTAGGTTGTTTGAGCCCCATCCTGGCCTAGCTGGTTGCTGCACATACATAGAAACTCAACCATCTCAATCCACGATCCCGTGATGTTCAAGTCACAGCAAGCTAGCCAACAAACACCACAGCGTTTTTCCACCCTAAAGGTTCACCCTAGAGGTTCAACTCACAGGAAGCAAAGGCACCACGACACACAGCCAGCAGTGTTTCCTCAATTCACAAAGAAATGTTTCCTCAATTTACATACCCGATGGTCTTGGCAAAATAATTAAGCATGCACCACCTCGTTCAGAACATGTTCATCTTCACCAGGACATTGGTCACATGTGCAAGAAAAACCTTCAAGCCACGCTGCTGCCTCAACCTTCAAAGTATGTGCACGCAAGCGGAGTTTACTGAACCGACATTGCGCATAACGAAATGAATGAAAAATGGGAGTTTGTTTTCCTGGTCTAAAAAAGCAGACACATCCTAGGATCCTGTCTGTTAAAATAAGAAAACATACTTGCTGCGGAGAGAAACCAGCTGAGGGTGCGTGCAGTGAAAGAGAACATGTTTTTCATCCTGGACATCCAGCCTCACACAAGTTGCAAGTAGGTGAAGAGGAGGAATTCCAAGTTCCTGTTTCAAAGCAAAGGGTGTGGACACGAAGTCTGAAACGAGCCACACTGTGAATGACATCTCGAGGAAGGTCAAGCATGTATCTGGTCCCATATAAGGAGGATGGGTAACCAGAGCTCTTTATGCAGGCAGTGCGCACCACTGGTGACAAGTAAGCCTTATGTTTGGACAGATCAAGATTCTGTGGTACAGTAGTCGGTATACGCTTATTTAGGAGTGTATTGGGAAAAACGCAGGGGGGACAGGGGGCAACCTTGTTTTACCCAACAAATCGAATGCACACGAGCAGTCTTATCACCATCCTTCAAGACATACTCATCACGGTCGTACATGTCGTAAATCACAGGCAAAAAAGGCGCAGGCATGCGAGTACGCTAAAGGTGTTTCCATAGTGCATCCTTTGGGATGGTGTCATAGGCTTGCTTAAAACCAATGAAAGCAGCATGCAACTAAGATGACCCATTGGGGTTAATTGTACGTGCAGCATGTTGTAAGTGCCAAAGAATGAATATGGGTTGCAAAGTGTTACGGCCTGGGTAAAAACCATATTGGGTGTCAGGGATCTGACCAGTTGCCACACACCACTCAGTAAGCAAAGAGCGAACAACGGTCTCTTTCACGGTGAGCGAACAACGGTTTCCCCCTGCCACTCTGAAGAACCACCCCCACCCATAATTAGTTTATTGCTTTTTTGGTTTTGCGTAGATAGAAGCGACCAGAATCTGGAGGTTAACCTAATTTTGTCTGAGAAGCGGGGGTGGAAAGAGCCACTTTGGTATATTCCTAGTTTCAGCTGGTATAATCCTAGTATCAGGGATCTGGAGATTTTGCATAGCCAGCCGTTCGCTGCTGCTTATATCCATGGAGATGAAGCAGGATCCTAAGGAGTTTGTTTTGTCGGCTGTCAAGATCGTGCTGCATGTTAAGTTGTTTCCTCTCAACAATGTCATTCCTCATTTTTGTGTGTTGGCAACCAGAGAGTCATGTTGAGCACTGTCTAGTTGAAAGCAGAGGGGGCAAGAAGTTAGGCTAGTTGAGCGTTTAAACCATGCCGCATGCTTTTGGTTGTACAGGGTTCCTGTTCTGTACTTCATAATGATGCACTTAGTTTTAACAGGGACACAGGATGTTGTAGATAAGCATTGCCAGCGGCTCCATTGACAGTGCCAATTTTGATAATGGTCTGGTAGTGATCATGATAGTTAGCCATGGTATTGGCATTTCCTAATTTGTGGAGGGGGTGCATGTGTGCTTGCAAGGCGTCATGGAAATTGGATAGGCACCAGAGCCCTGAGGTAGGTGACTGGGCTGTGTTCCGGTGGTTTTATATGATTCATGATTCGGTGTTCATCATATTCGTTTGCAAGCCAGTAGATGTTGTAAAAGGGATTTTTCTTAGAGCCAGCTGTGTTGATGGGGGTGTTAGCAACGTCAGAGTAGGTTGTGATTGGTTTTCTTGCAAGAGCGTCAATATATTCAATGCCAATAATCTTTATCTTTTTCTTTTGGTGGAGTTTACCCGGTACCAAAGTGGCTCCTTTCCTTGATTAATGTGGGGTTAATGTGAGGAGTAGTTTTTCACTGCCTGCGTAGATTTTTCTTTTTTCATTTGAATCTGTAGAAACAAATGGGCAATGGTGACTGGTGGATTGCTTTGGCAATGGATTGGAGGACATATCTCTGGATGTGGTGGCGGTGGAGGTTTGGGTGTGAGAGCTGCTTTTTAATTTGGTGCATTGATATTAGGCTATCCGTGGCTATATGGGAGTAGCCGTGAATGAAATGAAAAGAAAAGAAAAAGAACGCAGACAGTTTAAGTTAACACTACCGGCATGGATTAGGAAAGATAATTTGTGTTCTGCACCACCCATGGATGCAGAGGCATACAACATCCCACCTGTAGAATAAAAATAAGAGAAGTTTTTCAGTGGGGATCAGCACTCCATCAGGCGTGTTGCTCAGATATTTGTGGGGCATGTAATCAATGTCTCGTCTCATCTGTATGATTTTTGTTGCGGATCTGATTGCATGTAGGCTTTACTTGGTCGTATGTTGTGGTATGTAGACCAGTCACTCCGAGGCTGTGGAGTGGGTTTCTTGTGTGGCTGCTGTAGATGGTGCCTGTTGCTCCTAGAAGGATGGTGTGAAGAGTTTTACAGTGCCCGAGTAAGCGAGGCATTAGCAGCTTATGTTGTTTTCGTGCCTTTTCTGCTTGTTGGGTAGGAGAAGAGTCTACACAGTACTTAATTTCAATTAAATGTGTGTCGCGTTTGTTTGGTTGTACCTCTTAATTTCCTAGCCAGGGGGTATGGATTGGCAGCGCCACCTGCTAGGTTATCATGGGCAACTCTTCTTGCATTATTGGCAGGAGACCTAGTTTGATGTGTTTGTTGGGTCTTGTTTGGGGCGTGGTTGCTGGGTTGGAGCAACTATGGTTGCATCTGGCTTGCTAAATTTCTGTTGCTGTTGTGCATTGAGATCGGAAGGTAATAGCCAGGTTGGAATCATTTCTATCTGTGTCTCTTCTAAAGGGTGTAAAATCGTGTAATGCCTAGTTGTTCCGTTTTTTTAACGACTGCCTACGTTTTTTTTTTTTTTTTTTTGGTGGGGGTTGTTACACGGTCCTCAGCAAGGGCCTGACATAATGAAGGAAAAAAACCTATAAGAATGGGAAAAGGAAAACTCCTGCCTA
>Ga0307945_1003047_pt1 | contig 13587 bp, 15 predicted proteins | sample OrgLakmetagen228_FD_201818 | JGI IMG/M metagenome (GOLD analysis project Ga0307945, IMG submission 201818) | Saline water microbial communities from Organic Lake, Antarctica - #228 | ecosystem: Environmental > Aquatic > Non-marine Saline and Alkaline > Saline | place: Antarctica: Organic Lake...
ACGTGAAGAGGAGACGGCGAGGCTGGTCTCCTGATAACCATGCATAACCAACACAGGTCGCCAGACCCGACAAAAATTGAGAGAGCCACTGCAACGAGTACAGTGGCTCTATTTTTTTATTTTTTTTATTAATTTTTTTTTAATGCCTTTTTTATGCCTTTTTTTTTATGCCTTTTTTATGCCTGATTGTCCAAGCCCTACAAAAGGGACCGTGCGGTGCCAACCAAATTGCCTACACTGACGTAGGCAGCGCAGATAAACTAGTTTCAGAGCAAGGCCTAGATCTGAGAAACACTGCCCCCTTTGTTGCTTCCAAAACAAACAGCACATGCTTTAAAAGCCTCTTCTCGTCCTGACGCCATCCTATTTCTACCTAGCACTGCGTGCTCCTCTCGCGTAACAACCCGCAACCCAAACTTTCAACAGCTTGTTAAAGACAAGAAATTGAATCCAAACCAGTGGGAGGTTCACCTGATTGAGTTTAAATTCTGTGAAGACACTAAGCCTGATCCCCAACTCCAAAAAGCAAAAGCACAGCACAGCATGCTTATGGCCAACCTATCTAAACAGACAAGGATATAGAGAAACCAAGCTTCGCGTGATCCTCGTTGGAGCTATGGGGACTATCTACAAAGACTGTACAGACAAACCTGTGGCAGACCTTAACCTGGATTACCATAAGATTAAAAGATTGACACACAAACTGAACGAACACTCCATCAGACATGCATCTGCACTCATAAAAACAAGGTACGCACTGCAATATAACACAAGCAACAACAGTCAAGGATTAGGTCCGGGTGCCACGACACACAACCCCCCTGACCCACTTTAATTTCTATTTAATTGTTTGCGCGGTGAGAGGTTGCCTGGTGGTGCGGGCACCTAGGTAACCCCCTCCCTTAATCAGCCATGCTGGCTGTGTCATCACTACCTCTTTCAGAAAACGGACAATTTGCAGAAAGACCTCCCTGCTTCATGTAACCTTCCTGTCTTGGGCAGCAGGTATTACTACTTTGCGGGGGGCTCTATTTGTAGAGAGCAGTTTGCTGATCAGTTAGCCGTGAGCATTCTCTTGCCCCCCTTGTTACAGGCTGAACATTGTATACTATAAAAATAACGACGAGGAATGCAAAAATCTAAAAGGCATCTACCAAATGCTGTAAACGTCCACTGAGATAATGGCAAGACTATGAAATGATGAGAAAGGTACACTGCTGCCTTGGTCAAGTGAAAAAAAAACTAACAACGTGCACCAAGGAGCTGGCATGCTAGCACAAGCAGACGTCAGCTTGCAGCCGTGTCACAATCCACAATGAAACAATGAGGCGTTATACACCCTTCCATTGAGGCAGAGGTGGGTGTGGTCCCAAGCTGGCCCATACCTACAAACCTCAACGGTCCATCTCAATATCGATGAAGCACCGCATTCTCAAGTGAAAATGAGGACTAATGAAAAGCAGGCGAGTAGTAAGCCTAAGACAGCTCTGAGCGACAGACTTTATTGCCGTACAGATTAGCAGATGTTCTTGTTCCATTCAACATTGTTAATACGGAGACCCTGAACACAGCCAGATTGTAGTCCTACAAGGCAGCTGGACATATCTCATGACGGAGAGCATCAGGGACTTGGATTTTTTGCTGGCCTTGCTGCGTGGTTGGCAGCTGAACATATCTCATGACGGAGAGCATCAGGGATTCGTCAGGGATTCAGTCGTTGCTGGCCTTGTTGTGTACCTGGCAGCTGAGGTAGGATCTCCTGCAAAAGACGGGCAATGACAACATGATGAGGAGTGGCTAGTTGTGCAGAAAGAAAAACGTATAACTACTGGACCAGCTGAATCCTCATTTGTGTGACCTAGTAGTAGTAAAAAAGAATGGAGAAATTAGGAGCATTGCACACACACATGTCACACAGCGACAACGGTAAATAAAAAAGGCTTTTGCTACTTTTGGTTCCCTCAGCCAAACTTTTTCGTGCGGTCTAGGTGAAGTAATTTCACTGTTGCTGGTCTAAAGCCGCTAAACGCTTCTTGGTACAGGGCAAGAGGTGCCAGAGAAAACAAGGAAAAGGACAGCCATTTTCATTCCTCCTTCTTGCTTCAGCCATCAGTCATCGTGTTCTTGATGAAGGACATCAAAAGCAGACATTGAGAAGCAAGGAGGCACATCTGTATGTAACTTCAGCTGCAAATGGTTGAGCAGCCCAAGGTAAGCATGTTGCGATGCTGCGTCTCGCTATGCTGCTTTTACATTCAATTTCGTGGCATTGTGCAGATACCTTACCATACTCGCTGCTTGATTCTCGTAAATATTCGCAGGCAGCCACTGGCAACTAGCTGAACCTCAAACAGGATTTCTCTTGTCGCGCTCATTACCTTGCCGCTCAGTTAAGCAACTTTTCGACATTCTTGCCGCATTCGCAAACCACTCACATTATGCTGCATGTATCTGCACAGCCTAAGCACCCACGACAACCAAGCATACACCTGTTTCGTGTTCCTCTAGCTCCTGTTTCGTGTTCCTCTAGCTCCTGTCTTTTGTTTAGCCAGGTGTGGTTTCAGGCTTTTCCCAAGTTTCCGCTGAGATGCCCGTTGAGGTATATATATAGCGATGTAACCTTACCAACCAACCAACCAAGCAGACAGTGTGTATGTATACTCAGAAAGAGCAGGATAGTACCTTCACGCACCGCGGCCTTTGTGGCTTTGTTGAATGCCACTACTCAGAAAGTTCAGGATGCCACTACTCAGAAAGTTCAGGCTTTGTTGAATGCCACTACTCAGAACATTCAGGATGTAGTAGCTTCACGCACCGCGGCCTTTGTGGCTTTGTTGAATGCCATCGCCTTGTTGTTGGCTGCCGCAAGAAGCCTGTCGCCGCTGATGAGGTCCGCAGAGGCAGGGTCTGCGAGGTGTGCGTGTGTTCCATAACAATGAGAAGAAAAAGTCATTCATAAAGGATGTTCAGGATGATCAGGACAGAAGGGGAGGAAGTGCAAAACGACACTCAACAGGGTTGGCCAAATTTGTGATCGTTCATCCTACATCCTACACCATCGAACCAAGAATGTCTGCCAAACATAAAAATACATTGATTGCATATGTACGTGTCCTCATCTCTCTCTCTCTCTCTCTCTCTCTCTCTCTCTCTCTCTCTCTCTCTCTCTCTCTCTCTCTCTCTCTCTCTCTCTTTTTACAGCAAGGTTGCAGGAGCAGAGAACGCAAGGTAGGGGGGTTAATGTGCTTGCATCATCAATTACCAGATTGGCATTATCACACCTTGGCCTTGATCCTGAGGCTTTGCAATGAAATTAAATTGTGACGGGGTGAAGAGGCAATTTCAAACTTGCACAGCCTCCTCAAAGCCCTTAGGCACATGCTGCTATCTGGTTCTCTTTTTTGGTGAGGGAGTTTCACGGTACCCAGTACCGAATTGGGCTCCTTTTCCGTGATTAATGTGGGGAGTGTTTTTTCACTGCCTGCGCAGTTTCTTTCTTTCTTTTTGCAATGGTGTGACCAAGAATGATTAGCAGCATGCACGAGGGTTTCTTGAGTATCGCACTTTCTTGTCTTTCGAACACTGTGCACTGCTGCTTTGGGGGAGAGTCTACCTTTTCGTCAATAATCTCTCCCTCGCACCTTTGACTTTGTCCATCGTCGTGCATTGGTCCTCCAACGCAACCTCTAGCTCCTGCATCGCTGTGTCAGTCTGCAAGGTGGTATGCACCCAGCGATGTGTGTGTGTGTGTGTGTGTGTGTGTGTGCGTGGATGTGAGTGTGTGCTGTGTGTGCCTTTGTGTGTAAGGATGTAAGGATACGTATGTGCCCTTTGCCAAAGGACTTTTTGGCTTAGCCAAGCACATGCTCGTCACAAACATCAGCAAGAAAGCAGGTTTTGGATAGGTCTATATGGTAATGTTCTCAAGCGGCAAAAGCTGCAGTCTAGGCCTCGTTATTTTTCCCCATAGAATGGCTAAAGGTGCCCACATTAGTCTCTGTATAAATTAGCGACCTGCGCCTAATCTGTGGAAGGTGGTGATAACGCGCACACATACACATACGCAAACACACGCACACACTCACATACACACAAACAAATACAGCTTGCACCTGCTAAATAGCTTGAGCACATTAAGTCCTAGAAATGCCCACCCATCAATCCCAACCACAAAACCACCCCTATTTCGAGTATACACCCCCTATTTCGAGTATACACCCATACATACGCAATACGCTCATGCACATCTGCACATACATACATGCATGCATGCACAGGAGCACAGACTCACACACTCAAACACATACACATACAAACACAGACACAAATTGTCAATACGCACTTGTTGCTGAATAGGAGATTTGGTAGAGTCCTCTTCATCTTCCAATTTTCTGCTAGTCGTCATGAGGCCGTTCATGTCCACTTCCACATGCCTCGGGCCATCCACCCACGTCTCCAGCACCTGCCCAGACAGAAAGAGAGAACAGCAAATCATCAAGTGTGAGCGTGCACATAATGTCGTTTGTGTGTGTGCATGTGTGTGGACGTGTATGAAGTGTGTACATATGTGTGCGTGTATGTGTACTTGTGTGTGCATGCAGACGTGTGCGTGTGTGTACTCATGCTTGTGTGTCTGTGTGTGTAAGTGTCTGTGTGTGTAAGTGTGTTTGTGTATGTGTGTGGTCTCAACTGCAACTTTGTGAAGGCTCACATGTAGCTAGAGCAAGTGCACAGAGCATTGCATTCTAGCTTGCGGAGTATCACTTCTTTAACAGGCTGACTGGATCCATGTGTGTGCGTCTCAAGTGACAGGGCGTCGGGCAATTGATCTGCTGCAAGCTTAACATACACACACACACCCTGTAATTCTCACCAGTTCTATTGACACCAGCCCTGTATTACACCGGCCTCATTCACACAATCATTGTTTACCAATAGGGTTGGCCAGAAACATATATACATATGTTTAAATATATATACATATATAATATATACATTGTATACAAGGTATTTGTTACAGGAATTTCGATGATCCAATTCATGGTCATATACACCGTATATGTAGGGTTGGCCAGAACCGTACATCTGCACCGTATATGACCGTATGTATGGTGATTTCCCTGCTAAAAATACTGTATAAACCTATAGATGTATGGTTCTGGCCAACCCTACGTATATGCATACGGTTCTGGCGAACCCTATTTACCATACATCAAAGCACTCCCATTCTGTTCTTACCTTGACACGTGAACCGGCAGGGATGTCCAGTTTGAAGTTTGAGCCTGGCTTCCATAAGTGTAGGTAGGAGTCATCACTGTGTTGGAGGGCGGTATGAATTGTGAGTGTGGGTGTGCATGTGTGTGTATGTCGTGTGTTGAGAGGGGAGTATTGATTTGTGAGTGTAAGTGTGGGTGTGCATGTGTGTGTATGTCATGTGTTGTGGGGGTGGGATTGAATCAGGGATGGGTCATACGGACCTCAGAGACGTTCAATACGGTAAAATACGGTAAAATACGCGTTACGCGTATAATGCGGTTCCGTATTTAATGCAATTTGGCAGTGCCGAATTTTGACCCAAATTGGACCCGATTCGCCCCACAATCACCCAAAACGTTCCCAATTCTTTTCCAGTGTATTATGTTATTATAGAATAGCACTGGAAGCTCACTGAAAGTCCGTTGTTGGGGCGGAAATTGCCTTAAAAGGCCCCAAAACGGCAAAAAATCGGCAAATTGTATAATCGTACAATACGGCCCAATTTGTTCAATACGGTAAAATACGCGTTAAATACGATACGGCGTATTATACAAATACGCCGTATGACCCATCCCTGGATTGAATTGTGAGTGTGGGTGTGCATGTGTGTGTATGTCGTGTGTTGAGAGGGGAGTATTGATTTGTGAGTGTAAGTGTGGGTGTGCATGTGTGTGGATGTCGTGTGTTGAAGCTTGAGTGTGTGGAGGTGCAATCAAAGGTTGCGCCCCGTATACGACCCCACATTTGAAGACCATCCTGCCAAACCTTAATACCCCCCGTGCACATAGGTCTCTAGTCGGCCCTAGTTCTGAGTTGTTGCTGCAATAGCGTCGCCGCTGTGACGGAGGGCACCAATGTGGAGCCAACACTTTCTTGCAGTGCTGCTGCAGTCGTGTTATGAAGTGCCACTGCATTATTCAACGTTGGGTTCATCCTGGATTCGGGCAACCTGTTGGACATATCACTAAGGTCATGAAACTGACCGTGGCGTTCCGACTTGTTCAAATCTAGTCGCAGCTACAATCACAACAGCGTACGACCTGGGGCAGCTGCTTAGCCATCTGTAGAGGAAGGATCCTCCTGGCTGCCCTCAAAATGTTGGGCCAACCGCAGCATTGATTGACCCTTCTGCTGATGCAGAACACACATGCACACAAACACAGGCATTGAACCTGCACATCGTGGCCTCCATTTGCAGTTCTGTTATGCCGAGGTAGGTTTTGTATGTGTGTGTTTTGCAGGGTTGTTCAGTTCGACTTTTTGGGAGCAAGGGTTCGATAAAGTTCGTGAAAGTTCTAGAACCCTCGAACTGTTCGAGCAGTTCGATGTGCATTTTCGAAAATGGAGGATTTTGCTTGTTTCATGGTCATACTCGTCCAAACATGCTTGTATTGTCTTACATGTATATAATATATTATAATTAATGAGTGCAGAAAAAATCAGAACGTTTGACGGCCATCTAAGGCTCTTTCCTGCATTTTGGGCTGCAATTTTGGACCTATAAATTCGAAAAACAGGCATAAAGTTCGACGAACTTTTAATAGCTCACAAACGGCATTTTAAGGGTTTGTTAAAATGTGTGAAAGTTTGCGAACCCGAACTTTTGACCGAACCCCGAACTGAACAACCCTGGTGTATTGGCTTGCCTCACTTTTCATGACCACATATTTGCCTCACTTTGCCTCACTTGTTCATGACCACATATTTGCCTCACTTTTCATGACCACATATTTGCCTCACTTGTTCTTGACCACATAATTGCCTCACTTTTCGTGACCACATATTTGCCTCACTTTGCCTCACCTGTTCATGACCACATATTTGCCTCACTTTTCATGACCACATATTTGCCTCACTTTGCCTCACTTGTTCATGACCACATATTTGCCTCACTTTTCATGACCACGTATTTGCCTCACTTGTTCTTGACCACACAATTGCCTCACTTTTCATGACCACATATTCGCCTCACTTTGCCTCACCTGTTCATGACCACATATTTGTACTCCAGCTCACACTCTGACCTGCGGGCATGTTCGATATTGCAACTTTCTAAGTTTTTTTATGTAGGTGCTACACGTCTGTGGTGCTACAACAAATGCTCCTCACATTTAATAGCGCTTTACATACGCAGCCTAGCAGTCACACTTTTTGACTTATGGCTCTGTAAATCTGGAAATCTGTAACCTCTGAATGAAGCGTCTAATTCTCACAGCCTGAACAAGCGGAGCATTGCTGCCTTGAAAGTCTATTTTCCACTGTCAAGCCAGGCTCTCAAGGGTTGCTGGTTCAAACCCCCTTGGTGATTGAGGAGTAATTGACTGCTAGGTAGCAGTGGTCTTTGTCTCTTTCATCAATGAAGGGTCGTCACCACTTGCGTATTAGTAGGGTTGGCCAGAACCGTATATATATATACATATATATACACACACTGTATATGACTGTATAGTTGGTGACTTCCCTGTCAAAATTACCGTACATACACCGTGCATATAGGGTTCTGGCTAGCCCTACGTATTTGCCTATTCGTCTTTAGCATACGGCGTAATAGCCGACGTCCAAAATTAGTTACGGGTAGTGAAAACAGTCTGTTAAACTGCGAAGGCGCCCTATTACTAGAGTACTACAACATGGCAGTGTGTGCACAACCATCCTCAACTTACGTCGAAGATATTTTGATCTCCCCAACCCAGTAATCGCCCTCCGTCCAGTTCATCCGGATTGCCGTCTCAGGATTCCTGGCACGCAGATGTGAGGGATGTTTGTTACGTGGGAGTTACGTGTGATGTGTGTTGGGCGTGCATTGTGTTGTACATTAAAAGGCTACGAGTGCACATAAGCGGACATGAGGATCCACATTGAGCAGCATTATGCCTTCCACATAATCATCGGCTGTGTTGGGTGTGCCAGCTAAACGGGCAACGAGCTACTGACAATTGGGAATATGCCCTTTTGGCATGCCAGCACGTTGCTTTTTTTATCACACCAAGTAATTTACCACACCATGAGCTATGACCACATGAGAACATGCCTTCTTTCGGCGTGCCAGCAACCTGCCTCTTTCTCACCGTACCTAACCTGTTTGCACGCGAGCTTCCACAACTTGGGAATACGTCCTTTTCAAGGGCCAGTACGCAAAACACGCTTAGGTTGAGCAGCCATTCCAGGTTGAATGCCTTTGTAATCCAAAATAAACTAAACTAAACTAATCACGCACTTTCTCACCACATTGAACCAACCCTTGTTTGGTCAAGGGTTTGAGTGGCGACGCCGCTTGTGTTAATCTCTCCTTATTCTTAATAAATGACACAGGGAGTGGTGCGGCTGTCTGGTCTCATCTTTCCAGAGGGGGCAACTAAGCAAGTGCTTGGGCATGCTTGAGCAAGTGCCCAAGCATGCTTCTTTCTAACATTCAAGGGGCAAATACTCACACACCAATCCATACAAATGGATAGCTTTAAACTAAAGCTGACTTAATAAATAACCAGAGCATGTGCTTAGATTTGGGTAAGTTGCTCTGCGTGCAGATTGACAGGACTAATCGCACCATTACCCGAGATGGGTGATTACGCAAAAAATGGCACATTAAATTGCTCATCTCACCTACCACTGACGGAATTTTTTTCACAATGATCATTATTTGTTTTGTAAGGACCCTCAGACACTAAATATCACTAAATTTGGTGCAGTAAGTGATCTGTTATGAAAACTTGGCAGCAAACGATGGGGTTCACGCCACAGCAAATTGAGCATGTGCGCCTCAAATTGGCAAGGTCCCAAATCTACACCCAAAGACAGCATCACATCCATAAAATATGTAGGGTTGGCCAAAACCATATATATATATATATATACAGCGTATGTACGGTATGTTTGGCAGGGAGATCACCAAATATACAGTCATATGCGGTGTATATATACGATTCTGGCCAACCCTAAAACTTTGAAGTTAGCCAACTGGAGCGCAAAAGAGCCAAAGACTATATTCCATTTCGGCCCAGGTGCCCCCCTCTGCCACTTCTCTTTGTTTTTTTGCATCCCAGTGCTGTCACAAAGACCGGCAGCACCGCCCTGCGTTTTTGGTTTAAATTGCTCACCAGTTGCCGAGGTGCTCCCCAGAACCCACGATAGCTAGGCACTGGCCAAAGTGTGTGTGGTACGGGATACGCAGCACAATGTTGGTGGATGGGCTGCCCTGACCTTGATCTGTGCGTGCAGAAGTGAAGTGGAAGAAAAGATGGGCTGCAGTGGAAGTGAAGTGGAGGAAAGGATGGGCTGCCCTGACCATGACCTGTGCGTGCAGAAGTGAACCTTGATTTGTGCGTGCACAAGTAAAGTGGAGGAAAGGATCATTTTTCAGGGCCTAGGGTATCGAGAATAGAAGCAGCCGCGTGGGAGATGCGTGCACAATGTACTAGCTGTGCAGCGCATGCAGTCAATAGTTAGTGTTCTGGCGGAGCTGACGCCACAGGGCAAAGTGGACGTGCAACACTGATGACTAGCAATCTTTGCGTGGCACAGAGGAGGGAAGTGTTTTGGAGTTGTAGGTCAGGGTGCAAGGACAAGGAAGAAGAACAGGAAGGAAAGGTGTGATCAAGTGCGCCAACCGCCGGGTGCAGGTGTCTGCTAGAGGTGAGACACTGGCCTGGGTTGTTGGTGAAGGCGCGTGGGACGTTGCTAGCAAGGGGGAAGGGTTAATTAGAACCACGCATACCACAATACGCACACAACACAGAAAGGAAGGGCATATGCACACAACATAGAAAGGAAGGGCGGGTTGGCTACAACCGTGCACGTGCACAACGGCGAAGGGCTGCATAATCGGAGATTTCTATTTAACTTTTTCATACAAAACCCAATAAGAAAAGGAACAGGGGTGTGGCACTCACAGTGAGTTCAATTGTAGGGTACAGCGAACTACCAAACGCTTAGCACAGTAAATATGCGTACTCATATACTCTTGAATATGAGTGCACAAAATTAAAGCATTTCCCCCCCTAGAATGGTGTGTGTATCTGTGTCTATGCGTGTGTACTTTGCGTATGTGCGTGCATGCGCATCATGTGTGTTTGCTTGCAAGTGTCCATATGTGCATGCACTTGTGTGTGCGTGTGTGTCTGGATCTACGTGTTGGGTGTGAGTATTCTATTTTTGTGTGTATGTGTGAATGTGAGTGTACGTGTGTGCATTTGTGTGTGTGCGTGTACGTATGTATGTATGTGTGTGTTCGGGTGTGTTCGGGTGGGTGTGCGTGTGTGCATGTGTGCGTGCGTGCGTGTGTGTGTGTGTGCGTGTGTGTGTGTGTTTACGTTTGTGTGTGTGTGTGTGTGTGTGTGTGTGTGTGTGTGCTTCTTTGTGTTAGTACTTGTTTGTGTCTGTTATCTGATGCCAACGTGTGTGAGTGCATTTTTTGCGTGTGACGTGGCATGCAGGTTCCAGAATGGCTGATGATTGTGCTCTCCTGGGAGTTTCAAGGGACTGTAAGCTCACTTTGTTGGTTTTCTGCCTTGCATTGCAAACGCCATTGCCTGCCAACTGCCTTCCAGCTGCGGGCTGAATCAAATCGTCTTGAGCTTCTACCCTGCTTTCAAGTGAGTACAAGAAAGGATGAGTGTCACAACTCAATAATCACCAACAACAAATTTCCTCTCACCAGCACCCCTGAAGGGACTCCGGACAATGCTATCATTCTAGTTATCAGTATATGTTTTTAAATAAGACCACACAGAAGTAGCAGTGAACAAGTTTTGAAACGACACTGCGTGCTACAGTTGTTGTATTAGCTTGTTGTATTAGCTTATATGTTCTTCCTCCCGTTTTCATTATAAAAGCCGTTTTTGGGGTGAGTAAAACGCACACACACACACACACACACACACACACACACACACACACACACACACACACACACACACACAAACACACACACACACACACACACACACACACACACACACACACACACACACACACACACACACACACACACACAAACACACACACACACACACGCACGCACGCACACATGCACACACGCACACACGCACACACATACACAGATACGCATACGCAGACACGCACATACACTCATACACAAACACACACACAAACACAAACACACTCTTTCTTTCTCTCACTTGCACACGCATGCACATGCACGCACTGACGTGCACAAACGTATACGTGCAACATACACAAGCGCACACACACACTCATACACACAAACACACACACACACACACACATGTGCACATGTACACGCATGTACACGCGTCATACACACACTTTCTTGACTCTCTTACGATTAAGCACACGGAATCGACCTCTGAATTTGAGTGCACGTCCTCTGCTTGTGCAAAAAATTGATTGCTTGGATGATGCACTTTCCCGCCTTGCTTCAATTCTCGTTCTCACATACCTACAACAGAATTTCGTAACTGATACAGTTGCGACTTCTTGCTCACAAATCAAATGACTGTGACATGTTAGAAGTTCATGCCACACATGATACACAATGCGTGCATACACGCACACCGCTTTTGTGTGCTCACTCGGGTCTCAGGGCTAGCTGTCCGAGCGTGTGGGGCAGCCCCACCCATGCCTCGCATCCCACACCTCCTCCCTGTACACGGGAGACAGAAGCAGAAGGGGAGCGCGTACGTGACCAACAGGCAAGGGCTTCCTACTCGCACACGTGTACACACATACTTCACACACACACACTTGCACATGCACGCGTGCGCATGTACAAACACGTGTACAAATGTGTGTGCACACATGCGCACATATTTAGGGCAAATTCACACACGTAGTGTACTTACTACGCACAAACGCACATACACACGCGCACACACTGAAACACACATATACAATCATTCACTAGAGGGGGAGCAATTGTACGTGGCTAACTGGCTGCGCTGGCATTAAGGACCTGTTTAGCTTGTCTGTCTTATGTCATATCTGTAGGGCTTAGCCAAAATTTTGTATATACATTGTGTAATCGGGGGCTCCCTACCGCACTTGTATACATACAATTAGTAATGGCCAGCACTGAACAACCACTCCGTGTAAGCTCGTCTTCTCTCAAATTCCATCCCAAAACACCACATACACACCGCATACCTATGGTTCTGGCCAACTCTACCTGTAAGGTCCTGGTCAAGCATGTGAAGCTCCTAATTAGATTGACGTACCTTTTTCTTCAATGTGCAAGGTGAATGAATCTAGCTAGCCGTGCTGTCCCCATCTAGTGACACCAGCGTTTTGTGTTGCTCCAAATGACTGGCGCTTGGTGGTTGGTTCTCTACAATTCAACGTGGTTATTTCTCTTTGGCTTGATGTGGTTGGTTCTTTATGGCTCAACGTGGTTGGTTGTTACGGTTCGACGTGGTTGGTTGTTACGGTTCGACGTGGTTGATTCTCTACAGTTCAACGTGGTTGGTTCTCTACGGTTCATCACCCTAAAGTCCACGCCATGCCTATCACTCCAGGCCCCTCTTCTGTTCACATCTTTCATTCGTGCCCAGTATCCACTCCCTCGAGTCCTCTCACCAAGCCATTACGTGCAGTGCAATGCGTGCAGTGCACACTCTTAACACACACACTCACACTGCACGCTTTACACACACACACGTCCCACGTTGACAGCCAATGCCTGTCCACTCCCTATCTACTATTTCACAGGCTCGTGGTGCTGATCCTCCTGGCAAGCTGTGCGTGCTATGCACTTATTGCATACACTTATTATTATCGGAATGACAACGCAGATGGTGGGCCAATAGACATAGGGGGCAGTGACCAGGGTGCGTAGAGTCAACGGGAGGTTGGGGGTTTTGTTTGTGTTGGTGTGCATTTTTAAAGGGTATATGTGTGTAGGTGTGGGTGGGTGTGCGTGGGTGTCAACATGGACGACAAAGATTTAAGGTGTGCAAAAGGTGCGCATGACGAATTGCTGCTGCTGTGATGTTAGACCAAGCTTTCCTCCCAATATTCATTCATTTATCAAGGGAGCACTTGTGTAAGGTCGGCCAGAACCATATATATGCGGTGTATATATGGTATTTTTGGCAGGGAAATCATTAAATAAACGGTCGTATACCAGAGGGGGTCAACTGAGAAAGCGGCTGGGAATGTGACTTTTTTGATGCAAATAATGTTTGTATGATATAACTAGATGGTTAATGAAGTTTGGGGTCAAAAGGACCACCCCAGTGGTCTGGACGGAAATACAGTTCAAATTTTGGCACTGAGTTTCCACATTACAGGCCACCACGCCTCAACCAGGGCCTCTTTTCATCCCAAAACAAGACAGGAGGACTTCCTTTATGATAC
>Ga0307945_1003048_pt1 | contig 13586 bp, 19 predicted proteins | sample OrgLakmetagen228_FD_201818 | JGI IMG/M metagenome (GOLD analysis project Ga0307945, IMG submission 201818) | Saline water microbial communities from Organic Lake, Antarctica - #228 | ecosystem: Environmental > Aquatic > Non-marine Saline and Alkaline > Saline | place: Antarctica: Organic Lake...
CTCCTCCTCCTCCTCCTCCTCCACCTGTGCATGCTTGCACTTCTACTCAACTGACGTGTATCTGATCATCATGGCTGCAGCGCTGCCAACACACATATACCATACTACCATTTATGGCATCTGTCCCTGCAAGCCCATCGGTGAAATTTCCGTCCTGCTCAACCTCTGCCTCCTCCCTCCCACCCACATGGGCGTGGAACTTGGGGCTGTGGGTGATCAATATGTCCAAGATGGGGAGGGCGTCTGGGTCGCGGATGCACAGGGTGCCAGGGCCCTCGCCGTAATGGTGCCGTCCGACGTTGATGGTGTTGTTCGGGGCGTCCCGGCGGATATAGGCGTGGACGCCCAGGGCCTTGTTGATGCCCTCGCATCTTCCGGTTGTTCTGCATTATGCACACGAAGGTCTCTCCTCGAGCGTTGATAAACAGGGATACGTCGCGCCAGCCGCCCAGCCACTTTTGGAATTCGGTGGTTCCACCGAGGCTTTGGACAAGGAGCAGGGTGGTGGTGGCCATCCTGTGCGGACAAGTAAATAAACACAGAGGGAGGCGGCGTTGAGAGGGAGGCGGCCGATTTGAAATCGGCCTGTTTGGATTCGTGGCACAGCAATGTGCGTCAACTGCAGCATGAGAAGTGCGAGCAGAAGCACAGCAAGCTCACACACCTGAGGAGGGTCGTTAAAGGGAGGCTGGAGATGTGGTGGTGTGGAGGAGTTGAGGGGGAGAAGAAGGAGTTGATTTGAAAAAGAGTGGGGGGAACTGTAATCATCTTTTTTGTGCAACAGAGACTCAAATTTTCCAATGAGCACGCACACACACACACACACACACACACACACACACACACACACACACACACACACACATGTACACACACGTGTACTGTACAGGAGAAATTACGTGACTCCCACTAGCTATCTGGAGCTGCTTGGCACCTTCATCCGTCTCCTTCAAGACAAGCGCAATGAGATCAACAATGGCAGACGCAGGTTGGTAGGAGTGGAAATGCATTGGTGCATCGTCTGAATGATGAATGTCCCCAAAGCGTAGCAACGTTGATGAAAAATATCGTCTGAATGTTAATATCGTCTGATTGATGAATTTCCCCATTGCGTAGCAAGGTTTGAGGAATAATGATACACGGCCGACGCAGGTTGGATGGCGAGGAAGTGCATGAGTGCATTGTCTCAGAGGAGCCAGGTTTGAGGACAAGTGCACCATGAGCAAAATGGCTGCAGCAGTTTGAGTGTGAAAACGAGTGATTCAGTTTGATGTTGAATTTCTTTGCTGGAAGGCACGCGCATCATGACCTGTGCTGCTGAGCATGCACAGCATAAGCATCAGCGTCCCTTACCGGCCCGCTGCTTCCTTGCTACAGGCTGGAAGTTGGCTTGCAGAAGCTGCTGTCAACGGCCGCGCAAGTGGAGGTCATGCAGCGCGAGCTGAAGGACCTGCAACCCATCCTGGCTCGCACGAGTCAAGAGGTGGAGGACATGATGGTGGTGATCACAAACGACAAGAAGGAGGCTGGTGCGTGTGCAGATGTGGCGCCTTATGTTGGGAGACAGCAACTCCCTTTGCTTTCAAAGACGTGTTAGGGTGGATCAGAGTAATATGATTTGCAACGGCGGTCATTGCTGTAATTGCTCGCACAAACACGCGCACATGCTCGCTCACGCTCACGTCTTTCGCTCTTCAGATGAGACCAAGAAGATTGTGGAGCAGCAAGAGAAGGAAGCCAATGTGCAGGCCGCCAACGCCAAGGAGATTGCTGATGACGCACAAGTGAGTATTGAATTGACAGATGACGCACAAGTGAGTATTGAATTTACACATTACAAGTGAGTATTGATCAAATGACGCACAAGTGAGTATTGAACAGATGACGCACAAGAGTATTAAATTGACACATTACAAGTGAGTATTGATCAGATGACGCACGAGTGAGTATTGAACAGATGACGCACAAGTGAGTATTGAACAGATGACGCACAAGTGAGTATTGCAGATGACGCACAGGTGAGTGCTGGATTTACACATCTCTCGAGATGCTCAAGCAATGGCACACAAGGAGATTGCAGGCTCAGGAAAAGCAAAATCACGCAGCTCTAGCACACCGTCGTGCCCCTTGCTTTTTATGAATATTGCCCCGGACAAACGGGAGGAAACGGGAGGAAGCGGTTTAAAAAAAAAGCTATGGCTATGCTCTGCCTTGCCTGGTTGTGTAGCCTGAATAAGATCTTTACTACTTACTACTTTTCATGTCCTTGCTAGTTGTATGCACAGTGTATATACCTGCTGTATGCACAGCGTAGATACACAGTGTAGATACCTATGTGTGTCCTTGCCAGTTGTATGCACAGTGTAGATACCTACCACGCTGTCTTGGACCATGTGCACCTTGGGGTCCTCCAACTCATATTGTGTGCATGTTTGACCGCACGGTCATATTGTGTGCATGTTTCACCGCACAGTCGTATTGTGTGCATGTTTCACTGCACGGTCTTATTGTGTGCATGTTTCACCGCACAGTCATCTTGTGTGCATGTTTCACCGCACAGTCATATTATGTTCTATGTTTCACTGCAAAGTCATGTGTGATTAGTTTCCATGCAGCGTTCGCGCTGCCACACCCCAATTCCTGCTCAACACTGCTTGCTTATAATTTGTGCGCAGCGTGACCTTGACGAGGCCCTTCCAGCATTGGATGCTGCCGTTGCCTCGCTTAAGAACCTGTCCCGTACAGATGTTGTAGAAGTCAAGTCCATGCAGAATCCACCTCAAGGTAAGGAGCCCCAGGTCCTTGCAATGATCTCTGCTTGCGCTTTCCATTTTCAAACTGTGCAGACGGCGCTTTCTTGCGTCGAAGTTTGTAATACTACGTCAATGTTTGCATCGCTGCTGTTGCGTTGCTACGTATGTTTAAATGTCGCGCCTCTCCTTCCTCTGTTGTCGATTGACATGAGGAACTTATTTCTTGTTCTACATGCCATTGTGTTCATCATTGTAACTGCAGGTGTCAAGCTTGTGATGGATTCTACATGCCATTGTGTTCATCATCGTAACTGCAGGTGTCAAGCTTGTGATGGATTCTACATGCCATTGTGTTCATCATCGTAACTGCAGGTGTCAAGCTTGTGATGGAGGCCGCTTGCATAATGTTTGATGAGAAGCCCGTTATGGTTAACGACCCCACGAGGCTCGGCAAGAAGGTGAGCGATGCAAAACATTGCAAAACAATGATGAGAAGGTGAGCGATGCAAAACAATGAGAAACAATGAGAAGGTGAGCGATGCAAAACATTGCAAAACATTGCAAACATTGCAAAACAAGTTTGGAGTGTCTGTGCTCAATCAGTCAGGGTCTTAGACAAAAACTTCTTGCTGAAAGTAGCAGCTGATCACTGCTTCAGCCCAGAATCAGCCCCGATTCAGCTTACCTCCGTTCCAGGTCCTGCGGAAGTTGTTTTGGTCTTCACGGGCCTGAGCAAGAAAGTGCAAAGCAACTTAAACGTCCACCCACGCACCACACACACAATCACACGGCCAGCACACACTAGCAAGCACCATCATGCCCTACTCACACTCAGTTGTGCAGATCGGGAACTGATCAATGAGATATAAGTGCCCCGTATTGCCGGTCACAGTACTACAGTAGTACAGTAGTACAGTAGTACAGAAGTGAAGTGTACACAATGCCTGTTACTTATTTCCTGTTACAGTACTACAGTAGTACAGTAGTACAGTAGTGAAGCGTACACAATGCCTGTTACTCATTGCCTGTTACAGTACTACAGTAGTACAATACTACAGTAGTGAAGTGTGCACATTCACATTCAGTGATGACTTCAGTGGTGATGTATCCATCCATACATCAATAATCCATGCACAGATTCCAAACTATTGGGAGCCAAGCAAGAAGTTGCTCAACGACCCTGGAAAATTCCTGGAAAGCCTGCTGCAGTACGACAAGGACAACATTTCAGAGGGCATCATCAAGAGGGTGGAGCCTCACATCCTGGTATGCGGGTGGATTTGTAAATATGTGTGTGGTTATCATTTTGTGTGTGTGTTTGGTTTTGTGTATGCGCACCCATACATGCTTGTTTGTTAATTTAATACACAAACACACACTCACACACACACACATATAATCACTCATACACATGCACACACACACACACATGTAAACACACTCATACACATGCACATACACACCAATACACAGATGGAAGAGTTCACGCCAGATGCGGTGTCCAAGGTGTCTAAGGCATGCACCTCCATTTGCATGTGGGTGCGTGCCATGTACGTGTACCACAACGTGGCCTTACAGGTGGGTGGGTGTCTGCGAGTGCGTGTGTGTGTGCGTGTGCGTGCACGTGATTATGTGCGTGTGTATGTGGGTGTGGTTGTGGGTGTGGGCGCACATGGTTGTGTGTGTGTGTGTGTGCTGTGCGAATGACTGTAACAAGCATGTGCAGTGTGGAGGGTCCAAAAGCCCTTCAATTTTTATGGTTGTTCTTGCCCTTTTGCGGCACCAGTGGACAGCTCAGGGGGAGCTGCCAGTGGCAGCTGGTCAATTGGCTGTGGCATCTGCAAAGCTGTCATGACCATTTTAAGGGAATTCTTTTCACACCGCAGGTGGTGCCCAAGCATGATACACAACTGGTAGCTTAGGGCGAGCTGTCAGTGAAAAGCGCCAGCTGTCGCAACATGACTTGTGTTCTTTCTTGCAATTCTTCCACACCGCAGGTGGCACCTAAGCGTGAAAAACTGCTGGCAGCTCAGGGCAAGCTGTCGGTGACGATGAGCCAGCTGTCGCAACATGACTTGTGTTCTTTCTTGCAATTCTTCCACACCGCAGGTGGCGCCTAAGCGTGAAAAACTGCTGGCAGCTCAGGGCGAGCTGTCGGTGACGATGAGCCAGCTGGCTGAGGCGCAGGCTAAGTTGAAGGCGGTTGAGGAGAAGATGGAAGTGCTGCAGGCACAGTATATGGAAGCGACGGGCAAGAAGGAGGGGCTGGCAAAGCAGGTGTGTTTGTGTGTTCTGTCGGTTTGGCACGGTTTGGCATTACTTGGAGACAGCAGGAAAACAGCGTGTAGGCCGCCATGCTGTTTTTTAAAGCATTGACAGACCTGCTGTAGATTTAGGTGCATGTGCAGTTGCAGCATGACATGAAGCACCTGTGTGTGATAATCAGTGCAATTGATAATCGGTGATGCACATGCTGTGTGTGATAATCTATGACGCACATATGCACATATGCTGTTTTTGGGCTTTGGCACGGCGGCCCTGTAGGCTCCCACACAACCCCAAGTGCAATGTCAAATCAATCAACATGTCATGACGCACACAACAACATGCCATGACGTACACAACAACATGCCATGACGCACACAACACACGACATGATATGACGCACACAACACACGACAACTCCGTGCTGCCTTCCCCTGTAGATTTGACACGACTGCCTTCAACACTCTGACAGGTCCACAAGCACATTGCGATTCTGCAGCATGCTTCTCCACTGTTTCCATGGCGGGTTTTGTGCGCAATAGTGCGCCCATCAGTGCTGATAAGTGAACCACTACCAGTGTACCACTATCAGTGTACATGCTGCTCCCCTCTGTGGGCTCGACACAACTGCCCTTACCAGTTTTGCAGGTCCACGAGTGCACTGTGAAGCTGCAGCGTGCTGAGAAGCCCATAAGCACTAATGAACATGCTGCTCCCTTTTGCAAAATTGATACAACTGAATTTACCATTCTTGCAGGTTCACGAGTGCACTGTGAAGCTGTAGCGTGCTGAGAAGCCCATAAGCACTAATGAACATGCTGCTCCCTTTTGCAAAATTGATACAACTGCCTTTACCATTATTGCAGGTTCACGAGTGCACTGTGAAGCTGCAGCGTGCTGAGAAAGCCCTTGAGTACTAGTGTACATGCTGCTCACTTCTGCGAACTTGACACGACTGCCTTTACCATTCTTGCAGGTTCACGAGTGCACTGTGAAGCTGCAGCGTGCTGACAAGCTCATCGGTGGGCTCGGAGGGGAGCGCATTCGGTGGCAGGTACGCTTTGTGTGACGTGACCAAATTGATAATGATAGTGTGATTTGAAGGGAGATTGGTGGATTCCAAGGCTGAGCACAATTACTTCAGGCAAGCCATAGCCATGTTTATATGGTTATTAGGTGGATAAGATGTTTTGAATGAAAGTGCTGAGTATACAATCACTTTCTATGCTTATATACACAGTTTTGGTCAACCCTGCAAATGCACGCTGATGAGTAAGTATGCAGGAGTCCCTCTTATTTCATGCACTTGCTTGAACACACGCGCATGACAGCTGCACACTTGCACGCTCACAAACACAATTACTCACTCACTCACTCACTCACTCACTCACTCACTCACTCACTCACTCACTCACTCACTCACTCACTCACTCACTCACTCACTCTCTCTCTCTCACAAACACACACACAAACACACACACACGCATACACACACACAAACACACACAAACACACACACACAGGCAACAGTGGATCAGCTCACAAAGGACCTTGTGAACGTTGTGGGCGATGTAGTCATTGCGGCTGGCAGTATCGCATACTCAGGTATGGGTTAGCTGTTTGTGTGTGTGTGTGTGTGTGTGTGTTTCTGTGTGTGAGTGTGTGCGTGCGTGCATGTGTGTGTTTGTGAATGTGCTTCCTTTGCTGCATGTAGGTCGCGTTTGCCATATACCACTGTGCATGCTGCAATTTTTAACTTCCTGGACACCTTAGGTTCCACAGCGTACACATGCAGTGTATGCACAAGTATACACATACACATATGCACGCAAGCACAGGCAAGCACACACACACACTCACTCACTCACTCACTCACAAACACACACCCCTACACGCACACACAGGCCCCTTTACTCCAGTGTACCGCGCTAACCTGCTTACTGAGTGGACTGGGTACCTCCAGAAAGCGGCGGTGCCTCATTCTGAAGGCTCCAGCCTTATTAAGACTCTGCAGGATCCTATCAAGGTACAGGGGTCAGAAGAGGTTAAGGTTTAGGGGTTAGGGGTTAGGTTTAGGGTTTAGGAGGCTGTGCTTTGTTTTAGGTCTTAAGGGCTTGGGATCTGCTTTGTGTTTAGGTCTGAAGGGCTTGAGGAAAGGAAATAAAGAGCATGGGAAGTGGAGTTGTTAAATTGCTGAGGCAGCTAAAAGAAGCACGGTTAAATAGTGGAAGAGGGAAGGAGGAGGGAAAGGAAGACAAAACAACGCAGACAGCGAACACCACTCCCCACGTTAAATAAGGAAAAGGAGCAATTGCTTTGGTACCATAAACCTCCTCCACCAAAGGAAAAAACAATGAGGATCGAGGAGAAATTGCAATATATTATACGCAGCACATTGCCATGAGCGCAAAGGGCTGCTGCCTCGCTTAATCTTAATTAGGGTTTAGGTTAGGGGCTTTAGGGGTTAGGGTTTCAGCTTTCTAACCTGACCAAGAAGAAACGCAGCAAAACGGCAGCGGTCACGTTTTTGCTAGTGCGTCTGTGTACACGCTTGGGCTTGTACTACCTCCAGCCCGCCCACCAACAGAAAGCGCCAACGTTGTGATTGTAAGCATGTTGCTCACGTTGTGATTGTTAGCATGTTGTTCACGTTGTGATTGTACATTGTGATTGTTAGCATGTTGTTCACGTTGTGATTGTACGTTGTGGTTGTAAGCATGTTGTTCACGTTGTGATTGTACATTGTGATTGTACGTTGTGATTGTACGTTGTGATTGTTAGCATGTTGTTCACGTTTTGATTGTACGTTGTGATTGTAAGCATGTTGCTCACGTTGTGATTGTACGTTGTGATTGTTAGCTTGTTGCTCACGTTGTGATTGTACGTTGTGATTGTACGTTGTGATTGTACGTTGTGATTGATAGCATGTTGTTCACGTTTTGATTGTACGTTGTGATTGTACGCTGTGATTGTACGTTGTGATTGTTAGCATGTTGTTCACGTTTTGATTGTACGTTGTGATTGTAAGCATGTTGTTCACGTGGTGGTGTGTCTGGTTGCCTGTGCAGGTTCGTGCGTGGGCGATCTCCGGTCTGCCTACAGACAACGTCAGTATCGAGAATGCTATCATTGTGTCCAAGGCCAGGAGGTGGCCCCTTATGATTGACCCCCAGGTAAGGAGGACTGGAACTTCAAAGTTGAGTTATTCAATTCTTTGACACAGAGCCAAAGCAACAATTGTTGTGTCCAAAGCCAACAGCTGCTCCCTCTTGATTGATCCCCGAACCGGTGCTGCACAGCTTTTGCTCTTGCAGGGTCACATAGGGCTGCTCTCACATAGGGATCACATAGGGTTGCTCTCACATAGGGATCACATAGGGGTGCTCTCACATAGGGATCACACAGGGTTGCTCTCACATAGGGATCTCACAGGGTTGCTCTCACATAGGGATCTCACAGGGTTGCTCTCACATAGGGATCTCACAGGGTTGCTCTCACATAGGGATCACATAGGGTTGCTCTCACATAGGGATCACATAGGGGTGCTCTCACATAGGGATCACACAGGCTTGCTCTCACAAAGGGATCACACAGGATTGATCTCACACAGGCTTGCTCTCGCATAGGGATCACATAGAATTGCTCTCACACAGGGACCACACAGGCTTGCTCTCACAAAGGGATCACACAGGCTTGCTCTCACATAGGGATCACATAGGGTTTAATGCAGGGCCCTGTAATTTCACTACATGCATGCAAACGACAGACCCTTTGCAAACGACAAACCCTTTGCAAACGACATACCCTTTAGGTGTATGCTGATAATTTCTTGCATAGAACTTGGCACACAAAACACACACACACACATACCCACACATTATAAAGAGTGTTGGTGTAAAATAATTCAAACGGGCACGCACACCTTGTTCGTAACCATAGGGCCAAGCTAATAAGTGGATCAAGAACATGGAGCGTGATTCTGGCCTGGACGTGATCAAGTTGTCAGACAAGGATTTCCTGCGCACCCTGGAGAACGGGTGCGCTCATGTCACCCTTCACTCGGCAACGGCTTGTTGTCAACTTGTGCATGCTGAACGTAGGAGCCATGTTCTGGTATTGATTGCCACTGCTGCTGTTGCAGCCCTGCTGAAATGGCGTGGCCTCGCTGCAAAACGTGGATGAAACTCACATTCACATGAAACTGCTCACTCTTTGACGTGCAGAGTGCGTTTTGGGCGGGCGGTGCTGCTAGAGAACGTGGGCGATGTGTTGGAGGCTGCGTTTGAGCCCCTGCTCTTGAAGCAGACCTTTAAGCAGGGAGGGTCTGAAGTCATGAAGATTGGGGACAACATCATCCCTTACCACGCGGACTTCAAGTGAGTCCTGTTCTGTGTGCGTATGTGTAGGGTTGGCCAGAACCATATACATACACGGCGTATGCACAGTATTTTTGGCAGGGAAATCACCGATTATGCGGTCATATACGGAGTATATATACGGTCCTGGCCAACCCTACATATGTGTATGAATGTGGCGGTCTTCAAATGAGTGCTGTTCTGTGTGTGTATATATGGATGTGTGAGTGCGTATGCAAGCAGGGTGATAACGGGATTATGCAACATTGTCTTTGTCACACTGACTTTGAGAGAGTGCTATTCTGCCTAAAATGTAGCACACACTCACTTATACACACACACTTACACACGCACACACACACGCACACACACACGCACGCACACATACGCACACTCACACACACACACACACACACACACACACACACACACACACACACACACACACACACACACACACACACACACACACGCGCGCGCACACACACACACACACACACACACACACACACACACACACACACACACACACACACACACACACACACACAGTCACGCGCGCGCACACACACACACACACACACGCACACACACACACATAAACACACACGTGCAGGTTCTACATGACCACCAAGCTGCGCAACCCCCACTACGCCCCTGAGGTGTCTGTCAAGGTCTCTCTGCTCAACTTTTTTGTGACCACCGAAGGCCTGGAGGAGCAATTGCTGGGTACCGTCGTCACACAGGTGTGTGTGTGTGCGTGTGTGTGTGTGTTTGTGCATGCGTGTGTGTGTTCGTGTGCGTGTGTAAGTGTAGATTTGCAAGTGTACGTGTGCTCTGCATAGTAATGCAAGTGGTGTTCTACATTAATGTCTGAAGCTTGGAGGAGCTACATGCGCAGATGTGTACTTATTGGCATACTTGTCGATGTTGTTTGTGTGTGATGCCCGCTAGAGTAAGGTAACTGTTTGTGTTTACTTGTTTGTGTGTGAGATACATATTAGTTATACTCAATACTACGTAATGCTTCTTAGTATGTGCTACTTATCAGTGAAACTCAACAATACGTACTGTTGTTTAAAGTAAGATTTACTTATCGCTCATTTCATCCGGTTAACCATTTTGGCCACTACGCTACATTTTTGTTTGTGTGTGATGTCTCATTGATACTCTCATTTAAATGTAAGAAGTACCTCTTATTGTGTGATACTTGCTAGTGTGCTATACCCGTGCATGGATGTGCCAGTGGCTTTTCGTGGCTACTGGACTTTGTCCTTGGTTGCTGAATATTGTAGCCAAAGATGTGTTAGGTCTGTGTGCAAGCAAGCAGTTGTGTCTGTGCATTACTCAAAATGGGCAGGAACTTGAATGCTATGAAGGAGTTTGGCGATGTGGAGATGAGGAGTGCATACACACGCATGCACACACAATCACACACAAACTTGCACATACACACATCCATACACGTGCACGCACACTACTCACAGGAGCGTCCGGACTTGCACATACACACATCCATACACGTGCACGCACACTAACTACAGGAGCGTCCGGACTTGCACATACACACATCCATACACGTGCACGCACACTACTTACAAGAGCGTCCGAACTTGCACATACACACATCCATACACGTGCACGCACACTAACTACAGGAGCGTCCGGACTTGCACATACACACATCCATACACGTGCACGCACACACGCACACTACTTACAGGAGCATCCGGACTTGCACATACACACATCCATACACGTGCACGCACACTACTCACAGGAGCGTCCGGACTTGCACATACACACATCCATACACGTGCACGCACACGCACACTAACTACAGGAGCGTCCGGACTTGCACATACACATATCCATACACGTGCACGCACACTACTTACAGGAGCGTCCGGACTTGCACATACACACATCCATACACGTGCACGCACACTAACTACAGGAGCGTCCAGACCTCGCAAACCTGAAGAGTCAGCTGACTGTGAGCAATGCAAAGATGAAGAAAGAGCTGCAGGACATTGAGGACAAGATCCTGCACATGCTCTCAAACAGCAAGGTAAAACGGACGGTGACAGATACATGTGTGGGGTGGGTGACAGGTTGCGAAATTGCTAGGGTTGACCAGAACCGTATATATGCACCGTATATGACCGTATATGTGGTGATTTCCCTGCCAAAAATGCCGTATGTACGTCGTATATATATGGTCCTGGCCAACCCTAGAAATTGTGCATGAGAAATTGCAGGACGTTGAGTATGAAATCTTGCAATGGTTAGGGTTGGACAGACCGTTTATTTGCACCATGTATGACCGTGTATTTGGTGATTTCTTGCCAGTTAGGGTTGGCAAGACCTGAAGGTACAGGCTTGCACCGCAGTGTGATAGGAAGCAAGCAATGATTCCAGCAATAATTTCAAACCCTTTGATCATGCTTAGTGTCTGTTTGCCAACCCCCTCTAAGTCAATTTCAGAGGAAATCCAGAGTCCGTAGGACAAGGGTTCCAACAAATACTTAAGCAGATGTACAAGTAAACAAGTAACAGATGCACACAGGGCTCGATGAGCCTCTGTGTTAATGCACACACATGCATACACACACATACACACGCGCACACATGCATACACTTTAATACGAACACCCTTTACATTACAAACAGGGCAACATCCTGGACGATGAGGAGCTCATCAACACACTGGCCCAGTCCAAGATCACGTCCAATGAGATTTCTGCCAAGGTATGAGCACGGGGGCAGGGCAAGGACGTGAAACGTGTTTGCTAGATCTTTTAGGGTGTTTGTCCAGTCCAAGATTACGTTCAATGAGATGTTAGGTGAGGGGCGAATATGAGGACAGGGCAAAGGCATGAATTGTATTTGCTAGATCTTTGAGCGTGTTTGTCCAGTCCAAGATTACGTTCAATGAGATGTTAGGCGAGGGGCGAACATGAGGGCAGGGCAAAGGCATGAAGTGTATTTGCTAGATCTTTGAGCGTGTTTGTCCAGTCCAAGATTACGTTCAATGAGATGTTAGGCGAGGGGCGAACATGAGGGCAGGGCAAAGGCATGAAGTGTATTTGCTAGATCTTTGAGCGTGTTTGTCCAGTCCAAGATTACGTTCGATGAGATGTCAGGTGAGGGGCGAATATGAGGACAGAGCAAAGGCATGAAGTGTATTTGCTAGATCTTTGAGGGTGTTTGTCCAGTCCAAGATTACGTTCAATGAGATGTTAGGCAAGGGGCGAATATGAGGACAGGGCAAAGGCATGAAGTGTGTTTGAGTGTTTGTGCATGTTCCATGTTGTGCTCACAGGCGGCATAGGCCAAAGCATGCCATTGTCACGCTCAGACTATGTTTACGACATTCATACATGCAACGCCTCGTCTGCTGTATACACACAGGTGGCTGAGGCGGAGGTCACTGAGAAGCAGATTGACGAAACGAGGGAGCTGTACCGCCCCGTGGTGCGTGCTTGCATGATTGTATGAGGCTGCCTTTCATTTGTTAAGTTTAGATTTTGACAGGGCATTTGTGGTGCGTGCTTGCATGATTGTATGAGGCTGCCTTTAACTTATTAAGTTTCTAGTTTGACAGGGCATTTGTGGTACGTGCTTGCATGATTGTATGAGGCTTCCCTTCATTTATTAAGTTTAGATTTTGACACGGCATTTGTGGTACGTGCTTGCATGATTTTACGAGGCTGCCTTTTACTTTGAAAGTTTGGATCTTGACAGGGCCACCCGTGGTACGTGCTTGCATGATTGTACGAGGCTGCCTTTCATTTTTTTAGTTTATATTTTGACAGGGCATTTGTGGTACGTGCTTGCATGATTGTACGAGGCTGCCTCTTATTTTTTTAGATTTTGACAGGGCCACCCGTGGTACGTGCTTGCACATTTGTGCGGTTTCTTTTGTCGTCTTGCTTGTTGCTTAAAAGGACAAAAGGACAAAAAGGCGCTGTGCCGTCCCAGGGTGCGGGCTCTCAACGCTTCAATGCTTTAGAATGCTAATATATACCCAACCCTGTGTCACCAACCCAAATGCGCAGGCTGTGCGTGCTTCCCTGCTGTTTTTCTGCATCAGCGATTTGGCCATGGTGGACCCAATGTACCAGTACTCCCTCACTTGGTTCATCAGCCTATTCACCAGGTGTGTGTGTAAGTGTGGGTGGGTGTGGGTGTGGGTGTGGGTGGGTGGAGG
>Ga0307945_1003054_pt1 | contig 13579 bp, 21 predicted proteins | sample OrgLakmetagen228_FD_201818 | JGI IMG/M metagenome (GOLD analysis project Ga0307945, IMG submission 201818) | Saline water microbial communities from Organic Lake, Antarctica - #228 | ecosystem: Environmental > Aquatic > Non-marine Saline and Alkaline > Saline | place: Antarctica: Organic Lake...
TCTCAATGGTACATGTGTCAATGATGACAGATGTCTCAATGGCATTCTTGTCGATGATGGCAGATGTCTCAATGCCACATGTGTCAATGATGACAGACATCATCTCAATGGCACATGTGTCAATGATGACAGATGTCTCAATGGCATTCTTGTCAATGATGACAGACGTCTCAATGCCTCATGTATCAATAAAGCATATATCGTTAGATGTGCGGTGCTGGTTCCACTGTTAGCACGTGATGGCAAAGAGGAGCTGCGCCTTGATATGCGCAAAAGTAACTGTAATATTTACCACTACCTACCACACCGCGCAACACAAGGAAGGGTGACAGAAAGGCTGCCGTGAATCAAGTTGTTATGGATGAAAGTCTTGCATTTCTACAAATGTTTAGGGTCGGCCAGAACCATATATATACGGTGTATATACGGTGTTTTTGGCAGGGAAATCACCAAATATACGGCGTATATATACGGTTCTGGCCAACCCTACAAATGTTGTCAATGTCAAATACAGGCGACCTTTTCCGGTGCAGTTTGACCTCCACAGTCACCCCCCAAAAGGCCCTTACCCTGATTGAACTGGTGTGGTGCTTCCATTTGTGCATCGCTGTGTGGCCGCATGTGTGTATGTCTGACCGCATGTATGTGCATGTGTCTGACCGCTCTGTCTGACTGTGGGGAGATGGAAGGTGAGACCACATGTGTCTGACCGCTCTTCCAACTTTGAGTGCGAATGGTGGGACGCGTCAGCTCTTACGAGCCTCAAGGAATGCCATTTTGCCTCGATATCAAACAGTGCTTACCTCAATGTGTGCCTTTACATCAACGTGTGCCATTTTACCTCGATGTGTGCCATTTTACCTCAATGTGTGCCTTAACCTCGACGTGTGCCATTTTACCTCCATCTGTGCCTTAACCTCAATGTGTGCCTTTACCTCAATGTATGCCATTTTACCTCGATGTGTGCCATTCTAGCTCGATGTGTGCCATTACCTCAACGTATGCCTTTACCTCGCTGTGTGCCTATACCTCGATGTGTGCCTTTACCTCGATGTGTGCCTTTACCTCGATGTATGCCATTTTACCTCGATGTGTGCCTTAACCTCAATGTGTGCCTTAACCTCAATGTGTGCCTTTACCTCGATGTATGCCTTTACCTCGATGTGTGCCTTAACCTTGATGTGTGCCTTTACCTCAATGTATGCCTTTACCTCGATGTATGCCATTTTACCTCGATGTGTGCCTTAACCTCGACGTGTGCCGTTTTACCTCGATGTGTGCCTTAACCTCGACGTGTGCCGTTTTACCTCGATGTGTGCCTTTACCTCAATGTGTGCCGTTACCTCGGCATGTGCCATTTTACCTCGATGTATGCCTTTACCTCGACGTACCGGTAGGTATGCCTTAGTTTACCTCAATGTCAAAACAGTGCCGATGTCAAACAGTGCCGATGTCAAACAGTGCCGATGTCAAACAGTGTGTGAAACAAGAATTTCACCTCAATGTCAAACAGTGCCGATGGCAAACACTGTGTGAAACAAGATAAAAGACACAGGCACAAACACAACCACACAGAGACACCACACACTCACACACCCATACACACACATACATTCACAGAGAGTGCCGATGGCAAACAGTGTGTGAAACAAAATAAAAGACACAGGCACAAACACACACACAGAGACACCACACACTCACGCACCCATACACACCCATACATTCACAGAGAGTGCCGATGGCAAACAGTGTGTGAAACAAGATAAAAGACACAGGCACAAACACACACACACCCACAGAGACACCACACACCCACACACCCATACACACCCATACATTCACAGAGGCACACACACGCGCACACACACATATACAGACACACACACACACATTTCCTCACTTACAGAGAGACACACGCATTCACTCACTCACACAAACACACCCACACACCCACATACACGCACACACGCACGCACACACAAGTGTGACCCAACTCGCATCGTCTTCCCCCAGGCACAAGCAGCATTGGCGCCCACGACACAAAGACCGCCCTGACTCAGCTGGCAGCCCTCCTAAAACGTGTGGAGCACTTTTATGACTCCATTGGAGGTCTCGTGGGATATCAGGCAAAGAGTATCGAGCTCATTGTGGAGGGGGCTATGGAGGGGGCGCCGCAACAAGCAGGACAGGTGGTTTGAATTATTTGAGGCAAACTCTTGTAAGATATACTAGACAAGGGGCACTTGCACATGCGCGTGCACGTGCACACACACACACACAAATACACACACACACAGAGGTACACACATGTACGCACGCAAAAAGGCACACAAATGCACACAGGTTCACACGCACGACGGCACACACACATATAAACTCACACACACAGGTACGCTTGCACAACAGCACACACACGCACACGTATACACACACACTCTCACACACACACACACACACACACACACACACACACACACACACACACACACAGCAGCAGCAGCAGCAGCAGCAGCAGAACCCAGATACCCAAGATCATCATGGTGCTTTGCAAGGCGAGCAAATCAAGCAGGTGTGTGTGTATGTGTGTATGTTTGTGTGTGTATGTGTGTGTGTATGTGTGTGTGTATGTGTGTGTGTTACTACAGCGTATTACAATTGTACAGCTCCTTTTTCTTACAGGCAACAAAAAGACACGTGGCGCTCACGTGCGACCAAAGCAGCACCGAGTGCAGATCCACGTGCATCTGTCTGTTGCCTGCCCTGCATGCTTGCCTGTGTGTGTGTGTGCGTGTGTGCGCGTGTTTCATTACTACTGAATCACATGACTGGTTTGGCCACGTGCAGCAGGAGCAGCACCAAGTGCAGTACCATGTGCCTGATGCCCTCAATTTGGCTGGGGAGAGTAGCAAGGAGCTGGGGGAGCAGGTGGCCATCCAAGGCCTGATGGCTCTGCCCCACATGGCGGAGATCTACCCGGTGGGAGGTAAGCTGCTGCTGCTGCTGCTGCTGCTGCGCTGTGTGTGTATTTCTGTGTGTTTGTGTACGTGTCTGTTTATAGCGGAGATCTACCTGGTGGGGGGTACGCTGCTGCTGCTGCGTTGTGTGTGTATCTGTGTGTATATCTGTGTGTTTGCGTACGTGTCTGTTTATGGCGGAGATCTACCCGGTGGGGGGTATGCTGTTGCTGCTGCTGCTGCTGCTGCTGCTGCTGCGTTGTGTGTATCTGTGTGCATATCTTTTTGTTTGTGTATGTGTCTGTTTATGGCGGAGATCTACCCGGTGGGGGGTACGCTGCTGCTGCTGCTGCTGCTGCTGCGTTGTGTGTGTATCTGTGTGTATTTCTGTGTGTTTGTGTACGTGTCTGTTTATGGCGGAAATCTACCCGGTGGGAGAGACGCTGCTGCTGCTGCTGCTGCGTTTTGTGTGTATCTGTGTGCATATCTGTTTGTTTGTGGACATGTCTGTTTATGGCGGAGATCTACCCGGTGGGGGGTACGCTGCTGCTGCTGCTGCTGCTGCTGCTGCTGCAGCACAGTGTGTGTATCTGTGTGTTTGTGTACGTGTGTGTTCGTGGCGGAGAGATCTACCCAGTGGGATGTGTGCTGCTGCCACTGCTGCTGCTGCTGCTGCTGCTGCAGCACCGTGTGTGTATCTGTGTGTGTACTTGTGTGTGTGTGTGTTCACTTGTGCCTGATGCTGCAGTACCTTGCGCCTTCCACATGCCTCAAAAGGCAACATCTGGCTAGGGCTGGCCACCAGAAAGAACCTCCTTGCACGCTTAAATGAGCAAAGAGGAGCAAACTGAGTAACGTGTGTTTGTGTGCGCACTGTGCGTGGGCACTGTGTGTGTGTGCACTGTGTGTGGGCATTTGTGTGTACACTGTGTGTATGTGTGTGTACACTGTGTGTGGGCATTTGTGTGTACACTGTGAGTGTGTGCACTGTGTGTGGGCTGCATGTGGGCACAGGTGCGGGTGATCGGCTGGGGCTCGTGGATGAAGCGAGTGGGGAGTGCCTGCCTGCTGCCATGCTGCCCTACAGTGGGCGCACCATGATGGAGGGTCTGATCAGGTGTGTGTGTGTGTGTAAGTGTGCGTCTGTGTGCGCGTGCGTGTGTGTGTGAGTGCCTGCTGCCATGCTGCCGTACAGTGGGCGCACCATGATGGAGGGTCTGATCAGGTGTGTGTGTGTGTGTGTGTGTGTGCAAGTGTGGGTCTGTGTGTGCGTGCGTGTGTGTGTGAGTGAGTGAGTGTTTGAGATTGAGTGACTGTCTGTTGTGTCTGTGTGTGTTGGCATGGGAGTGTGGGCGGTTGTGTGTGTGTGTGTGTGTGTGTGTGTGTGTTTGGTGCGAGTGCATGGATGTGGTGTGGTGTGTGTGAGCATGTGTGTGAGAGAGAGGAGGGTAGTCAAAGGGTGTTGTGTGCGTGTCTTTGTAGGGGTGGGTGTGTACACACACTCAGATGCGCTCAGTGAATTGGTATAAGCTGAAGCCAACGTGTTTGCTTGCCAATGGTGGTTAAGTCCTCTGATGTGTAACTCAACAATAAGGGAGGTATATGCACCAAGGATATAGACAACACCTACACAAAACACACGTAGGGTTGGCCAGAACCATATATAAACGGTGTGTCTACGGTATTTCAGGCAGGGAAATCACCAAATGTACGGTCATATACGGTGTATATATACGGTTCTGGCCAACCCTACACACACACCCACACCGGCTCTGCAATGCAGGGACTTGCATTGTGCATACACTTATATGCAATCAGTGAACATATGCACATATGCACCAAGGTTACAGACATACCTACACAAACACACACCTACACAGACATACCTACACGCCTACACAGACATGCCTATAAAACAACACACACCTACACAGACATACCTACACAAAAACACACACACCTACACAGACATACCTACACAAAAACACACACACCTACATAGACACACCTACACAGAAACACGCACATTTACACAGACACACCTACACAAAAACACACACACACTTACACAGACATCCCTACACGCCTACACTGACATACCTATACGTCTACACAGACAAACCTATAAAACAACACACACACACACATACACCTACACAGACATGCCTACACGCCTACACTGGCATACCTACACGCCTACACAGACATACCTACACATCAACACACACACCTACACAGACATACTTACACATCAACACACGTACCTACACAGACATACCTACACTAGCACACACACACACACCTACACAGACATGCCTACACGCCTACACTGGCATACCTACACGCCTACACAGACATACCTACACATCAACACACACACCTACACAGACATACCTACACATCAACACACACACCTACACAGACACACCTACACAAAAACATACACACCTACACAAAAACACACACCTACACAAACATACCTGCACAAAAATAATTGTGTGTGTGTGTGTGACACACGCCTACACTGACATACCTACACAAATAAAAACACTGTGTGTGTCCGTGTGTGTGTGTGTTTGTATGTGTGTGTATGTGTGTGTGTGTGTGTGTGTGTGTGTGTGTGACACACGCCTACACTGACATACCTACACAAAAAAAAACACTGTGTGTGTGTGTGACACACGCCTACACTGACATACCTACACAAAAAAAAACTGTGTGTGTGTGTGACACACGCCTACACTGACATACCTACACACACAAAAAAACTGTGTGTGTGTGTGTGCGCGCGCGTGTGTGTGTGTGTGTGTGTGTGTGTGACACACGCCTACACTGACATACCTACACAATAAAAAAAAAACTGTGTGTGTGTGCGTGTGTGTGTGTGTGTTTGTGTGTGTGTGTGTGTGTGTGTGTGTGACACATGCCTACACTGACTCTGAAACGCATTCTGAAACACAGGGACTTACAGGCGAGGGAGCACATGTACTTCAAACTCACGGGCAAGCAGGTGTGTGTTGTTTGTTTGTGGGTGTGTGGATGTGTTTCAGTGGCTCTTTTGTTGCAGCTTGTAAGTGTGTGGATGTGTTTCAGTGGCTCTTTTGTTGCACTTTGTATGTGTGTGGATGTTGTTTCAGTGGCTCTTTTGTTGCAGTTTGTGAATGTGTGGATGTGTTTCAGTGGCTCTTTTGTTGCAGCTTGTAAGTGTGTGGATGTGTTTCAGTGGCTCTTATGTTGTAGTTTGTGGGTGTGTGGATGTGTTTCAGTGGCTCTTTTGTTGCAGCTTGTAAGTGTGTGGGTGTGTTTCAGTGGCTCTTTTGTTGCAGCTTGTAAGGGTGTGGATGTGTTTCAGTGGCTCTTTTGTTGCAGTTTGTGAGTGTGTGGGTGTGTTTCAGTGGCTCTTTTGTTGCAGCTTGTAAGTGTGTGGATGTGTTTCAGTGGCTCTTTTGTTGCAGTTTGTGGGTGTGTGGATGTGTTTCAGTGGCTCGCTTGTTGCAGTTTGTAATTGTGTGGATGTGTTTCAGTGGCTCTTTTGTTGCAATTTGTAAGTGTGTGGATGTGTTTCAGTGGCTCTTTTGTTGCAGTTTGTAAGTGTGTGGATGTGTTTCAGTGGCTCTTTTGTTGCAATTTGTGGGTGTGTGGGTGTGTTTCAGTGGCTCTTTTTTTGCAGTTTGTAAGTGTGTGGATGTGTTTCAGTGGCTCTTTTGTTGCAGCTTGTGAGTGTGTGTGGATGTGTTTCAGTGGCTCTTTTGTTGCAGTTTGTATGTGTGTGGATGTTGTTTCAGTGGCTCTTTTGTTGCAGTTTGTGAATGTGTGGATGTGTTTCAGTGGCTCTTTTTTTGCAGTTTGTAAGTGTGTGGGTGTGTTTCATTGGCTCGCTTGTTGCAGTTTGTAAGTGTGTGGATGTGTTTCAATGGCTCGCTTGTTGCAGTTTGTAAGTGTGTGGATGTGTTTCAATGGCTCGCTTGTTGCAGTTTGTAAGTGTGGGGATGTGTTTCAGTTGCTCTTTTGTTGCAGTTTGTAAGTGTGGGGATGTGTTTCAGTTGCTCTTTTGTTGCAGCTTGTAAGTGTGTGGATGTGTTTCAGTGGATCTTTTGTTGCAGTTTGTAAGTGTGTGGATGTGTTTCAGTGCCTCTTTTGTTGCAGTTTGTGAGTGTGTGGGTGTGTTTCAGTGGCTCTTTTTTTGCAGTTTGTAAGTGTGTGGATGTGTTTCAGTGGCTCTTTTGTTGCAGTTTGTGGGTGTGTGGATGTGTTTCAGTGGCTCTTTTGTTGCAGTTTGTAAGTGTGTGGATGTGTTTCATTGGCTCGCTTGTTGCAGCTTGTAAGTGTGTGGATGTGTTTCATTGGCTCTTTTGTTGCAGCTTGTAAGTGTGTGGATGTTTTTCATTGGCTCGCTTGTTGCAGTTTGTAAGTGTAAGGATGTGTTTCGGTGGCTCTTTTGTTGCAGCTTGTAAGTGTAAGGATGTGTTTCAGTGCCTCGCTTGTTGCAGTTTGTAAGTGTGTGGATGTGTTTCAGTGCCTCGCTTGTTGCAGTTTTTAAGTGTAATGATGTGTTTCAGTGGCTCTTTTGTTGCAGCTTATAAGTGTGTGGATGCGTTTCAGTGGCTCTTTCGTTGCAGTTTGTGGGTGTGTGGGTGTGTTTCAGTGGCTCTTTTGTTACAGTTTGTTGAGTGTGTGGGTGTGTCTCAGTGGCTCTTTTGTTTCAGTTTGTGGGTGTGTGGGTGTGTTTCAGTGGCTCTTTTGTTACAGTTTGTTGAGTGTGTGGGTGTGTCTCAGTGGCACTTTCGTTACATGTCTTTCAAGTGTTTGGGCAAATTATCCGCATATTCTCACATATACAAATGCTGATACACACAAGAACATACACACAGGATCACACATACACAGAAATGCATACATATTCACACACACAAGAACACACACACACACACATAGGATCACACACACAGAAATGCATACATATTCACACACACAGGAGCACACACTCTCAGGAACATACACACGCAGGAACGTGTACATATGCACACTCAGGAGCACACACACAGGAGCACACGCGCACACAGAAACACGTAAATATATACACACACAGGAGCACACACACACACACACACCTCACGCACAATGCCCTCCAACGCTGCTGCAGGTCACCACTCCCGTGGCCATAATGACCTCGGATGCCAAAGGCAACCACCAGCGCATGGTGCACCTGCTGGAGAGCCTGAACTGGTTTGGCAGGGGCAAGGAGACTTTCCGTCTGTTCAGGTAAACGTTTTAATAAGGCAACCACCAGCGCATGGTGCACCTGCTGTAGAGCCTGAACTGGTTTGGCAGGGGTAAGGAGACTTTCCGTCTGTTCAGGTAAACGTTTTAATAAGGCAACCACCAGCGCATGGTGCACCTGCTGGAGAGCCTGAACTGGTTTGGCAGGGGCAAGGAGACGTTCCGTCTGTTCAGGTAAACGTTTTAATAAGGCAACCACCAGCGCATGGTGCACCTGCTGTAGAGCCTGAACTGGTTTGGCAGGGGCAAGGAGACGTTCCGTCTGTTCAGGTGGGCTTTTTCCAGGCTTGCAGAAAGTGTGGGTGTAAGGCCAAAGGTCGAGGAATTGCTCTGTTTGTCCAGGTGAGGTTCCTGCAAGCTTGCGGGGAGTGTGTGCGTGTGTGTGTGTAAGTGGGTCACACACACACACGCACACACACACACGCGCACACGCACACACACATGCAGCTACTCAAGCCGGTAGTCTATATACAAGATGGGCAGTGCGCACATATATACGCACATACACACACAGGCAGCCACTCGTGCCGGTGATCAGTGTCGAAGATGGGCAACACACACACACACACAGGCAGCCACTTGTACCGGTGATCAGTGTTGAAGATGGGCAATGCACACACACACAGGCAGACACACACACACTCACACAGACACATACACACACAGGCGGCCACTTGTGCCGGTGATCAGTGTCGAAGATGGGCAACACACACACACACACACACGCACACACACACACACACACACAGGCAGACACACACACACACTCACACACACACACACACACACACAGGCAGACACACACACACACTCGCACACACACACACACACACACACACAGGCAGCCGCTCGTGCCGGTGATCAGTGTTGAAGATGGGCAGTGGCTGCTGTCCGGCCCAATGACACCCACACACAGACACACACACACACACTCACACACACACACACACACACACACAGGCAGCCACTCGTGCCGGTGATCAGTGTTGAAGATGGGCAGTGGCTGCTGTCCGGCCCTATGACACCCATGGCTAAGCCAGGGGGACATGGGGCCATCTGGAAGCTCATGCGGGATGAGGGCATCTTTGCGTGGCTGCAGCAACAGGTGTGTGGGTGTGCAGGTGTGGGTGTGGGCGTGTGTGTGGGTGTGCAGGTGTGGGTGTGGGCGTGAGCATGGCTGCAGCAACAGGTGTGTGGGTGTGCAGGTGTGGGTGTGGGGGTGAGCATGTGCGTGTGTGTGTGTGTGTGTGTGTGTGTGGGTGTGTGGGTGTGGGTGTGGGTGTGGGTGTGTGGGTGTGGGTGTGTGGGTGTGGGTGTGGGTGTGGGTGTGGGTGTGGGTGTGTGGGTGGGTGCGTGTGTATATGTGCAATCACTGACGCATGATGAAGGCACAGCTTGACTCACACAGTTTACAACAGAGGAGAGAGTGACGCAGCTTACGACAGAGGAGGGAAGTGACGTGTGTGTATGTGTGCGCAACGAGACGAGAAATGACGTGTGTGTGCGTGTGTGTGTGCACAATGAACCCCGCTTAAGACACCAAAGCATTCTCACACATACCATCCGCCACCACACCGCACACTCGCACATGTGCACGTGACCGCACTTTCTAGTGATATCACACTTAAAATCTCATCATTCTCACACTCTGGATCCTCTCTCACAGGGTTGTGACGCTGCAGTGGTTCGTCAATTCAGTCATCCCTTTTGCTCCTCACACTCAATTCTTATCATTCCTCACACTCTCCGCTACCTCTCTCACAGGGTTGTGACGCTGCAGTGGTTCGTCAATTCAGTCATCCCTTTTGCTCCTCACACTCAATTCTTATCATTCCTCACACTCTCCGCTACCTCTCTCACAGGGTCGTGACGCTGCACTGGTTCGTCAGATCAGTCATCCCTTTTGCTCCTCACACTCAAATTTTATCATTCCTCACACTCCGCTGCCTTTCTCACAGGGCCGTGACGCTGCACTGGTTCGTCAGATCAGTAATCCCATGGCTGGCACCGACACCACGCTGCTGGCCCTGGCAGGCAGGGGCCATCAGCAGGTGCATATGACGTAGCGTTCATAGCGTGAAGCTTGAGCTCAGGGTCGAAGTTGTGAAATGTTTCAGGCGCTTCATTGCTGGCACTGGCAGGCAGGGGCCATCAGCAGGTGCATATGACGTAGCGTTCTTAGCGTGAAGCTTGAGCTCAGGGTCGAAGTTGGGAAATGTTTCAGGCGCTTCATTGCTGGCACTGGCAGGCAGGGGCCACCAGCAGGTGCATATGACATATGACTTAGCGTTCATAGCGTGAAGCTTGAGCTCAGGGTCGAAGTTGTGAAATGTTTCGTGCGCTTTATTGCTGGCACTGGCAGGCAGGGGCCATCAGCAGGTGCATATGACATATGACTTAGCGTTCTTAGCGTGAAGCTTGAGCTCAGGGTCGAAGTTGTGAAATGTTTCAGGCGCTTTTTATTGCTGGCACTGGCAGGCAGGGGCCATCAGCAGGTGCATATGACATATGACGTAGCGTTCTTAGCGTGAAGCTTGAGCTCAGGGTCGAAGTTGGAAAATGTTTCAGGCGCTTCATTGCTGGCACTGGCAGGCAGGGGCTGTAGGTGCATGTAACAGCGTGATGGTTGAGCTCAGGACCTTGTATAGGAATAGCACCCAAACCTAGAGGTGTGCCCTCAGTCTGCATCGTCAATCTGCATGTGTGTGTGTGTGTGAGTGTGTGTGTGTGTCGGACAAGCCGGACAACTAGGGTGGGTCAGGGTCGCAGTTGGGGTATGCTTTAGGGGCTCCATTGCTGGCAGTGGCAGGCAAGGCAGGGTAGTATGGGCAGGTGTGCACACACATACACACACACACACACACGCAAATGGTGGTGGTCACACCATGGGTGAGGCCACCTGCGATATCTTAAGGAGTTTGTATCCATCAGGGGTGCAATCTGGTGGTGTCCACACCATATTTGGTCACACCATATTTGGTCACACCATATTTGGTCACACCATATTTGGTCACACCATATTTGGTCACACCATATTTGGTCACACCATATTTGGTCACACCATATTAGACGAGGCCACGTGCGATTTATACGGTGACGACCAGACCTTCCATGAGGATAGGATCAGATAGTAAGCAAGGCCATTATGAGTGAGATCTGATCCATGGCTTGACCGTGTGAATGCATTTTTGCCAGACCAGTGAATGCATTGTCAGTGAATGCATTGTAGTGAATGCATTGTCAGTGAATGCATTGTCAGTGAATGCATTGTCAGTGAATGCATTGTCAGTGAATGCGTTGTCAGTGATTGCATTGTCAGTGAATGCATTGTCAGTGAATGCATTGTCAGTGAATGCGTTGTCAGTGAATGCATTGTCAGTGAAAGAATTTATGCCAGACCATGCACAAGGTGCGGGGGCATTCATGCATGCAAACCGCTACCTGGTGCTGACTTGCTGCTGCAAAAGGAATCATGCAGTGAACTAAAACCTTACGCGTTTCTGAGCCAAAATATGTTAATTACGTCCTTGTTAGTTTTTCCCATAGGTACTTTTCACTGGCCCTTTACCTTTTTATGAATTGCTCACAAACCACGTTCACGCAACTCCCAGCACAGGCACCTTCCTTTGACTTTTCATGAATTGCTAACAAACCACGTGCACGCAACTCCCAGCACAGGCACCTTCCTTTGACTCCATGACTTGCCTACCAAATCCAAGCCACGTACACGCAATTAACTCCATGAGCTGTTTACTCTTCCAAACTACGCTCACACAGATCTCATCACAAGCAGCTTCTTTTGGCCCATGATCTGTTCACCTAACCATGATCTGTTTTTCTAACAAGGACAACATTTGCACGGATCTGATCTTAGGCAGCTTCCTTTGGCTTCATGAGCTGCGACCGCTCCGTGGGCGCTGCTGAGGGCTGCAATGCGCTGCAGGAGCAGAGGGTGCAGGAAGGTGAGTCACGAATACGTGTGTTGACTTCAAAACAAAGGAGTTGTCTGTTGAGGATGCACGTCGAAGTGATTATGCAGTGGGTCTGCAATGCGCTGCAGGAGCAGAGGGTGCGGAAAGGTGAGTCACGAATTAGTGTGTCAACTTCAAAACAAAGGAGTGGTCTGTTGAGGCTGCACGTCGAAGCGATTATGCAGTGGGTCTGCAATGCGCTGCAGGAGCAGAGGGTGCGGAAAGGTGAGTCACGAATTAGTGTGTCAACTTCAAAACAAAGGAGTGGTCTGTTGAGGATGCACGTCGAAGCGATTATGCAGTGGGTCTGCAATGCGCTGCAGGAGCAGAGGGTGTGAGAAGGTGAGTCTCGAATAAGTGTGTCAACTTCAAAACAAAGGAGTGGTCTGTTGAGGATGCACGTCAAAGCGATTATGCAGTGGGGCTGCAATGTGCTGCAGGAGCAGAGGGTGCAGAAAGGTGAGTCTTGAATAAGTGTGTAGACTTTTGAAAAGCATGTACCTCAAAATAGCCTCAAAACAAAGGAGTGGTCCGTTTAGGCTGCACGAAACTTGTTCTTTTGTGAGGACATTTTCTTGCACCTGTTCAGATCGTTAACGAAGCGGTTATGCAGAGGGGGGACATAGCAACGCAGGAAAGGAGTGCACGAAAGGCAGTCAAAAGGAGGTGTAGATCTAAAACCAAAATAGCGCACCATACTCGGGGGATGGAATCGACCCCTCCTGCCAAGAACCCATGCTACCAAGAACCTATACTTTGGCATGGAATCGACCCCTCCTACTAAGAACCCATGCTACCAAGAACCCATACTTTGGCATGGAATCGACCCCTCCTACCAAGAACCCATGCTACCAAGAACCCATGCTACCAAGAACCAATCTTTGGCATGGAATGACCCCTCCCACCAAGAGCCCATGCCACTTCTTCCTGTGTGTGTGTTTGTGCGTAGGTGGGGCGTGGCGCTACAACTACGGCTACACAAACATTGAGTACACCGAGTTTGGGCGGCTGGGCATGAGCGACCTGCCCACGGAGCATGGTGCCACTACCTCAAAGTTCCCGGCCAACACCAACGTGCTGTACGTGAACCTGCACAGCGCTCTGCGGGTCGTGGAGCAGGTGTGTGCGTGTGGATGAGTGTGTGTACGTGAACCTGCACAGCGCTCTGCGGGTCGTGGAGCAGGTGTGTGCGTGTGTATGAGTGTGTGTACGTGAACCTGCACAGCGCTCCGCAGATCGTGGAGCAGGTGTGTGCTGGTAAATGATTGTGTGTACGTGAACCTGCACAGCGCTCTGCAGATTGTGGAGCAGGTGTGTGCGTGTAAATGATTGTGTGTGCGTGAACCTGCACTGCGCTCTGTGGGTCGTTGAGCA
>Ga0307945_1003055_pt1 | contig 13578 bp, 17 predicted proteins | sample OrgLakmetagen228_FD_201818 | JGI IMG/M metagenome (GOLD analysis project Ga0307945, IMG submission 201818) | Saline water microbial communities from Organic Lake, Antarctica - #228 | ecosystem: Environmental > Aquatic > Non-marine Saline and Alkaline > Saline | place: Antarctica: Organic Lake...
AGAGGTGTTTGGAGAGACGCTGAGCTGGTGGACCCCAACACACACAACAACAAACTGGCCACCTATCATTCTTGGTTTGCCATCCCTTTTTCTAGAAATGAGCGTATGCCGATTAATGTACCACGGACCACGGCATCTCCATCTTGATCTGTCCAAACATGTTACGCGCATTATAAGTAGATTCCGCTTGCGTGCGCATACTTTGAAAGTTGAGGCAGCAGCGTGGCTTGAAGATGGTTCTTGCGTATGTGACTGATGTCCTGGTGAAGATGAACATGTTCACCAGAACGAGGTGCATGCTCTTTTAATTTGCCAAGACCATCGAGTTTGTGAGCTGAGGAAACACTTTTCTTTCTGTTTACACCTTTTTTTGAGGACTTTTCAGCAGCCCAACCCTTTTTGCTGCAACAGGTCAACAACCAACTTGTTCATGATTTCCTTTCTCAGCAGAACAATAGACTTTCTTTTTCTTTCTAAGCTTATGGATTTATTTGTGGCTGGCCGAGACCAGTCAGCAGCCGATCAGCCAAACAACCTGGCCGAAGGTCACCCCCCATTGTAACCATTAACATGTGTGGCTTGGTGGCCTCCTCGTGCAATTTGTGCAGTTATTGTCAAGAGACACACACAACTGCCTTCTAAAATTCATTCACTCGTAAATCGCAAAGCATTTAAATACAATTACATCTGTTGCCAAACTGTCGCATGTAATATAGTAGTACAAATTAAGATTCTCCAGGTCAACACCAGCTATACAATTTAAAGGACCTCTTGAAACGATGAATTAAGAATGCAGTATCAAATAATTTGCAATTTCAAGCATGAGGTTCAGACGCCTCACCACAACCAATACATCCTGGGGGTCACTGATTAAAACACGCCATGACACTCAGAAAGGCTCTTTCAATTTTTCGTTGTCACGAGCCACGCGCCCACAACCTTCCCCACACACCACACTCGTAATCATACAGGATAATGAATGAAATAGTGCACAAACCACGCAGCCATCCCGACTCAATCCTGACACGCTGAGTTTTGAGTGCCACTTCACCTGGGTTACGCCTCATCATATGTACAAAAAGTAGCTCATGCGAAACGAGGCGGGGGCAGCAATGCACACTGAGCTTGAGAAAATCCTAAAGACACAGACATTACAGGTCCCATTTTACTTACAGGGCTCCAGGTATGACAATCACGACCGTGCTCTACACCTGCCTTCGCACAGCCATGATTTGACCCTTTGGCCAAGTCTGGACCATCCAACCCGTCTCTGGCCAGACAAGGCACTGGTCACCACCGCACCACATCCTTTTTGGTGTTCATCTCACTCATACACACTTGTGCTCACGCCATGAAACCTTGAATAAAGTACACCGCAGTGGCTTGGAATAATGCGGCTTGAAACACACACTCACACGCACGAACACACCTGGGAGACCCATTAACTGCGTCATCTGACTCGCAATAGCATGCACAATGGCCTGGTGTTGTCGCGTAGTTCACAGTGAAATAAAGTACAGGGGAGCAGTGTCAGACGTCTGCCTTGTTGGGTCAGGCAGGAGCGGAGGTAGAGGAGAGGGAGGGAGAAAGAAGAATGGGCAGGAATACAAGCGCCCACGACATAATCGTACAATTGTTTTTGGGTAACCATGAGGTGTGTGAGGGCCATAAGCTTGTGAGGCCTTCCACAAACACATCCAGCATCCAATAGAGAAAACTATGTGTACATCAGGCATTCCACATGTATATAACAGCCTGGGTTACGTGTGGCATTTCTATTGCACCTAATCTTGTAAAATATGGGAGGTCCGTTTAAGGTCATGGCTACGCTACCAGCTAACAACGCTACGCACCAACCAACGCACACACCAACTCTTACTCCTGACAGCAAACAGGCTCAGGTACACGCACATTATTACATTTCTGTAGGAACTGCCTTTCGAGCCCTGATGAATGACCAACTCCAGAACACCATCTTCATCACAGCAGCACTTAAACATACAGCATCGGCGATGCTGGTGCACCTAGCCTTGTACCCACAGTATCGGTATTGGAACGACTACAAATACCATCATGTTCAGTGCTACCACACACAACACGCACAGCATTCCACGTGCACGGGAGTATGCACACGCCCAGAGTGCACACACGCATTTCCCCACACAGATCCCCCCCCTCTTCACACACACGCAGAAAAGTGGGCAACAATCAAGCAATTGGTTGCGCTGCATCCTCTGAGGTAGAGGCCCTGCGACGGCCCACGCCCCGGAGCATCTGGGCCTGCAGATTACAGAGGGCACACAGAGGAGGGCTTATAGCTTGTAGCGCTTGTCTCCTTGTAGCACTTGGCGTGCTCAAAGACGGGCACTGGGTTGAAGCTGCATGAGCACCGTCCAAGCAATACAGAAGTGTGCGCTGCCCATAGCCTGCAAAAGGGAAAGTCTCCTTGTCATCTCTAATCAGCCCAAAGACGAGCACTGAATCGGGTTGCATGCAAGAGATGTACAACTCCTTGTAATCTCTAATCTGCCTAAAGTTGAGCACTGAATCGGGTTGCATGCAAGAGATTTGGATGTCTTGTAATCTCTGATTAGCCCAAAAACGAGCACTGAGTCGGGTTGCACGCAAGAGGTAAAGTCTCATGTAATCCCTGATTAGCCCAAGATAAGCACTGAATTGGGTTGCATGCAGGAGGTTAAGTCTCCTTGTAGCGCTTGGCTCGCACTAAGACGGGCACCAGATTGTGCATGCACGAGAAGGCCTCTTCTATCTTTGCACAATTGAAGTCAAAGAGAAGACCTTGACCACGGAATCTTGTTCCCATAAGTCTTATGATGAGCACAGGCTTTTGGACATCAATAGCACTCCAGACCTGTGTTCATGACTGCTGCTATTGACTAGGTACAACGCCAGGAAACAGACAACTTCCGCACCCACACCCACACCGAGGAGCTCACAATAAGTGAGCACGCACACGCGGCGGACACGCGCACACACATAAAAAACACACACCAACACTAACATCAACACGCGCAGGCATGCACCCTCATACACACACACGCACCAGGAAGCCGCTGCTCACGCTGAAGCTGCTGCTGCTACTCCTCGGCACTGAGGAGGAGGGCATTACAACCCTCATAGGTATGGGTGAGTCCGGGAGGTACACCAGCTGCTCCCTCTCCTGCTCTGCCAATGCTTGGCGCTGCAGGGCTGCGCGCTGCTGCTGGCGTGCCACCACGCGCTGCTGCTTGTCCATCTGTGTGTATTTGTGCGTGTGTGTGTTTGTGTTTGTGTGTGCATGCGTATGTGTGAGTCCAGCTCCCCCACGGGGGAGAAGCGTGCCATGTGTACAGTAATCCTGACGGCGATGCCAGTGCCCAGCACTTGACTTTCAGAGCATTACCAGAGGGAATAACGGTAAAGGGCACTAGGCACAACATGTCAACTTTGACCTTGATTGCATGTCTGTGGAGCAGGGAAGTCCTGTCATGTCCACATTTCTTTCACTTTATTCTATTTTTATCCGTGTTATTCCAATTATATCAGAGCACAACTCTAAATTCTTTTCATAAAATAGTCAGAGATACCGTGCGCAGAAACATACGTGTTTTGGAATTCGCCAAGTGCAACTCTTTTGCACGAGCTTTGGAATTTGCCGAGTTGCACTTGACCATATACAAAGCTCGGCAAGTGCAACTCTTTTGCACTTGCCGAATTCCAAAGCACTCAAAATTAGTTAAACCAAAAAAGTGCAAACAGAGTCGCATTTGGCGATTACGGATTATCATCTAAAAATTTGTGCCAGCCAAATTTACAAGAGCCGCACGTGCCGTAAAAAAGGTTGCCCTCGCAAGTAGGCTCATGATCACAGGGAATGGTCAGCTGTAGAGTTGGCCGACCGTACATACACCGTATAAATATGGTTCTGGCCAACCCTAGTCATCTGGTTTGGCCAAGCACTAGAAAGGTGACCTTTCAGGATTTATTAAGTGATGCTTTGAGAGCATCTCCTATGCGATACAGGAAGCAAATGCGTTGAGCAGCACTGGCAACTCTGTTTGAAAACTTTTGAGAACCATGCACACTTTCTGTCCACTTAACAAAAGCGTCATCTTCCAAAACATCAAGGGAGCAGACCATTGTGCGCAGCCCCTTCTTCCCCCAACCCCACACACAAACTCACTTTGCGCTGGATTGGTGTGGGTGGCAGCATGACGCGCACAGGCACAGACGAGCCTGGCAAAAACACAAGCTGCTCCCTCCCCTCGCTGCTCTGCTGCGATGCCTGTGATGACAGCACCTGCTGCTGTGGGATGGGCTGGTGCTGCAGGTTGGACACCACCTGCTTCAGGGGCTGAACCTGCAGTGGTGTTAATTGAAGATTGTGTACGTGTATGCGTGCGTGCGTGTGTGTATGTATGTAAGTGTGTGTGTATGTAAGTGTGTATGTGTGTGTGTGTGCATGCGCGCGTGTGCGTCACAGGGTGCATGTGGAAGGGGTCACAATTGTGACTTACTCCTTTTTCATACTCTCCTTACCTGAATGAGGTCTCCGCTGCGCAAAACAGTGCCTGCTGCTGCCACGCGTGCGTTCACAGTGAGCACGTAGGTTCGTAGCCCTGGCACGCCCAGCTCCTCACTCAGCTGGCCAGCAGTCATGCCCACGGCAAGCTCTCGGGTGTCGATGCCATCCTGCAAGTGTGTGAGCGAGTGTGTGTGTGCGCATGCGTATGTGTGTGTGTGTGTGTTGTATTGACGTGTGCTTTCAGACAGGGTGCAAACTAACGTGGGGGCTACAATCGCGTTTGCCCATCGGCATCAAATTACGCTGTATTAGCCCAACCACCCCCTGGGCGCTCCACGGTCACGGAAAGATTAGGCATGGGGATTGGACCAGCTATGGCAGAGCAATCAAAGAGCAAGCCGTAAGCCAGCAGACATCCACCAATGCATACACACGCACAAACTCACGTGCACACACACACATACACACACACACTAATGCAAACAAGCACACGTGTAGTCCCACACACATGTGTTTGCACCACTACGTTCACGGAAGCTTTAGTGGGCGCCCGCAAACGAAAACGGTCGTGGCGCAGGAAGGGGTCCACCCCCGGCTGCTCAGCACCTCCCACACTTCCATCACCAAAGGAGTCTCCACTCTGCTCGTGTGTGTGTGTGTGTGTGTGTGTGTGTGTGTGTGTGTGTGTGTCCAAAAAAAGCCTTTTGTCTAAACAAGTAATAAACCATACCAGCAGGAGCTACCAACTTTTGCTCTTTGTTTGCTTTGAGCTAAAGGCCTGCAACTGCAAAAACCAGTCCGACTCCTTGCCAAAGCGATATCAAACCTTGGAAAAGATCATTAAATCAAACGCAGTACTTCTACTGATAAGTGTCTCCTCCTGATTCCAGCCCTGGTGCCCTCACACTGAATGATTTGACTCTGCTGTATGTTTCAAAATCCCATTAATTAGAGGGCTTTCCTGTCTTGCCCCTGCAATCCTCACATCAATGTACCTTGGCAACTTCACAGGATCATGCAACTAACTGAAGACAAAAGACGCCTTCCGTCCTCTCCAGCCTCAAGTTGTTCCTGTGCCTCAGAAACAACATTGTTTTTATGTAATTGCTGTCAAAAGCAAGCCAGAACCTTCGAGGGGCCTGGTCCCTGATCCATGCACATACTTCCACACGCACGTTCTCCCCACTATGCCTAGTAATATGCGCATCAAGTGTGCGTAAGCATCCATCACTGGTGCGTGGGAACCCACACATCTGATGTGTTTCCTACAAATAAACCAACGACATATGTACTCGCGCACACTTGACGCGCTTCATGTTTTCTCAAGCAGGTGTGTCTAGCAATTTGAGGGCAAAGATCACCACACCTACACGCTCACTTACACACAAATGACAAATGACACAAACCTGGTCAGCAGCTCCATGCAGAAGGTGTACGCCCAGCGATTTGAGGGCACAATCTTGAAGTGGGGAGCCAATGGGCCGGACCTTTTGGTCATGCACGCCCAACTTGTGCATGGTCAGCCACTTTTTGTACTGCACCTCCTGCAGTGAGGCAACAAAGGAAAAAATTTGTGTGTGTGTGTGTGTGTGTGTGTGTGTGTGTGTGTGTGTGTGTGTGTGTGTGTGTGTGTGTGTGTGTGTGTGTGTGTGTCGGACCATGACCAAAGCTAGCACCATTTTGTTTCGTTCCTTTTGAGGCGCCCAGCCTATTTAGTCCTTGTGGTGTGGTGCTTAAAAATTGGCTAGTGCTTGCAACACTTATATCCCATTCTAAAAGTCGCCAAGGTGGCTGTGTTCGCTACAAAAGGTCAGCCTCAGCAACTTCTGAAGCGAACACAGCCAACACACAAACGCCTTGCAGCTGACGGAAACATGTCACTTCTTGAACCTGTCCCAACAAAACATCACCGTCTTCATTGCAAAAGAAAAGTAACAAGACAGACCACAGTGTACACTTGTGGCTTCCGTGCAGCTCTGACGCAGGCCATATCGTTTCTTGCTGCTTTAGGAACATCGTGATGCGCTTCATTGTCCGCATGGAAGCCGTTTGAACGTACACCACTGTACCTTTCTTCATTACCTTTCCTTTGTTACCTCAGTATATTCACCTTTATCAACCATAACCTGAAAAAGGCTCACAATGCTTGGATTTAATCAGCGCGTGCACAAAAAAAGTAGGAGCAAGAGAGATGAGGCCCACAAACGCATACAGTCTTCTTTTTCCACTTTCACGACCCACCCACTCTCAGTTGCGCGATTACACAACAGAGGTCCAGCGAAGGGGCGCACCCACCTTGTCCAACCACTCACCCACCTTGTCCAACCACTCGTCCTCGTTGCTCAGCTTCTCCTTGTACTTCCAGTGCGCGGCAAAGCCGTACTCTGCGATGTAGTGCATCTTGTGCGTGCGGAACTGCACCTCCACTGGGAACTCCCCCTCGCCTGCACGTGGTACATTCGCGGGTCAAAGCATATGGATGTGATCGTGTGTTCCATGCAGGTAAAACGGTTAGGTTTGGCCAGAACCAAATACCTATGTACGGTGCACATACGTTATTTTTGGCAGGGACATCTCCAAGTAGGCTCCGCCAGTGCTAGACTAATGTACCTACTTATTACCCTGATCAAATGCACGCACCTATACCAATTGCATGTGCAAATTTGATTCCATGCGACTGCTGATACAGTTTCATGCACCTACTTATCACAACTGCATGTGCTTGGACGTGCTTGGACGTGCTTGGACGTCTCACAGTTGTGTGCACCTACCGATCAATCAATTTCAAGTGCAAATTTGATTCCATGCGACTGCTGATACAGTTTCATGCACCTACTTATCAAAACTGCACATGCTTGGACGTCTCACAGTTGCGTGCACCTACCGATAATGGTTTCATGCAGGCTCTGGTACCCATTGGGCTTGCGCTCGCCCTTGATGTAATCCTTGGAGCGGTTAGGCATGGTGCGATAGAGCTCCTGCGTGCATAAAAGTGTGTGTGTGCAAGTGAGAGAGCATGTCTGTGCGCACGTGTGTGTGTGTGTGTGTGTGTGTGTGTGTGTGTGTGTGTGTGTGTGTGATAGAACTAGAGAGAGAGAGAGAGAGAGAGAGAGAGAGAGAGAGAGAGAGAGAGAGAGAGAGAGAGTGAGTGAGTGAGTGAGTGAGTGAGTGAGTGAGTGAGAGCGCCCCAGATTTTACTGCTGAAGGATTATGACTTTATGAATTGTCATTCTTGGCTGCAATCTGTATTAAACACACTCGCAATTTGCCTGCCGTATACGCTCGGTGTCTGCTGACCTCAACCTCACCCTTGCGTCAACCCCCACCCTAAAAATAATACCAACAACATCATACCCTCTGTTTATGTGAATACGAGCTGCCTTCAAGGAGCAAAAGCATATCAGGGTAATTCATACGTGGATGGCTTGCAAAGAAGTAGTGGGATGAATAGAAGCTACAAGACATATATACGAAGGAAGCCTGTGACTGATATGAGTGCCCAGTAATGATTGTGTTTACCTAATTGTAGAAGGGTTTTCTGCACACTGCATACAGTGTGACACCTTAATAGTATGTCATGAAGGAGCCCTCCTGCACCTCACCCTTACCTAATAACCCCTAGCTATAAACTTTTCATCTTAACCCTAAACACTACTGACAACTGTTAGGGACGAGGTAAGCCTCAAAGTCTGCTTGCCCAACCCTGGCTGCTTCCTCATTTCCTTTACAAACCCCCCCCTCCCCCCACCCCCCCACACGCACGCACATACACATACACATGCACGCACATACACATACACACACACCTGGCCATCACCATTTGCAAATCTATAGACCCACCCCTCACCTGCACCACTCGCAGCGCCACGTAGCAGTCGTGCTTGTGGTTTACCACCACGCGCAGGGCGGTCACATCGTACACCTGTGGGCGTGCAATAGGATGTAATTGGTCAGATATAGTTGAGCCTCATCGAGGGTTGCTTGTTGCGGCACATCACACATTCCGGCGAATGGTGTCATACGCCTGTGGGCGTGCACACTACAATGAAGTCTGCCATAAATGTACGTTTGAATAGCGGGCACACATAAGCTGATGATAGAAAAGGACCATAATTAAACGTACTTAGGTATAATGCAGCTATCAGTATGAGTCCTTTTGCGCCGCTGCTGAGTATTCTTGCGCCATTAAGTGTTCTGTTCTTTATATGCAACAACAAATCACAGCAAATAGAAGGTTCAGGACATTGACTTTTCTGTGTGGCGTGCGCAGCTCATGCTAACCTCTTGTCCCAGCCGAGCACCCACGCGCACTGGCCCCATACACACCCACATGCAAATACTTACGTGCATGCCCAAACTCACACAACACACCATACACAACTGCACACACACACATACACACACGCACCTGATCCAAGGTGCTCTTGCCACTGCTTTGCATCTTCTGCCAGATGCCGTACAGGTTCTTGGGCCGGCCACTGATGTCCTCGTACTGCACCCCCCGTGCATCCAGGCCAGCCTTGATGCGCGTGATGGTAGACTCCAGGGCCTCTGAGTCCTGCCGCTGGGCCACCTGCGTGCATGCGTGTATGTGTGTGTGCGTGCGTGTGCATGGCATGCGTGTAAGCACGAATGCTTGCGTGTATGTACCCAAGTATGGTATGTGCTAGCACGCGTGTACACGTGCATAAAGCAGCGCATGCGTACATCTCACTCTGGCTCTAGGCGCACACACACACATTGTGTGATTGCTCAAGCTTCTGGGAGGGGTGCACACCTGCTTGCTTAGGGTTCTGTGTGCCTCAGGGTGTATGACAGAGAACGCCAGGTCCTCTAGGTCTGCCTTCAGGCACCAGATGCCCAAGCGGTTGGCCACGACCGAAAAGATGTCCAGGGTCTCGTGCGCCAAGCTTACCTGAGGAAAACGAGGGCAATTGGTGTGTATGATTGCATCGGTTCAATGAACGGTGAGGGTGGGTCATCGTTGACACTTGCATGCGATGAAGCTGGCTTTTTCAATGGGCCTGCCAACGGCTACTTCAACGCTGCCAACACACTTCGACAACCAATGCATTATTTTATCCTTTCTTCAATCCCTGCAAGACTGTTGGAGACGAAGGTGACATCATCAACAAATTTGCTCTGCTTGGGAGGTGAGGATAGCGTGGTTGATAGAGTGTTTGTGTGCTGGAGTAGCCAGGAGAAGGCACACAAACACATACGCGCACACAAACCTGCTGCTTCTCCTAGTTTTTGGACTCCTAAAATCCAGTAATTAGGAGAGGAGCAGCACAACGAGCGCTAGCACACCTGGCGGTCCCTGGGAAGGGCACCACACGTCCTCATGTCATGCACACGGCAGGTGAGCTTGATGAGCACTGCCTTCACATCCTCCATGGCCAGCAGCACTGTGGGTGGACATGCATATGTATCATATCACGGTGCATGAGATTCAAGTGCGATTGTGTGTGGATGTGTGAATGTGCACGTGTGGGAGGGTGGCTGTGACGCCCTCAGATCAAACGATAGGCCCTGGGAAGTGCTCTCCATGCTCACATGGTTGGATCAGGCCCTCACTGATTTAGCACAGCAGCATCCTAACTGGAAGCCGCTTGAAAAAAGCAGTCACACTTACTGCGTCTCCATTTCTCGTCCGTAAGCTTGTCCCTGTTGTTGCGGAACACACAGCTGATTTCGCTAATGGCAGTCACCCGGTTCACCAGCTGCAGACCGTTGAAAGGCAAAATAGGAGTTAGGACAAGCGAAAACTTGGTGAGAAGCAGCATGAAGGATGCTGTGCACTCAAGAAAGCACGACGTGTTTGATGACTCACAGCAGGGGAGTGAAATGAGTTTGGGTTCCCTGTCTGCACAGTACCTTGGACTGAACACACATGCACACACACACACACATGCACACAGACACACACGAGCACATGTGAAAATTACTGTGCTTGCACACATGACGCTCACACCTGCATAACGCTGGATGGCATGAATTCCTCCATCTGGCTTTCAAGCGAGGGGTTGTGCACACGGAGAGAATCGTGCAGGAGGCCAGATGCCACGCACTCAGCATCCAGACCCAGCTGAGCAAGCTGGAAAAGACGTCGGTATTTGTGTGTGTGTGTATGTGTGTGTGTGTGTGTGTGTGTGTGTGTAATTGAGTGTGTGTGTATCTCCTGGGCAGCCAAGAACGTTCTCAAAAATCGATTTTCCTTGTAATCCAGACAAGCTTCCAGTTCTGCAAGGATGCCTGGTAACACCAGAGATCCATAAAGACTTTCAGTCAGTGCCAGGGAGGAAGAGTACAAGCTGCACACACACCTGCAAGCCCACCAGCACGCTATGACTCAGCTGCGAAGACCCGTCCTTACGGTTCTGCCCTTCGTGGGCTTTTGCTGCTAAAAGGAAGGCGTTGGATACCAGCTCGGTGCAGAAGACCTCATGCCGCCCCTGAGACACATAAGAGCAGCCGTTGCACAGACGTGGGGCTTGCATGAGGGAAGGAAAAGGAATGCGCGCTCGCCTTGCATGGCGTAGGCATGAAGGGTGTGCATTAACCTTGCGCAGCTTCTTTTGCCACTAATCAAGTTCCACAGGCAACCAAGAGGCAGAGAGGCAACCCTTTTCCTCTCCCTTAAACTGTGAAACCCACAAAATGCTTCAGAATCACTGGAGCCCACCTGCAAATCCCTGAGAAGGCTTTTGTCCACGCCAGGAAAGAAATCCTGCTCGGTGGTGGAGGAGGGGATGGCCTGTGCGCAGTAGCGTGTGTTCGTGCGTGGGTATGCGTGCGTGTGCGTGGAAATCCGGGAATCCTACTCGCACGATGTTTTTGAGTTCCGTGATAGCGTCAATAATCGTGCGCACTCACGGCACACGACACGCACAACCCCCTCACCCTTGAGTTAGTGTCGTGCTTAAGGGACACGTCCTCCTCGCCACTGCCTGGCCTGCGGAGGACGCTGTTGGAGCTGCTGTTGGCGGAGGAAACAGGGGCTGGTAAGTCCTTGCTGCTGTCCTTGCTGTTGAAAGCCCTGCTCAACAAGCCGGGGAGTTCCACCACATTGTTGCTGCTGATAGTGTTGCTGTGGGAGTGGGGCGCGGGGTTGGAGTTGGTGTTTTGGACGACCGGAGCAGTGGCGAAGCCAAAGGTCTGCGTCAGCGGAGTTGCGTTGGCTACCCTCTCCACGCTGCTGCACGGTGGTGAGCTGCTGGTGCTGCCCTCACTGGAGCGAGGGAGGCGCTGCTGCTCCTCCCTTGCTTGATTTTCTGCTGAGGAGGGTTTGACTCCTCCGTGCTCAGGTGACGTACTCATCACGCGCACCCCGAGCTGGAAAGAGCGCCTGCTCGAGGAACTGAAGGACACGCGCTCGGCGAGTTGCATTGCTGAGTTGTTGAGAGAGCTGCATTGCTCGGCAACAGCCGAACTACTCAGACGACTCCCGGTGGAATTCCCCATAGGCACAGTCCTCGCGCGTGCACTGCTCCCATTTTTCCCGAACGGCAGGCTCGGGGAAGAGGTGCCCACTATGTGAGCCATTAATAGGGGGGCCAGAGACAAGGTACGCCTCGATAATTACTGTCAAGACACGGTATCGTTTGTTTTCCGTGCTATATGATGTGTAATAATGTTTTGATTCTGATATAGAAAACTTGATTCTACTTTTAGAAACTAGGGCTTTTTTTATCATGCTGGAAATGAAAAGGTAGGACTGCGGTTTGCAGGGGGCCCCTAGCTATGTTTCCTCCCACTAGTTATGGAGAGGGCGAACCACGTGGCACGCGAGCAGAATTTAGTTCTACTGCTCTAAGGGTTTGAGCCCAATGAAAGGGGGGAAGGGCAGACTTAAAGGCCCACTCGTGTATCTTCTTATTCTCTCTCTCTCACATGCTTCTGGTTCCATCTCCCGCCTGATGTCGGAGTGCAGAGGTGATATGGTCGTGGCTGCTTGGTGAACCAGGCCACGCCAACGAACGCAATGTTGAATGCGCCCTGCAAGGTAGGCAGCAGCAAGAGAAGAATGGGAGTGGTGAGGGGAGGAAGAGGCACCTCGTATACATAAACGCATGTGCACAAGTGCGCAAACAGCATGTGGGTGCATTCACAACCACTGCGTAACACGCATGCTGGAAATGAGAGCAAAAATGAACTAGGAAATTTGGGTGTGAAGTAGATGGTCGCCCCCTGCCTAAGTCACCCTTAACAGGGCCAATAAACTTTTCACTCAATTCAAAGCCCCCTATACCTCATTTAAATGCAAGATACTCGATTTTATATCTAAATCATTTGACATTTGCTGAAAACTTGGCATTCTGGGGGGCTATGTGGGGCCCGATGCGTATTTTTGCACCCACTTTGGCAGGGAAAAGCAGGCATTTCTGAAGTTGCCCCGATCGACCTCTGCTTCTTGATTCAAGCATTATAAATGTTGAATGCTATATAAAAATGCTGTAAGGTCGAATTTACATGGGGCCAATCGGTGGCCTGGCTAATTTTTGGTGGAAATTGTTCACCCCTGACATGCAGCAATTTCCGCCTGTGCTATTTCGGCTCCATATAAAATTTCCACATTCACACCAGAGTTGCGGGGTGAATTATCAAGCCCTATAAAATTTAAAGGGCGCAGATTGGTGCAGTCTGTGAGCAATGGTGTCTGTTTTTGTGCGTTGCATTCTCAATTATTTTTATTTATCTTTTTATTATTGCGAGCCACGTGGTGCACCCACTGGGTCTTTCCGCCTGCTTTCTTTGCAGGCAAGTTAAGAACAAATTAAGCTCATTAATCCAAATGGAAGTATAGTCTGATATATTACCGTCCGTTTACGATCACTTCGGAAATTAATAATTATTTGGCCAGAAAACGAAAATTTTTATTAATTCTTGGAGGCCTCTCCGAACTGGCTTCCGAAGTGATAAATTATTTTTTAGTGGTTTTAAGGGTGAAAATCGAAATGCTCCAAGCGCGCCAGTGTGAACCCCCTGGCCGGGTTCTTGAAGCCCCAGTCCCCAGCTGAAAGGCTGGCTGCTCAGCAGCGGGACTGTGAGAA
>Ga0307945_1003057_pt1 | contig 13573 bp, 12 predicted proteins | sample OrgLakmetagen228_FD_201818 | JGI IMG/M metagenome (GOLD analysis project Ga0307945, IMG submission 201818) | Saline water microbial communities from Organic Lake, Antarctica - #228 | ecosystem: Environmental > Aquatic > Non-marine Saline and Alkaline > Saline | place: Antarctica: Organic Lake...
CGTGCTTCCAGAGTTGGCCACAGTATTAATTTGTAAAATGCGCATTTTAATGTGTAAAAATAAATTTTAAGTATAGTTTAAGGTGAACCATTCAGTGACAAATTACGTAGTCTTAAATTTTAAGTTTTGGATGACTAATTTAAGGCTCTTTCTTTATTATTTCTGTGTTTCTGCCTAGCCTCTAAATTATTCGATACTTTTCGTTTACCCCTAAATATGTCTTGGCGTTTATTATTGAAAACATATAATTCTATTTTTGGGTAAATTAAGCCAGTATTAAAGGGATTAATGAACTCAAGTTCTAAACTACAATCTTTTAGATTCTTTAAGTTTAATATTTTTATATCTTATGCATTAGAAAGTAAAGTACTAAGATTGTTCATCAACAGTGTTATTTGATTCTAGATTGAACTAATTGGCTGTTTTTTTTTGTAAATTAAATTTTATTTTTTTGTTAAATTCTGTAGTTTCAACTTTTATTTTCTTTTAAAATTTGTTTACCATAAATATATAAAGCATTAAATATCTGACATATTTATAATTTATACGAGCATCTAAGCATGGCTTGATGAAAGTCGCGCAAATAAAATTAATTATTTGGGCTACTGATAATAAAGATTACTTGAACATCAGCATCGAAAGCTTTTTTTTAGACACCCAAAAATTTTACGAAATCTTTTGCTATTTTAATATTACTACTTATGGTAAATATCATGTTAACTCGAAAGACTTTCACCCTACCTAATATTCTACTTTATTAAAGCTTTAAATAAAGTAGAAGCTTTATTTAAGTTATAATTGGCGATTATACTTTTCTTAACTTCCTCTTTCAACGAGTTTCTATGAGAGTTTGGCGTTGAAGAAAAACGCAAAGCATGTTCTTTAGACATTTTGAGTTGACTTTTTTGCACCATATTATTTTTGACTTTACTTGCTAATATGTCGTAATCGGTTTGTTGAATAGATAAATTTATATCTAAATTTTTAAGTGAGTCTAAAATTAATTGAGGCTTCTTGATTAGTTTCTCAAATTCTACTATTTTTATGATACTGCGATTATCGAACACAAATGTATGGTATTCAACATAATCTTCAATATACTTGTCGATAAGTTCTACATTAAGGCTTGAACCCTTATTATTCATAATATATAGAGAAGCTACAGATTCTAATGGTTCACGTATTATAATTAACACCGGCAATTTTGATTGAAAGGCTAATTTTATAGCACCGACAGTATGTAGATGGTGACTAAATATTAGCTCTGGTAGCACTGCCGAGATTAGTTTGGTAAAATAAGTATTTCCACTTCTGGGATAGCCAGCAAAATAAAAGGAGTCTTTTCTATTAGGTAGTTTTAATTTACTTTTACCACATTTTTTGAACCATAATTTATACAAAATCGCATTTCTCATGAATAATCTTCTTAACATAAAACTTCTTTTTTTATTTCCCTCATTATTACATCATCTTTAAAGTCAATAGCCCTCTTGTGCGCTTTTTCTGAATATTCTGCTTTTAACGTTTCTTTCTCAATGTACCGTTTCATTCCTTCCGCTATAGCCTTTGGAGTTTGTTGCACCATCATACCAAACTTACCATATCCCACTACTTCCCTGCACCCACTGCAATTGGTTACTAGCGTAGGTTTACCCAAGATCATGGCTTCACAAAGCGCCATTGGCATGGCTTCCGAAACTGATGTCATTACAAATACATCAGCGGCAAGAATATATGGATAAGGGTTCTTTACAAAGCCTTTTAAAAACACTTTATCTTCTACATTTGCCTTTATAATTTGTTGTTGTAATGTTTTCTTTAAATAGCCCTGTCCATAAATATGAATATTGAAGTCCATATGTTTTGACTTAAGAATTGTCGCGGCTGCGATTAATTTATCGTAGCCTTTAACGGGGAAATAACTCCCAATGGCCACAAAAAGCATACAAGTATGGCTATCATGCTCAATAGGTGTTTTAGCCTTTTCATACACGGCTTTTTCATCGAGGAAATTATAAATCACTGGCATTTCCTTGAAGGCGCCAAATAAAGTAATGAATTCATTTTTGGCATCCTGCGAAACAAATACAATACTGTCTAGTTTATCATATCTATTTTTTTTTACGAAATCCTTATAATTTTTATTTTGATAGAATTTGTAAAAATTTTTGTTTGTGACATAAGATGAATGTACCCAAGAAACTGTTTTTTTAGCATGTGGAATAAAGAATAATAAATCTGTGAAATTACCATCTAAGAAGGATATCGCTACATCGTAATGATCTGTTAATTTATTTCTTATCTTTCTTTCAAACAAGTAAGTAAAACCTAATTTCTTTTGCAAAAAAGCTAAAATGCGAACTGCATTATTATTGCTGAATAAAGGAACTACTTTTACCTTAGCTGGTACTTGATTTAGATACGTGCCTACATTAGCTACCACACATAATGTGATTTCATAAGCTCCTTCATTTTCAAATTGGGCCAAAATATTTAAAAGCGCTCTTTCTGCTCCGCCTCCTACTAATGAAGGAATTAAAAAAAGGATTTTCTTTCTGTATACTTTAAAACTCATTTTCTATTGTATCTATAACTTGATCTGATGTTTTAAACTCAACATTGGGCCAACGTTTTACTATTTCTTTTAATAATAGTTCTAGTTGTTCTAAATTTTTAGTTCGGTTATCTTCGTGAATTCCTCCGATGTAGTTTAATCTATGCGACCCAATAATAGCTGGTTTACCCCAACGAAAAGCTATATTAATTCTGTTTAAACAATCAGAAACCCAATCTATAGAAGGGTCTAGGCTCGGTTCAAAAAAAGCATTGCGAACCAAATAATATTGGCCTAATCTATTTTTTTGCCCTAAGTAATGCCTTTTATAGTGATGAGTATGTTTTTTATTAGTAAGACTTGGTTTTATTTGATTGGTGATTCCTTGTAAATAATTGACTCCATTTTCTGCTAAAACTTTTTCTACAAAATCATCCCAGATATAGCAGTTAGCTATAAATGATTTTGAATTAAATCCAAAATAGGATTTGAAAAATTGTAGTGATTCTTCGAGTATTTTTTTTTTATTTTCTTGTTCTTCCTTAGTGAAATAATCAAGTCCTTCCATATAGTTAAATCTTAAATGACTTGGTTGAGAACTGATACTGATCATTTGATATTCGAATGCCTTTTTAACTAGCGCATCATTATTTTGTAGACTTTTCATCCACTGGTCCACATTTAAATGTTCACGACCGTGACATTGAAATCTCAAAAATTGCTCTTTTTGGCCATGATCCCACGCCTTTTCAACACCTTGACAATGCGGATATCTTCCCCATGTTTTTGTAAAAGGTTCCCAATGGTATTTTGCGAAATTATCCTGACTTATTTTTTCAAAATCTGGATTACCCATCACGGCGTTGGCGGTAAATATTGCTGGTTTATTATTTTTATCCTTAACACTTCGCAACTTTTCAAATAAGGCTTCAAAATCTTGAACACCTGCTAAAGTATCGTATTTTAAATAAGAATCTAATCCTGGCTTCAATTGTTTGTTTTGTAGACTATTAAAAACATTTTTAGAGGGCATTCGTATGCTTCCCCAATCATCACTTTCGAAAACTACTAGTTTTCTTTCGGTAGTTGGTCCTTGAACGTTGAGTAGGTTACGCTTTAAGTTTTTATAAATATTTTTTAACATCAATATTATCTCATTTTTTTGAAATTAACTCGCCTAATTGTGAGGACGTCATAAATTCTACAGAAGGCCATTTCTTTAGAATTTCTGTCAATAAAATAGTTAGTTGGTTTAAACCTCGCGTACGATTTTTTTCATCTAAACCACCTACGTAGTTAACTCTATGTGAACTTATTACAGCGGGTTTATGCCATTTAAAAGCATTTTCTATTTCATTCAGACAGCTACTCACCCAATTTTTACTGCTATCACTTGGTTCAAAAAAGCAATTTCTTGTTATATAGAACTGGTTAAATTTATTTTTTTGACCTAACCAATGTAAGTGTGTTTTTTGTTTTCCTGCTCCCTGAGGTTCAGATTGTATTTTAGATGCAGACATGTACTTAATACCATTTTGAGCAGAAATAGACTCTAAGCTGTTGTTGAACGGTCCATTAGGTGGCACAAAAAAATCAGCTTTATAACCATGTATGCATTCAAAAAGTTCTAATCCCTCTTTAATTATTATTTCCTGATAGGTAATGTCTGATAGGATTTCTAAATCATAAGCAGCCTGATAATCTATATTGTATTTATTTGTATTCGCGTAACCCCAACAGTTTAATTCAAAAGCTGCATGCGTACTTAGATCTTTAGCTTGAAGATGTCTCATCCAGACTTGCACATTTAGATGTTCACGTCCATGAAACTGTGGCACAAATAATTCCTCTTTTAATCCTTCTTGCCACATTTTAAAAGCATTGTGATGGTTGTATTTTTCAAGTGTCTTGGTGAAAGGTTCGTGAAAATATTCTTTAAAATTCGATTCTTTAATTTTTTCAAAATTAGGGTTTGCAACTACACTTACCGCAGTAAAAACTGGGCTTTTTTTATTTATATCTTTTAGTTTATTTAAAGTTTCATAGAGTGCTCTAAAATCTATTTCGGTTGCTAAGGTATCATTATTAGTATATCGTTGCCTTTCATAGTTACCCATTGCAATACTTTGGTTCACTAATTTGTCTTTTACCCTATTTGAAGGCATTCTAATACTTCCCCAATCATCACTTTCGATGACGACAATTTTTCGGCTGGTTCGCCAGCCGGGTATATTTGAAAGTGTTTTTATTATTTTTTTTAACATTAAAATTTACTGATTTGAAATTTTTTTCAATCAAAGCCTTAAATACATAGTCCGTTTTTTTTAAGACTCTTCGTAAAAAAACTTAGTTATATTTTCATATTCGTTAATGGCTAATTTCCTTTACTTATTTTTGTTGACCATCAAATCTTGGGTTTCCTCTACATATTTATCGACATTAAATTGAGTAACTAAAATGCCGTTTTCATTATGGATTACAATGATTTGAGCTGCTGCATGAAAGTTAAACAACATTGTCACACATCCAAAGCTTTGAACTTTCACCATTTATTGTAATTTGGTTTTTATTGCTTTTTCATACTTGTAAATTATAAATCATCAATATTTTGTGAATTTGTAAAACAATACAATTTAATTTTTTAAATAATAAATCCTCTTTTTAAGCACTATAATTAAAAAAAGTATTGACTTAAATAATAGATAGGTTAATTATAAATTTTTACGTTTTATATTTACTAAAGTTGAATTTTACCAAATCTCTTTTCATAATCTACAATATCAGTCTGCATTTTTCTATAAGCCAGCTTACGAGACCACATTGTCGTGTAGTACTCCTTGTAATCATTATGTTTGGATGTATTTGATCGTCTTATTTCTAGTCGCTTACCTTCTTTATGAATGTTTGATTCTTCTAAAAATTTATTTAAATCTTCTTCTAAATTTTCAGTAGAACCTAAATATGTTACAATACATTTTCCAGATGAATCCAGTATATAACTTGATGAAGAGCGATACGGGTAGATATAGATCCAGAGTGAAAATGGGAGAAGTTTTGCAGCTAAAACCCCCAATGTATAACTCATAGTTCTTTTTAGCCATTTTTTCTTTCCTTTGTGTTTAGTAAAGATAGGATTTGACTTCGTGAAATGATATGCCGAAACTAACTTAGCGTATGGGTTCCTAAGAAAAGCTATAGTAATTAGTTTATTATACTCCTTATCACCTAGCACTGCCTTAAATTCCTTCGCTCTAGCATGACCAATAGTTCCCTGAGAAAAAGATTCAGATTTATACTCCACACCGTTTATAATTAAACCATGAATTTGTCCATCCAGACCGTAGTATTCTAATAACGCTCTTTCAATTGAGGAAGAAGCTGTTTTGGGAATACTTATAACCAAAAGGTTGTTTTTGTTACTGTGAAACATATATATTTAAATTATTGATAAGCAATAGAGTTGAAAAGTAAATTATTTTTTGTGATTGTATAACTGAAAAAAAATAAAGTGAAGCTTTAAAGATTAATAATTAGTTTCCTTATAAAATTGGTATAATGTGAATTTTTATAAGCTTACATTTATATATGACTCATAAAAACCCGATCCCATTTTTTATAAGTTTCTTCGTAAGAGAACTTAGTTATATGCTTATAACCGTTGACGGCTAATTGGTTCAACTTAGTACAGTTCATCATCAAATCTTTGGTTTCCTCTACATATTTATCGATATTAAAGGGAGTAACTAAGATGCCATTTTCATTATGGATCACAATGTCTTGAGCTGCTGCATACGAATTAAAGAGCACTGGCACGCACCCAAAGCTTTGGGCTTCCACTAAGACATTTCCAAAACCTTCATAAGCGGAAGTCATGTGAAATATTTTGGCTTTTTTGTAATAGACATCTGGGTTAACCTTTCCAAAAAAAGTGACTCTGTCTAGCAAATGTTTTTGGCAAAATTCCTCCATTTTTTTCTTTTCTTGACCGTCACCTAATACCCAAAATTTCCAATCCGGAATTTCGTCATGTAGCTTTTTCCAAATTTGTAGTAAAAGATCTACTCTTTTCTGAGGAACATTGAGGCGTCCCACAAATAAAACAATATTTTCTTTATCTAAAGTAGCCATATTTAATTTTGGCCTTTGGAAAGGATTTGAAATTCCGAATATTTTAGCATCAAATTTTTTAAGAGAAGGTGCTAGAAAAAAAAGTTCAGGCTTAAATCTTTCTGATAGCATGACGAAAGCATCCGTGTTTTTAACAATAAAGCTCAACTCAATATTTTGTTTTAAAATATGATATCCTAAAATAAGTTTTCTAGTAAGTAAAATATTAAGAAATCCTATTTTTTTACTTTTAAACAATTCTTTTATGATGTCTTTATGGTTATCATAGAAATTAAGCGGATTGATCCTCAATGTATTGATCATCTTTGTTTTTACTGGTTTGTTTTTCAGTAGTAGCTTGGTTAAACTTACAGAATATCCTGTTTGATTTATAATACAATCAATAGCCTCTTTTTCTAAAATAATTTTTAATTGATTTTCTTCTTTTATATTAATATAATAAAGTGTAATCCCTTCAAAATCCTCTTGTCTAGTGTTTTGGCTTCCGACAGAAACAATAATGGAATGGTGTTGTTTAGATTGAAAAATCTTAGCTAACTTAGAAGTACTTCTTTCAACCCCACCAGCATTTGGATCAAATTTTTGAGTTAAAAGTAGTGCAATATTCATAGTTGATTAAGTTTATAAAAAAATTCCTATAGCAGTTCGTATTGAAAAGTCATCATCTCCCAAAAACCAAGACACCTGAGGAAGAAAGACAGAAAATAAACTAAAGTTTTCTAGTAAATAGGAAACGTGAAACAAAAACATTGGAATAGAGAAAATTAAAAACAAACTCAAGCCTTTGTTTAGGTAGCTTATACGCTTTCTACTCCAATTGTATCTTTTTAGAGTTAACTGCAAATGAATAGCCGCCGCCAAAATAAAAAGAGAGGCTATCACCTTTGCTCTACCTTGAATTGAGGGGGAAAACTCTAAAAAATTGGAAAAAGTATATAAAGCAATTCCTACTGAAATCAGAAAAGTTAAATTAGGATCTGTTCGCTTATTCAAATAAAATAAAAACAATATAAAAGTTAAACCTACAATATTAAAAGTCTGGTAGAAACCTGGACCGTATTTTTTATAAAAATTTTGACTCTCTGTATCTTTATTATCAGATCTTTTCACATATCTTTTAGAATCTTCTTCGGAAGTTATAACATTTGACTGTGTCTGATTTTCAACTAACGATGTTTGTGGCAAATAAGACTCTATACTAGTAAAACTCAGGGAGACAAAAAATGATAGTATATATACTGATATTAGGAGATACTTTCTATGCTTTAACAAATAAGCTAAGATGGCGGGTATTAGAAAAAGTACATAAGAAAAGTGTACAAACATTGAAAACAGGATAGTGAAAAGATATTTTTTCTCTTTTTTAAAACCTCTTTATTGATTTGTTTAGGCAGACCAGTTTTACTGTACTCTTTCAAATAGTTTGAAGCTATACTCTCTAAAGGTTCCCTGAATAAGATAAAACAAAGCACTTTTTTGTTTAAGTATATTTTAAGAGGCGCAATTCTATGTAAGTGTGAAAGTCATTTTTTGGTAGGGAAAAAATTTCTAAATAAAAATTTGGCATAAGTATTACAAGAACGTTCATAACCATCAAGTTATTAATCAAGTTTAAAGAAACTACACCACGCTATTTTTATCCTTTATGTTTATTTTTCATCTTCAATTAATAGTGAAATCTATATCAAAAAGGGTGATCACAAATTATTTTACTTATTAAATTAATTATTTTTATAAAATTTAAATTGTGATAAAATACAGTTTTCAATTTTTTTTAGCTGTCTAGGTTTATCATTAGTAAAGCCTTCTGATTTACACCTATACTATTCCATAGCTTCTCCTAATTGAGTTGAGGTTACAAACCTGACCTCTGGCCAACGCTTTAATACTTCTTTTAAAAGTTTTTCTAGTGCTTTTAACCCTTGCTCTCTATTATTTTGATTTAGTGAGCCTATGTAATTTGTTCTGTGAGAGCTAATTACTGCTGGTTTGTTCCATTTAAAAGCATAGTATATGTTGTTAAGACAGTCATTGTGCCAATCTTTATTTGGGGCGTTGGGTTCAAAAAAAGCATTCCTAGTTAAATAAATTTGTCCATGTCTATTCTTTTGTCCAAGCCAATGAAAGTGTTTTTTGAATTTGTTATTACCTCGAGATTCACTTTGTACTTTTGATGCACCCATAAATTTGATGCCTTTCTGCGCTGAAATTTCTTCTAATTGGTTGTTGAACTTTCCATTTGGTGGTACAAAAAATACTGATTTGTAACCATGAATTTGTTCAAATAAATCTAATCCTGTGCTTATAATTTCCTTTTGATTCTGGATATCTTCTACTTTCTCGACATCAAATGCCGCTTGGTAATTGATATTATAAGGTGTTTTTGTATGGATTGCCCAACAGCCTTCATCAAAAGCTAATCGAGTTGCTTTGTCGTTGGTTTGTAATTGTCTTAACCAAACATTAGCATTTAAATGTTCTCGTCCATGAAATTCAGGATAAAATAAGTTTTCATCTATTCCTTGCTTCCACATAGATATGGCATCGCTTTGTCCATAACGTTCCAAAGTAGTAGTGAATGGCTCAAATTCAAATTTTTCGAAATTATTTGCTTTTATTTTCTCGAAATCTGGATTTGCCACTACACTAACCGCTGTGAATACTGGTGAGTTCCCGTAGTTATCTTTGAATTTTGAGAGCGTATCAAATAGATGCTCTAAATCTTGCTTAGATGCTAAGGTATCTGTATTGTTATACCTTTTGCTTTCACCCTTTTCAAGCGAAAGTCCTTTAGATTTTAGTCGTTCTAATGCTGCTAGTGAAGGCATCCTAATACTTCCCCAATCGTCACTTTCAATTACTAAATATTTTTCTTTGACAGATTTGCCAATTATATTTTTGAGGTTATTTACAATTTTAGACATTTTATACTTTTTAAAATTATATTAAAAATGATTCTTAACTTTTTTATGAAATAAGAGGCTTGCTTTTAAATTTAAGTAAGCCTATTTGAAATTTTATAAAGCTCACACAATTCAAGGTATTTTCTTGCTCTCGTCTTTGGAGCATCAAATTTATTAAGCTGTTCTTTGCCCTCTTGAATAAGTTGATTATGTAGGTTTTCATCTTCAAGTAATTGGATAATACAACTTGCTGCGGAAGTAGCGTCTTTAGACTTAAAATAAAGTGCTGCATTTCCACAAATACTTTTAGCAAAACCCAAATCGGTCGTAATAATTGGTTTCTCCATCATCATCGCTTCTGGATAAGAAGCTGAGAAACATTCTGCTAATGTTGGTAAAAACAAAGCATCACACTCATTATATAATGAAGGGCAAGCCTCAGGAGACACTGGTCCGACATTATAGATTTGCTTATGTTGTCCAATATTTGTTTTAAAATCATTCTCTTTAAGCGTCACTACAAACTCAACATTGGTAATCTCTTTTTGTTCTAAAATTTCAAGGACTCTAGGAATCAATTCTAAATTCTTATGTGGATAATAGGAGGATATGCAAATAAATCGAAAGACTTTAGCTTTCTTTTCGGGCAATAGATTAGGATAAGTCTTCCAGTTTTTATAGTAATTACTCGCAGTATTGGTTACCGTAAACACTTGATCTGTATGTAATACTTTACGAATCCTTTGGTTTACATCATCAGTTTGGGTGACATAAGCAGTGGCGTCCCTCTTAAAATAATGAAAATGCACTTTCCTTTTTAAAGCTAATTTCAACTTGGCTTTCCAAGACATCTCTTGAATGTAAGGCGATTCTGGGTAAATGTACAATGGCAAATTAAAACCTATGATCTGAGGGGCTTTGGAATGAAAATAAGTTGGTCCACTTGTAGAAATTAGAACTTCAGGACTAATTTTGTGTTCTAATACACTTAAGGTGTTTTGAATCTCCCTAATTTTTTTGAAATTGATAGCTCCAAAATCAAAATCATAAAAGTAAAAATTAGTAGGGAAATCTTCTTTTATTAAGGACTTTCCCACTCCATGACCAATCCATACATGGTATTCATGTTCAGGGAAATTTTTGCACTCGGTAATAAATGATAGCGCCACTTGTATTGCTCCCCCAAAACGTTGGTGCGAGGTATTAATAACGAGTCTCATAAAGTAATAGTTTGATAAAATTCTAGTGCTATTTTTTCTGATTGAAACGTTTTCATTTTTTCCTTAGCCTTAAGGCTAAATTCTTCTCTTAGAGCTTGATTTTGCATTAACATTTTTAGCTTTTGTTGAAATAAATCTTTATTACCTACGGGAATTAAAAATCCATTCTCACCATCATCTATCATATCTGATGGTCCTGCCACGCAATCATAAGCAATACAAGCACAACCAGTTGCCATAGCTTCTCCTAAGGCATTGGGAAAACCTTCTGAAGTAGACATAAACGCAAAGATTTTGCTCTTGGCTAAATAATATTCAACATCTTTTTGTTGTCCTAATAATTTTATTTGTTTGGTTTTTCCCAAGGCTTCTACTTGAGTTATGTATTGGCCTAACAAATTTAATTGTTTAGCGTTGCCACCAACAACTTGTAATTGCCAGTCTGGATTATTTATATTTGAAAAAATGTTTATGAGTTGATCAACATTTTTAGTAGGAATAAGACGTCCTACCGTCAATACTAAATTTTCTTTCTTAACATCAGGTAAATCTAAAACTCTGATGGGATTGCCAATAATCGCTATATTCTTATTCCAATTGTTATTCTTGGCAATCGCTGCTGCCTGTGAAGTCTGAGCAATAAATCCGCTGGCATTGGGGTAAAGTTGATTTCTTAAGATATTATGAAGTCTTCCCAAATTTTTATTGGGTTGGCTACGGTCTGAAATGTAGACTTTATTTTTTTTACCTTTTAGTGACATCAACACTAAATTATTCCACATTTCACCAAAAGATAAGATACAATCAGGCTGAATCCGCTGAATGTTTGTTCTAATAAACCACATGGTCTTTAAAGTAGACCAGTTTCTTTTGGTGTGATCAAACGTGAATTTTGGTTTGATTATTTTTATATTTTTGTCCAAATTAAATTCTACCACTCTATCTCTACCTATCAATAAAAGAGTAACTCCAACATGTTCCCTTTGTACAAAATCATTGAGCAAAATGGACATTACCCGTTCCATACCGCCAATACCTAGTGAATGAATAATACAAGTTATTTTATACATTTATTTAAAGAATATCATATTTTAATTTCCTAGCCTTTGTTAATATTCGATACTCAATTTTGGTCTTAAGCGTTAAGGATTTTGAACTAAGTGGTATATGAGTTTCAAGTTCTTCCTTATAAGTCTGATAAGGTTTAGTGTATGGAATGATCCATCATATCAATTCCAAATAGTCAAAAATATATTTGGAAAAACGTTTTATTTCTTTTATTATCATTCTAAAAACATCAATATTTACATATGATAAATAGGCTTTGTTTGAATCGACGCAAGATAAAATTTTATCATGCGGTTCTCAAACTGTACAATGTCTGTTTAGTTTTGCTGCTTTTTTCTTCTATTGTTCTGGTATATCTTTATTATACATAAACCGCTAGCCTGTTCTTGCCTAGGACACTTCAGGAATTTTATTCGAAAACTTTTTAACATATTAAGACCGTTGCATAATCCAACGATTTCGCTATAATCTCTTTTTTATGCTGATTATTTTTGGTGTTTTGTCTAAAACCTTCTTTTTAAGTTCTATTTCTAGTCTTTACAGTTATTTTTCTTATTGTTTTTCTCCTAAATTTTACAATTAGACGCAATTATCCCTGGACTTCGATACAAATTGTAACACATGGCTTCCATAAGATTTTGGGTATGCATTTTTTCTATTCCTCGATATCTTGCTAATCCTCCGTTAAACCATCTTTTTATTCCTCCAAATGTACGCTCTACCTTGAATCTTGTTTTACCTATTAATTTATTGAACTTCCTTTCCCAACGTGTTAAAGGTTTGTTCTTGTAAGCTTTTCTTAGAATATGATTTTTTAGATTTCGCTTTTTGAGTAGTCCTGCATTTTTCTTTGACTGATACCCTTTATCTGCTTTTAATGGGATGTCTTTTGGTAAATCTATATTCACTGTTTCTAGCACGTCTTCTAAATTGGCTATCTCATTTTTACTTGCCGTAGTGGTTAAGACTCCTATGACAAGACCTTCGTTATCAGTTACATGATGTTTTTTAAAGCCAAAATGATATTTCCCTCTTTTCTTTAGCCATGTTCCATCTGCATCTACACTGTCAGCATACTGCTTTTTTACCCTTACCTCTTCTTCAGTCCGATCTTCGGTTACCTTATGGTTCGTCTTTCCTTTTGGTCGAAGTGGTGTATCGATGACACTAGCATCGACTATGATCCCCTTTTTAACAATGATGTTGTGAGCTTCCAATTGTGCATTAATGATGCTGAATAACTTCTCAAAAGTTTTAGTTTTTGTTAACGCGGTTCTAAATCTACTCAAGGTGCTATGATCTGGCGCAACTTCATCTATATTCATCCCGCAGAAATAACTGAAAGAGATGCTGTCGTTCAACCTATCTTCTACTTCATAATCACTCAATCCATACCAACTTTGCAAAAGACACATTTTAAACAACAGTAGACCGCTATAGGAAGGTTTACCTACAGCACTTTTACCTCTAGAATAATCAGCATCTATTAGCTTTTCGATGTTATCCCAATCGATTAGTGTATTTATTTGGCTGAAAAACGTTCTTTTTATCTTTCTTGATCGCAAATCACAAATTGTATCTGCTATTGTAGGCTGTTTCTGTAGTTTCATACATTAAAAATAAGACTTAATACCCTTATATACAAACAATTAGGGTGATTTAAAAACTTTATTTAGTAGATTTTACCTTGCAACGGTCTT
>Ga0307945_1003064_pt1 | contig 13548 bp, 20 predicted proteins | sample OrgLakmetagen228_FD_201818 | JGI IMG/M metagenome (GOLD analysis project Ga0307945, IMG submission 201818) | Saline water microbial communities from Organic Lake, Antarctica - #228 | ecosystem: Environmental > Aquatic > Non-marine Saline and Alkaline > Saline | place: Antarctica: Organic Lake...
GGTAGGTAGGTAGGTAGGTAGGTAGGTAGGTAGGTAGGTAGGTAGGTAGGTAGGTAGGTAGGTAGGTAGGTAGGCAAGTAGGTAGGTAGGTAGGTAGGTAGGTAGGTAGGTAGGTAGGTAGGTAGGTAGGTAGGTAGGTAGGTAAATTTTGATCAGTGAGTTGATGTGCCCAAGTGTGCTGAGGAACTAAGGCTAGTCAATGCCATGAAATTTGCTCACTAAAAGGTTTAGAAGGTCGACTTAAGAAGGTGATTTTATGCAGAAGACAGGTGGCTGAAAGTCCCAGTGACCCAGTAAGCAACAGCGACCAGAAGTCTAGGTATGCAGGCAAGTCAGGTATGCAGTCTAGGTATGCAGCCAAGTCGTATATTCCAGTAGCACATCTCTCTGCTGTTATATTCCAGGTTCACATCTCTCTGCTGTTATGTTCCAGTATCACACCTCTCTGTTATTATGTTCCAGGATCACATCTCTCTGTTATCTGTTAACATTCCTATGTGTATTAGCTATATTACTTTATATACTCAAGCAGCAGGCTGTTTTGTCTCATTCTTGACGAGGGACCTGCCAATCAAGCTGCACCCTTAATGTGGTACCGTACATAAAGTATATCACCGCCCCTAATCATTATTCTTTGGTGGGGGCGGTGACAAATTACTCGTGAAACGGTGGTAAAATATTTCTTTATTTATAGGGGGAGCGGTTCAGGTTTAAAGGGGGACGAATATTTATTGTTCGAAGTGACGAGCAGAGAGAATGCCCCCCCCATTCCGCCTGCCCCTTCCCCCCCAGACCCCGCCCGCCTGCAGCAAGCAAGAGCGGACCGAGCTGAGGGGCAAAGGAGCGCAAGAACAAGAGGCAGCCACACAGGACTCGCAAACCTTGGTTGCCCCCACAGGAATGTACAGTTGGTATTGCATTGGCATTGCATTCTGTGGATATGCAACAAATGAAGTTAATAGGGATGCAAGCATGCTGTCATGCAGCAGCAATGCAGCAGAAATGCACAGGCGCACACACGCGCACACAGACACAGGCACAGGCGCACACACACACATGCACAGGCGCACAAGCGCACATACACACACGCACACGCACACGCACACGCACACACACGCACACGCACATGCACACGTACACGCACACGCACACGCACACGCACACGCACACGCACACGCACACGCACACACACACACATACACACACACACGCTCTAGCTATAGCACCCAAGCAGCACGCAAAGCTAGCACACGCATGCAGCAGCAGTTGCAGCAGTAGCAACAGCAGCAGTGACAGCAACAGGTGCAAGAGTGGCGGTGGCGGTGGCAGTGGCTTCCATTTCCTCCTTGAGTTTGTGGGAGGTGAAGGTTGCCACACACGAACCCCCAAGACTCCAAAAGCCCCTTTGAGAGGGGTTGGTTGCTGATTGTTACTGTAAAATACATAATTCTAGGGGGGGGGAGTTGCTGTTGTTTCTGTAAAATAAAATTTTTTACAGGGGGGGGTGGCGAGTACATGCACGTACGGTATAAAACTTTCACTGCATGCGTCTTTTCTTTTTCTGTCTGCCTCTTTCACTCAGATTATGAAGAAGAGGAAATTATATTCTCTTTATCCTGCTCGGCATGGCGTCTTGCGTACGGCTGTCACTCTAACAATGACTGGTGTTGCAGCAATACCAAAAAATATGACTCTTTACTAAGCTATCAAGGCTCTTGGTAATCGGTACCAAAGCGACTCCTTTTCTTTCATTAGTAGGGCGCTTTTCACTGCCTATGGAACAATTTATCCTTCCCTTTTCCCAGTTCCTCCTGCAATTCACAGGCCCTAGACAGGCCCTGTCTCACTTCTTCGTTTTCGTATGGACACAGGCAAAGAAGTATCTCCTACACACGTGCAGATGCATACGAGCATGCATACAACATGCAATTCAGGACGCGATCCTTTCCTGCTTTCATAAACTACACACTGCATCCACCTACGCACACCTGTGCACACCTGTGCACACCTACGTGACCTACACAATCCTTCGCACACTTACGCACACCTTCACAAATCTACGCGCACCTACACAAACCTACGCACACCTACATGCACCTACACAAACCTACGCACACCTACGCACACTTACGCACACCTACGCACACCTGCACAAACCTACGCACACTTACGCACACCTGCGTAAGCGGAGCTGCATTTTTTTAGCCCACTTCCCCAGTGACAAAGCCTGGACACCCGTGAGTACGGCAGCTGCCTGCAAGGTTTTTAGTGAGGTTTATAAACGGAGTACAAGTAAATGTGTGCGTGTGCGTGTGCGTGTGTGTGTGTATTTGTGTGTGTGTGTGCATGTGCGTGTGTTTGTGTGTGTGTGAGTGTGAGGGCAATTGAATACGCATGCACGCATGCACGTGTGAGCGTACGTGTGCCTTTGTGTAGGCAACTGGGCTTTTCTTCCTGTGCGTTAATAACAAAAAAGAAAAGAGCTAACCACATTCTCACCTGTGCGTCCCCCCCTGCCGCATCTGTTGCTTCCACCAGCCCGTCAAGCTGGCCACACACCTCTTGCAGGATGGCATCAGCTTCTGCCACAACTTTGGCACGTGCCTGGGGTAGATTGTGAGAAGATTTCGTGTGTGCATGAGGATAAGCGCGTGTGTGTACATACATAACACATAACAAAATATACATACATAATACATAACAAAAATGAGGGCAGGCAGTGGAGTAGCGCTCCCCGCATCAGTTAAGATCATGAAAAAGGAGGGAGGGTGTGGCTCACTTTTATTAATAATGTCAGGCTGTGCATTGTGCTGCGACATGTCAGCTTGCTAATCTGAGCTGCCCAAAACAAACCTCCTTTCCTTCATCACTTCAGGGACACTTGCCACTGCTGACAGAACATGCACTGCTTACCGCTTTACGTTAGCTTGAAACACTTTTGCATGTGTACCTTGAGCTCACCCCCCATGAGGAACACCTGCCGTTGCTGAAATAACAAGCAGCTTGTGCGTATCGGCATATTGGCATATGACACACTCTCACAGATGAGCAGACGAATACCATTGCCCACAATACCTTTAGCTCACCCCCCATGAGGGACACCTGCCGTTGCTGAAATAACAAGCAGCTCGTGCGTATCAGCATATTAGCATATGACACACTCTCACAGATGAGCAGACAAGTACCACTGCCCACAATACCTTTAGCTCAACCCCCATGAGGAACACCTGCCGTTGCTGAAATAACAAGCAGCTCGTGCGTATCAGCATATTAGCATATGACCAGTGTTGTGCACATACGGCGTCATTCAAAAATGGCATTGTAAATAACAATCGTAAATAACGGCGTTACCGTCACTAAACTCTGACAATTGACGGCGTAACTTACTATTTTCACCGTCAATTTGACATAAATTACGCCGTCAGCGTCATTTACCATTGACGCCGTCAAGCGTCAGGTGCACAACACTGCATATGACACACTCTCACAGATGAGCAGACGAGTACCACTGCCCACAATACCTTTAGCTCACCCCCCATGAGGGACACCTGCCGCTGCTGCTGCCAGATCTGGGCACGGTACCGCTGCAGGGCTGCAGCCTCTTGCTGGGGAGGCAAGGCTGCTGCCTGTGCACCTGCAGCCTGTGTAATCAGTGCAGTTGTTTCTAATGCAAAGGCTTGCGTTAGGCACACACAGATGCTGAGCACGGTACCGCTGCAGGGCTGCAGCCTCTTGCTGGGGAGGCAAGGCTGCTGCCTGTGCACCTGCAGCCTGTGTAATAAGTGCAGTTATTTCCTATGCAACGGCTTTGCGGTAGGCACATACAAATGCTGAGCACAGGACTGGAGCAGTACTGCCAGACATGTTGCGGGGGAGGCAAACCTGCTGCCTGTGCACCTGCAGCCTGTGAGGTGTGTGTCGTTGGACACAGATTGGACACAGATTAAGCAAGGCTGCATGCTGTAGGTTGTAAGTGTGAAGCATGCATGATCTACAAAAATTAAGCAAGGCTGCATGTAGGTTGTAAGTGTGAAGCATGCATGATCTATGAAGATTAAGTGTGAAGCACGCATGATAGGTGTGAAGCATGCATGATCCATGAAGATTAAGCAAGGCTGCATGTTGTAGGTTGTAAGTGTGAAGCATGCAAGATGTATGAAGCCATCCTACTGAATGATGTATTGGGGAAGGCTTCTGTCTGTGCACCTGCAGCCTGTGAGGTGTGTGTCGTTGAATATAAGTTGAGCAAGCCTGTATGATGTACGAAGTTGAGCAAGGCTGTATGATGTATGAAGTTGAGCAAAGCTGTATGATGTATGAATAGGGTTTGCCAGAACCGAATATATGCACGGTATATATGGCCGTATATTCGGTGATTTCCCCTGCGAAAAATACCGTATATGCACCGTATATATATTGTTCTGGCCAACCTTATGTATGAGGTATGTATTTTACGTAAGATATATGGCGCGTGTATATCACACACAATATTGATATCACACTATATAAATATTGCTTGTAAATCTATTTTATTTGGTGGAATTCCATTTGGTGGAAGTCCTTTTTTGGACCGCTTGCACATTTATTTGGCTTTAAATAGTATGATAGAAATGTACCTATAGATAAGTGTGATGGAGGGTCAAAAGGGTCAACTGAATGCCAGAGTATAGGGAAACCATGTTACGTGGATATATGTATCGCACGATGTACAGAAATGGCATCTGTCAGATTACTCTTTTAGCAACGTTTTAAGCCGTGGCATGCTGTTGCTTGCTTGGAGCCTGTCCAAACATCCAGGCAGGATGATGGTTACTATTTTTCGTTTGCCCCCCTTGTTACTCGTGTTTTGAGTCACCAGCAGCCAGAGTGCTGTGGGTTTGTGCAGAGCACTGATTTGAGTGATATCCTAGCCTTACATTTTGTTGTGTTGGTGATTTGGTTTGACAGCTCATTGAATTTGTTACGAAGCTAATGAAGTCAGGCGTGACCTTTTTTTCCTTGTTTAGAAAAACAAGATGCACTCGCTGCAAGGGCACAAAACAGAGCAGGGACAGTAGCACATTTAATTTAAGAGGGTCATCTTAAATAACGCAATAGATCGCACAAACCAGCATACCATCTGAGGCATCTAATTGTTTGCACTTTCTACCCCTGACATCGAAGGCTCATACTTACACACACTCACACAGCTACGACACTCCCAAAACCTTGGCAGCCCCGACCAGTTATACTTTGCGGGTTTCTCGACGAGTCTTAACGTGCACGTACCTACACCCACAGCCTTTCACTCGGCAAGGCCATTCCTGCATGCAGCACAGCAGCCCTCAAGCAAAACGCATACACACACACTAGAGGAATGCACACACCCAGTCAAACACGCACACACACTCTCACACACCTGCCACACTCACACACCTGCCACACACACACCTGCCACACACACACACACACCTGACACACACACACACACACACACCTGACACACAGACACACACACACCTGCCACACCCCCAGAGCATCTTTCAGTGTTGCCACCTCTGCACGCAGCGCAGCAGCCTCAGCCTCAGCTTCAAAAGCAGGCCTAGAAGAGGAGGGTATTGGTTGTCGGAGTTACGAATACACACGAATACAGCTGGTTGATCACTGAACGTTAAATGCTGGGGGGATGACACACACACACACACGCACACACACGCACATACACACACACACACACACACAAAGCAGGTGGAAGCCATCAGCTTCAGCTTCAAGAGCAGGCCTAGCGAATAAGAGGGGGTGAAGCCAATATCCTTCCACAGGGTCAACTGACTCAGGAAAAGTCAACGATAGCTAGGTTCCTTCGTATGGACTCAGCCTTTACATCACATGGCAGGGTTGGCCAGAATCATTATTATACGTACAAACAGTGAATGGATTTTCAGTGTTGAAACTGAGTGCAACCAACAAAGACGCACAGGGGAATTAACAACACACTCATGCAGTCATGGCTAGCCCTGACACAAAGGCATACCTGTGCCACACCCCGTCCCCGCTGCCCGCGCTGCCTGCCCTGCCTGACATCACCGACAGGCCGTGGCTGCTGGATTGCAGGTGATGCACGTATGAGGGCTCCATGCCCATCGTCGCAGAGAACGGAGGTGGTGCCCCGTGCACACGCCCTTTACTGGTGGCTTCCGACGACTGCCGCTGCTGAGAGAAGGCAGGGGAAGGGGGGCGCAGAAGGATGGGCTGAGTTGGTGCGGTGCTTGATGCGGAGGCACGATGTGGCAGGGCCTTGTGAGAGGAGGAAGAGGAGGAGGAGGGGGGTCTGACTTGGGGGGATGGCGGTCTTCCTTGGGGTTGCGGGTGCTGGGCCGTGTCGAGGGTTTTCCTGTTGTTCTGTTGGTTGGTGTGGGTGAGTGTGGAGGGGCGTGGCGGGGGTCGCCTTGGTGGTGCAGGACCTTGGAGACCACTTCCAAGAGACCAGTCACTGGCACCCAGGTCGAGGGGGGGTGTACAGGAAAGAGGTGTAGGTGAGTGGGGAGTTGGTTTTTGTCCGTGCGACGAGACAGAGCGTGGTTGCCTTTGCATGCCCAGACTGCGGTGGCCGCTGCTGCCAACGCTTTCTCGGTCTTCTAAATCCCATGCACTCAGCTCTCCTGCTGCTGCTGCTGCTGCTGCTGGGTGTGGCACTTCTGCACCTATGCATAAAGATGGAAGACGCGCACAAGCTGTTTTGTGCGAGCATCGTACTACTTTTGGGAGGAGGGAAGGGGGGTTGGTGTGTCAGGGGTGTGCAAGAGAGAAGGAGGACAGTTTATACTTGCACGTGCAGAAGTAGCTTGCACAATGATTGCATGGAAACCCAGATGCGTACAACAAACCACAGAACTTTTTGTGTTCCCAGTCCCTCCCACAAATGTACGTGCAATTGCTGGAAGCTGATTGATCTTTTATGGGGTTGGCAAGAACCGTTAGCTCATACATGGTATTGTTGGCAGAAGGAAGCCTTGAAATGTACGGTTGTATCCGGTGCACGTATATAAATTCAGGTCAGCCCTTCTTCCATTTGCAACAGTCATCTACAGAGACTGCACGCATAGTCTGGAGCATATCTCTAGCACGAGTTCAACATATGGCACACCTAGTCCTTGCCATTCCTGGCGGGGCTCTGTGGAGGCCGGACTGCGCTTGCGTCTGGTTTGCTGTGAGGGGTTTTGTTTGGAGCGTGGGGATGCGGTCGTGCTGATGTGCGGTGCTGCTCTGCTGCCTTGTCCTCCTGCCTCACGCCTTTTCGGCCGGTGGTTGCTTTTGCCAAGGGTCACTTCAAGGACATCTGGAAGAGCAATTCAAGGTCAGAATTCGTGCCAGAGCCAGCATAAGTCGGTGTCCCATGTACGTTGCCTTTGGAGAATTACTCACAAGCATTTAAGAACCAACACCTCAAAAGAACAAAATCCAAATGCAAGCATAGATGGATTTGAGCTTGTTAAAGGCCTGCCCACGCCTGCGCGGTTTCCTAAAGCGCAATAAATACCTGAAGTGCTTTCAGGCTCCAGTGCCCAGGGAGGGGTCAGGGCTGCGGCTACTTTAGCGGAAGAAGTTCCTGCCTGTTCCTCGGGCGATTGTCTATGCATTGGTTTTGACTGGCCGTAAGGATCAGGGTCCATCTTTCACTCTGCAGAGTTTAGTAATCCAAAAATACAGAGCAACCAAAGTGGGGAATGCTGGGAGTTACTTGCACTTGGCATCTACCTACTGCCAAACGGTCACATTTTGTTTAAGAAGGTCAGTTTTCAGCTTTATATTTTTTGACCTCTCACTGTGCGCAGTTGGGCTGGTGGCATTCGGGACACCCCCAAATTAAGACGAAGTTGCTAATTCGAACAAAAACAATTAAGAGCATGTTTGAGTAAAATTGCCCAATCCAAATTACTCTGCTTCTAGCCCGGGGAATGACCCAGCTTCTACGCACTCAGTTTTGACGATAAAAATGGAAACGGAAAATTCCGCCCCCAATCTGGCAGAATTGCCACATTATATCTCTTGGCTCATTTTCGAGCAATTGATAGTTGCTGAAATGAATAGTTGCACCGTTCCGGCTGTTAGGATTGGCTGTCGGAGAGATTTAGCAATAAATAGGCCTTTGAGTGTGAGAGCGCACGTTGAAAAAAGAGAGAAGCACCGTACCACCAGCCGCCGTGCTGGAGCCCTTCCAGCATCAAAAGTTGTCGTGAAAACACACACGTCTCTGCTTGGATCAAAATGCAGTCATCAATAACAACATCTGCATTCGGTACTTGTTCTTTGGTGTCTTGCATTCATTACTTCTCTTTTGCAACATTTGGGGCTGAGGAGGGTCTCTGAACGGCCAGGTGTGTAGTTGGTTTTCCCGCCCAGCAAACTCGCCCACTTGGTGGTGCTCTCAGGTGAGAGACCACCAATAACATTGCATCTTTACATTTCCCATGCTCTATCTCAACTCCTTGATGGCTTGCGATAGGTCGACTCCTGCAAGCAAAAAGACAAAACATGTGAAGGGCCTAGTATACTAACACACAATGCGTCCCTCCATTTCTCTATGTATAATGTTGTGTCTATGAATCTCTGGACCTAAGAAATGGTTAGCAGGCTAAATAAATCCATATCTGAGTTTGCCTCGCAAGCTCTTGATACTCTGCCTGCTTCAGTTCACCTTTTTTTTGCTACAACATGATGTTTGCTGTGATGATGCAAAAACTGATGTGTCACATGATCATGCCACAGCACAAACAGAAGCACCCTCTGGTTTTGCAATTGACGCATCCGAGTTGGCAAGCGCAAACAGCACAAACAGAAGCACTCTCTAGTTTTGAAGTTGACGCACCCGAGTTGGCAAGCGCAAACAGCACAAACAGAAGTACTCTTTGGTTTTGCAATTGACGCACCCAAGTTGGCAAGCGCAAACAGCACAAACAGAAGCACTCTTTGGTTTTGCAATTGACGCACCCGAGTTGGCAAGCGCAAACAGCAAGGTGAGCACGGTGCTGTTCCAGATCCCGTGTATCAATATCGGTGACAGCAGATTTCGACTGCAGCAAGAAAGGGCGAGAGTTGAACTTAATTATGTTGAACTTAATTATGGTTGTACTGTGGACAGTGGACAGGTCGTAATTATGGTCGTGATTAGACTGGTCGTAATTATGGTCGTAATTAGACTGATCGTAATTATGGTCGTAATTGTTGTCGTAATTATGGTCGTAATTGTGGTCGTAATAATGGTCGTAATTAGACTGGTCGTATTTATGGTTGTACTGTGGACAGTGGACAGTGCCCAAGCTCCACTACGTTTCTGGAGTTGCTGATGGTTTAAGTAAAAAATAGGAACGGGCTACCGGGGGCAGCTTTAGGCACAAGCGCTGCTCCTTTGACAAGCATCACTGTTGGACAGCTGACGAGAGCAAGTTTTACCTTTAACAAGCATCACTGTTGGACAGCTGAAGAGAGCAAGATTTTTCCTCCCGGTCTTAAGCAGCAGGTCATAGGTAGAACATCAGGCGCATTTTACTCGCAATTTTGCTACAATCTATGCGAAAAAAGAAGCAATCCTGAACAGCACAAGTAAACCTTCCTTCCTGACCTGCGGACGTAGGTTGACCCAAGCAGCATCCCCAATGCTGTCAGCACAGGTAAATCTCGAAGAGACAAGTGGCACAGCCCAAAGGCAAGGGACGATAATGTTAGAGCAGCCCACGGAGGCATCCAACGTGTCAGCGACGTCAATAAGAACCCCCTGAAGACTGGGGAGCGTGCAGGAGTATGTGCATGTAAGTATACACAGTCTGAAGATGATGCGTGCTGGTGGTCAGATGCGTGCAGCGTATTACTGGATAGCGGTGCCGTGTGCCAGGCTAGCTGGCAGGGCACAAGCCCTACGCCATATGCTGCTAACACATGGTTGGCCAGAACCGTATATACACACCATATGTGACCGTATGTATGGTGATTTCCCTGCCAAAAATACCATATATACCTATAATGGATGGTTCTGGCCAACCCTATGCTAACATCATGCTGCTCAAGCGGGGAAACGTGCACATTCAAAAAATTAAACCTTTTTTAACGCCTACCATTTTACCGCACCAAAAATTTGTGCTCATAATCGAGTTGGAAGGAACCAAGGTCGTTTGTATAGGTGCTTCTTACAGTATCAGCGCTTCAAGACGAGGTCGCTTTTGAATTGAGGTTTCTAAAGTGTGTTGTTTGTAAGGATTTGCAGATTGATAATGGAGAAGATGGTGGGTACAGAATGTCCAGTTTGTGTGCTGGAAGCATGAATGCTCATGACCTAAATCTAAGAGCGCTGTGAATTAGTAATGTCAGTCACCGGGTGATGTGATGCAAAAGGGTGTGTGATCTTCACCTGTTTCCTCCAAGATTGGGGCCAGGACGCCAGTCACCGTAAGCAAGGAAAGGTACGTAGGCAAGTCCAGCTGTGTGTGTGTGTGTGTGAGAGAGAGAGAGAGAGAGAGAGAGAGAGAGAGAGAGAGAGAGAGAGAGAGTGTGTGTGTGTGTGTGTGTGTGTGTGTGAGAGAGAGAGAGAGAGAGAGAGAGAGAGAGAGAGAGAGAGAGAGAGAGAGTCTGTGTGTGTGTGTGTGTGTGTGTGTGAGAGAGAGAGAGAGAGAGAGAGAGAGAGAGAGAGAGAGAGAGTATGTGTGTGTGTGAGAGAGTATGTGTGTGTATGTGTGTATGTGTGTGTATGTTCAGAGAATGGAAGTCAGGGTAAATTGTTTGGTAAATTGTTTGGTAAATTATTTGGTAAGTGACGTGCAATCAGAAAATGGAGAAGCGAGAACGGGTGGGTTTAATTGAGCTATCCAAAGGGGTTGAAAAGTCAGGCAGCCATCAACCAATTCTTACTTAAATGTAATGGGCACATTGGTTATATTGCACGTCCCTGCCGTACCAGAAAAGGCAGTCCCAACAAAAACTTGCCAGCCCTCATTTGCCCCCAAATGATGAAGTCGCAGCTTTAAGGAGAATACGTGTTGCATGCACCCTGCAAGGCTCTCTCTGACTTGCCTGCACAAGTTGTCAACCCTCATCAAAAACAACAACCTCACTAGTCATGATGTGACCATGTCGACAGTTTCACATCGATTGAGATGAACTAAGAAGGGTTCTTCTTTGATTAATCGACACCCTATATAACATAGATAGTATCCACCTGAACCGTGCCTGCCACTATTTGGAACGCTCCAACCTATCGATACCCTCTACAGGTGACATGATAACACGCACCATATGTAGCATTGGCCAAAAGCATACATACGCACATACAGTGTATATACAGTATTCCTAGCAGGGAAATTACCTTACATACGGTTGTATTCGGTGTAGGTGTACATATGGTGTATATACGGTATTTCTAGCAGGGAAATTACCGTACATACGGTCATATACGGTGTACATGTACGGCTGTGACCAAACCTGATTATGTGCACCTGAATCATGCCTGCCACTCCGTCGACCGTGCCCTTGCCCCCCACGGCGTCCTCATAGCCTACATAGCTGAGCAGCATGGCGAGGGTGCCCACTAGCACAGGAGCCAGGACCAGGCCGAGCAAGCCCCACGTTGCCCAGCCGTAGGGTTTCCTGAACGGCTCCTGCGCACACCAATTGCCATAACAATGCTTGTGGTATGCCCATAGAAGCGACGATTCAGGTCAGGGGTCGGAGTTGGTCTTCAGTCTTCAGTATTGTTTGCATTATATTTTCTTGCACTTGTCGGTTGGAAGTGAATATTTTGGAAGCTTGTCGTGGATAGTACAAAGATCGGGTCACCTATAGCAATTCCTGGGCAATGGCTAATGAGCAGAGCGTGTGAAGACTGTGTTCAGCAGGAGGCATGTGCTATCCGTCAGTGCGTGTGTGTGCGTCAGCAGCAATGGCAAACTCACTAGCAGGAAACCATAAAATACCAACGAACTCTTGTGTGCAGTTGGGTAGCTAAAACAATGCGTACATCCGGGGTATGATTGGGATAAATTCCATGCAGGGGAAGCTACAGTATGTGGTGTGCAGGTGTCTATGGTCATATGATATGACTCATATCTCACATCATTCCTGCACGTGGACTCACAGCTGGCGAGTAGTTGAACAGAGCATCCTTCTTCTCACTTGGCTCCCCTGCCTCTGTCATTGGTCCAGCAGTGACCAGACGAATAACAGAGAGGCCAACAAGGGTGGCAACAGCCTGCGTGGGAGGGATCGTCGTTGGAACAGCAAATGATGCGGGGAGGAACCATTGCTCAAGCAGCATACTTAACATTGAGAGCAGGTGCACGTGTGTGTGTGTGTGTTGCAATGCAATTGAGTGGCTCATCTTCAACATCATGGCAAGGTGGTCGTAGAAGCAAACTAGGGTAAAAGGCCATGGCAATTCCCGAATCAAAAGACGTCACGTGCTCAGGCAAGAAGAATCGATGTTGACTCATGACTTCAATTGAAGGAAATAGCGGCCTACTCTAGACGCGGGAACTGTTTTGCATTCAGGTAAGCTGTACAAACTCCCATCGGGTAAGCCATAAAAAAAAGGTGCTTCTTGCACAACTAAGCGGACAAACGTGTGCCCCAGGCAACTGGACCTCTCATAACCTGGAAGGCTCCATGACAGTAGACATTAGGCTTTTTGTGGATGTCTCACAGAATCCTCACCTGGGTAACTAACACATACTGGGATTTATCTTGCATGGACAGCTCTCCTAATTTAACACCTGAAATGTCACAACATGACAAATTGAGAGTCATATAAAGCATGATTGATTGCCCAAGTTGAGTTGACTGGCATGCAAAGCCCACGTTTTCACCCTAAAGAATCATCAATGAGTGAAGCATCAATCAGTGAATGACGCTGACCATTGGAACAATGCAAAGAGCTGCATGCACGTTCCCGCACCTGCTGCTCCGTACAGTCCCGGCACAACGAGAAAGCCAACCGCCACGAACGAGCCAAACCACAGTGCCATGCCACCTGCTACACTGGCCCCACTCCACGGCACATCCCAACCCTGAAACCGACTCCAGTCTAGGATCCCCCATGTCTCCTCTTCCTCGTCATCTCCATTGTTTTTCCCGCCCCCCCCACTCCCCTTCTTCTTCCCTTTGCTACTGCTGCTCCTGCTGCTGCTACTGCTTTGGCTGCCACTGCTGCTCCTGCCCCAATCCTTGACTTGCTGGAACGCAGTCGTGGGGCGGCCAGAAGTTGAGGCTTGACTGAGGGCACAAGTGGACACTTGTGGGTGGTTGCCAGCGGCTGGCCTGGCTAAGCTCCTGGCCTTTCCAAGCAGTGGGAATCCACTTGTTGCTGCACCAACAAAAGAGCTCGGTGAAAAAGGACTATTCCTACTACAAATTTCAGAAACCTGCATTATTGCTTGTTTTTTATTTAAATGTCAAAAATAAAAATAGTAGGAAAGCAATTATTGAAAAATCAGTGCAAACTAATGTGTTCTCTTACTTCCCCACATTTGTATGCTTCCACATTTGTATGCTTCCACATTTGTATGCTTCTTTGCTACCTTGGGG
>Ga0307945_1003066_pt1 | contig 13545 bp, 17 predicted proteins | sample OrgLakmetagen228_FD_201818 | JGI IMG/M metagenome (GOLD analysis project Ga0307945, IMG submission 201818) | Saline water microbial communities from Organic Lake, Antarctica - #228 | ecosystem: Environmental > Aquatic > Non-marine Saline and Alkaline > Saline | place: Antarctica: Organic Lake...
GGTGCGGGTGTGGGTGTGGGTGTGGGTGTGGGTGCAGGTGTGGGTGTGGGTGTGGGTGCGGGTGTGGGTGTGGGTGTGGGTGTGGGTGTGAATGTGTACGGGGAGCGTATGTGTGTGTGTGAATGTCGGTGTGTGGGTGTGGGTGTGGGTGTGGGTGTGGGTGTGGGTGTGGGTGTGGGTGTGGGTTTGTATGTTTATGAGTATAGGTACTGTCGTAAGTGGTCGTTGCGTGGGTGTGGGTGTGGGTGTGGGTGTGGGTGTGGGTATGGGTGTGGGTGTGAATGTGTACGGGGAGCGTATGTGTGTGTGAATGTCGGTGTGTGGGTATGGGTGTGGGTTTGCATGTTCATGAGTATAGGTACTGTCGTAAGTGGTCGTTGTGTGGGTGTGGGTGTGGGTGTGGGTGTGGGTGAGAATGTGTACGGGGAGCGTATGTGTTTTTGAATGTCGGTGTGTGGGTGTGGGTGGGGGTTTGTGTGTTTATGAGTATAGGTACCGTCGTAAGTGGTCGCCTTTGTTCTGGAAATGCATATTAGGTACAGCTGACTTTGATACTTTCCACGTTAGTGTCTCTCGCTGAATTGGAGGTGGCTGGGTGGGTGGGTGGGTGGACCTTGAAAGTGTGACATGGGCACCCATTGTGGTGCATAACCGACGGGGCACCTATGCACCTATTGTGGTGCATAACCGACGGGGCACCTATTGTGGTGCATAACCGACAGGGAAACAAGAGTGGTTGCTGTTTGGGGTTGAATGAAGATATTGGAAAGAGAGCAAGGCGAGTACCCTCGTTTTTACAAGGTTGGTTGTGATTTGGAAGTAATTTAGGCAGCAGGTTGTTGATCTCGCAAACTTTTCTTCCAGATCCGCACGCACGCAAACACGCACACACACACACACACTCACTCACACACTCACACTCACACACACACACACTCACACACTCAGGTCATCAACTTGGAACGAGTGGGCTTCAACCTAAAAAACTTTGATATGGCCATCGTGTTCAAGGACTTCAGTAGAGATGTGAGTGTGACTCCTGCGGTTCAGTTGGGAGTGATGCCAAGAGTTTTGTTTGTGATATTAGTGATGGCAAATCTTAGAATGTCCAAATCTAAATCAACACCAAATATTGTTCTTATGGGGTTCAGTTGGGAGTGATGCCAAGAGTTTTGTTTGTGATATCAGTGATGGCAAATCTTAGAATGTCCGAATCTAAATCAACACCAAATATTTTCTTATGGGGTTCAGTTGGGAGTGATGCTTGCGGTTTGGTTGGGAGTGATGCCAAGGGTTTTGTTTGTGATATTAGTGATAGCAAATCTTAGAATGTCCGAATCTAAATGAGCACCAAATATTGTTTTTATGGGGTTCAGTTGGGAGTGGTGCCTGCAGTTCAGTAATTTCTATGTGGTTGATGGATTCCTACGTTCCAAATTATGTGTGTGTGTGTGTGTGTGTTCTGTTGGTTGACTTTCATGGTTGCGAGTGACGTCTGCAACTGCAACTCCTTCCATAACCTGAGGGACTTTTACGGTACCCAGTACCAAAGTGGCTTCCTTTTCTTGAAATATGTGGGGAGTAGTAGAATAGAGAGCATACTCACATGCAAACAACATGTTGGCTTTGCTTTGCTCTTTTGTGGTGTTCTCTTTCAGTTACATTGCTTTCCCTAGTTAATGTGGGGAGTGGTTTTTCACTGCCTGCGTTTTGTTTCTCTTCTTTTCTTTCCGTCCATGAACTGTCCCGCTCTTTGCTTTTTGTACTTTTCATGAGGCTTGTTGAATATGACTCCTGTGTTTGTGTGATTCCTGCTTTCTCTCAACTACATTAGCTCACACACATGCATGTATCTTATGGCCTTGTGCTGCATGCTTAGGGTTGACCAGAACCAAATACATACGGTGTACATTGGGTATTTTTGGCAGGGAAATCACCAAATGTACGGTCATATACGGTGTATATTGGGTATTTCGGGCAGGGAAATCACCAAATTTACGGTCATATACGGTGCATATATGCGGATCTGGCCAACCCTGCCTATATCCTTCTGGCAGGTCTTGCGCATGGACGCCACCCCCTCCAGATCCCTGCTCACCATCCAGAATTCAAAATTTGATCAAAAAACGCTTTAGTTCTGCACAGCTGTCACTCCTTCACGAGATTTAAAAAGTGCATGCTCGCTCCTACTGCTACTCCTTCGCGATGTTAAAAGTGCATGCTCGCTTCAACTGCTACTCCTTCGCGATAATAACAGTGCATGCTCGCTCCATCTGCTACTCCTTCGCGATATTAAAAGTGCATGCTCGCTCCAACTGCTACTCCTTCTGGCAGGTCCTGCGCATTGATGCTATCCCCTCCAAAGCGCTGGACACCATCAAGGACTGGCTGAACAGCGTAAACATCAAGTACTACGAGTCCAAGCTCAACCTGGCGTGGAAGCCCATCTTGAAGTAAGTGTTAGGGTATATGTGTTTGCGTGCGTGCATGTGTCTGTGAGTGTGTTCGTGTGGCATGGCTGTGCTCCATACTCCGGCACGTGTGTGTGTGTGTGTGTGTGTGCGCGTGTGTGTGCGTGTGTGTGTGTGTGAGAGAGTGCACTTGTGATGTTTGAGCGCAAGCACTACATTCTACAGTTCCAAGCTCAACTTGGCGTGGAAGCCCATCTTGATCTGAGTGTTGCAATGGCTGATTATAAGAACAGACCAGGGCTGGTTAGGACCAAATATATGTGTATATATGCCCCGTACATGACCGTATATTTGGTGATTCCCCTGCCAAAAACACCGTATATACATTCATATACATACCGTATATACCGTATATACCGTATATACCGTATATACATTCATATACATACCGTATATACATGTGTATGGTCTGGCCAACCCTATAAAAGACAGTGGTAACCACTCCCCACGATAGGTGAAGAAAGGATGGTGCATTTTCATTCTGGTGCGTGATTATGCTCCAGGCACTGCACCTTGAGTGTACGCGTGTTTTTCATGCGTGAAAGCTAAGTGCGCGTACGACTCCAAGCTTTTGTGTACGACTAGCTTTTGTGTACGCCTGTCTTGGTGTGTACGCCTAGCTTTTGTGTATGCCTGCTGTGTACGACTAGCTTATGTGTATGCTTGTCTTGGTATGAGTGCTAGCATGTGTGTGTTCATGTGTGTGTGTTCATGTTTTTTTCATGTATGTGTTTGCCCCTATGTGCGTGTTTGTATGCGTGAACGTGTGTATGTGTTCATGTGTGTTCATGTGTGTGTGCCCCTGTGTGTGTATGCGTGAATGTATTGTTTGTGCTCCAAACCTAACAGTTGAGTGTGCATTCATGTTTTGCAGTGTGGGGGCATTAAATACTACAAGCAATGAGTCAAAAGTGTGCATGTATTGAGTGTGCATTCGTGTATTGCAGTGTGGGCATGTTAAAAGCTACGAATCAAAGCTTGTGCTGGAGCCGGTTTTGGATTTTTATTGTGTACTGTGCCCCATTTTTTATTGTACAATTTAAGCCCCTACAGGCACCTCACAAATGAGGCACCTCCATCAGACGTCTCTGAAAAATGGAGCCCCAACGCTTACACGCACGCACACACACACACACACACACACACACACACACATACACACACACACGAACACACACTCTAACACCAGGTCTATCCAAGAGGACCCTGAAGGCTTTGTGGAGAACGGCGGCTGGGAGTTCCTAAACATGGAGGTACGGTATAGGGCGATGTTTGCGCTGGCACCCAAACTCAGCTTTTCTTACCAACGGTCCTGAATCTTGCTGGACAGCGCCAGGAGGCCGAGAGCAGCAGAAAGGCACAAGGAGTACACAGTAAAGGCACAAGGAGTACACAAGAGAGGCACAAGGAGTGCACAAGAAAGGCACAAGGAGTGCACAATAAAGGCACAAGGAGTACACAAGAAAAGCACAAGGAGTACACTCTGGGGGGGGTAGAATGTAACGAAAGGGTGCTTTTGCTGTCATAGTAGGCGGAGATGGTGTGATGAAGATGCGACGCTTGCTTAGTGCCTGATCTGGAGGTGAAATGCCTGATCTGGAGGTGAAATGCCTGACTTGGAGGTGAAATGCTTGATCTGGAGGTGAAATGCCTGATCTGGGGGTGAAATGCCTGATCTGGAGGTGAAATGCCTGATCTGGAGGTGAGTACTCTGCCTGCAAGCCACACCTCTCCGCCTCCGCCTGTGAGCCACACCTAGTAATTTGTGGTCTTCATTTGTAGCGAGCAGTGCTCTTCTCTACGCAATCAATATAAAGTCGCTTTGATGTTTTGTGGAAATACGTAAGGCTAGGATATGGAATTACGTATAAGGGTGGGATATGGAATTACGTATAAGGTAAAAGGGTAGGATATGGAATTATGGAATTACGTAAGGGTAGGATGTGGAATCATGGAATTACGTAAGGGTAGGGTAGGATACAATGGACTGCGTAACATTGAGCGCACCGCTATGGTTGAGCCTAGCTTGAATTTGGTCACGTATGAGCGGCGAGTGGCTGCTCAGCACCGCTATGGTTTAGCCTAGCTTGACTTTGGTCACGCACGAGCGGCGAGTGGCTGCTCAGCACCGCTATGGTTTAGCCTAGCTTGAATTTGGTCACGCACGAGCGACTCAGCTGCTCAGCAGCACCGCCTCCGTTTCTGTGATCATTGCGTGGGGTGCCACCACCCTTGCTTTCGAACAGCTCCGGTGGTGAGGGTGTTGTTGCCAGACGTGGCTTGCTCGTATGTGAGGGCAGACATGCAAAAGGGTGTCCTCACAGAAGGGCTCTCATGTAAGGGCAGACATGTAAAAAGTGTCCTCACAGAAGGGCTCTCATTTGAGGGCAAACATACCAAAGGGTACCCTCACAGAAGGGCTCTCATGTAAGGGCAGACATGCAAACGGGTGTCCTCACAGAAGGGCCCTCACATAAGGGCAGACGTGCAAAAGGGTGCCCTCATGCAAGGGCAGACATGTAAAGGTGTGCTCACAGAAGGGCTCTCAAGCGAGGGCAGACATGCAAAAGGGTGCCCTCATGTAAGGCAGACATGCAAAAGGGTGCCCTCATGTAAGGGCAGACATGTAAAGGTTTGCTCACAGAAGGGCTCTCATGCGAGGGCAGACATGCAAAAGGGTGCCCTCATACAAGGGCAGACATGTAAAGGTGTAAAGGTGTCCTCACAGAAGGGCAGACATGCAAAAGGGTGCCCTCACAGAAGGTTCCCCTCACGTAAGGGCAGGTCCAAGCTGAGTGTAAAGTATACGTGTGCAGGCCCAAGCTGAGTGTGAACTATACGTGTGAAGGCCCAAGCTGAGTGTGAAGTATACGTGTGCAGGCCCAAGCTGAGTATAAAAAATATGTGTGCCAGAGAGGAGGAGGTGATGGAGAGGAGTGCTGTTAGCAGCACGCGGTCAGTTGTGAATGCATGGGTCTCGTTATGTATGTCTAGGGTTGGCCAGATCCGTATATCACACCGAATATGACCATTTGTATGGTGATTTCCCTGCCAAAAATACCGTATATATACACCGTATATACCTATAAATGTAAGGTTCTGGTCAACCCTATGTATGTCTTTTCTTGTGCTCACGAGTGATGAAATTAAATGCATAAGCTCAAGATCAGGCACACATTCACATTCGCACACGTGCGCGCAGACACACTCACACATTTGCACAAGCATACGCGCGCACGCACACACACACACAAACACACACACACACACGCAAACACACACACACACACGTACACACACGCAAACACACACACACATACACACACACACGCAAACACACACACACACATACGCGCACACACACGCACACACGCACACACACACATACGCACACACACAGAAATCGGAGGACGGCATGGATGAGGACGGCAGTGATGCCAGTGAAGGGTACCAACCCTCTGACAGTGGGGAGGAGGAGGAAGCGAGCGAGCCAGATGACGACGATGACAGCGATGCTAGTGTGGTGGAGAGGTGGGTGTGGGGGGTATGGGTGTGGGTGTGGGCGTGGGTGTGGGTGAGAGTATGGGTGCGGGTGAGAGTATGGATGTGGGTGTAGAGGGTACGGGCATGGGTATGGGCATGGGCGTGGATGATGACAGCGATGCTAGTGTGGTGGAAAGGTGGGTGTGGGGGGTATGGGTGTGGGTGTGGGTGTGGGTGTGGGTGTAGGTGTGGGCGTGGGCGTGGGTGTGGGTGTGGGTGTGGGCGTGGGTGTGGGTGTGGGTGTGGGTGTAGAGGGTATGGGCATGGGTATGGGCATGGGCATGGGTGTAGATGACAGCGATGCTAGTGTGGTGGAAAGGTGGAAAGTTGGGTGTGGGGGGTGTGGGTGTGGGTGTGGGTGTGGGTGTGGGTGTGGGTGTGGGTGTGGGTGTGGGTGTGGGTGTGGGTGTGGGCGTGGGCGTGGGTGTGGGTGTGGGTGTTGGTGTAGGTGTGGGTGTGGGTGTAGGTGAGGGTGTGGGTGTGGGTGTGGTGTTGGTGTGGGTGTGGGTGTGGGTGTGGGTGCAGGTGTAGGTGTAGGTGTGGGTGTGAGTGTGGGTGTGGTGTGGGTGTGGGTGTGGGTGTTATTTGTGGTTGTGGGAATGAGCGTGATGCGGGTGTGGGTGTGGATCTATTTAGCTATGTATGTGGTTGGGTGAGTTTGTGGTTGTTCTTACTGCAAATTGCATGTAAGTGTGACAGCTTTATGTGCATGTGTGCGCATATGACGTAGATAAGGAACATGCTGCTTGTTGTACGGTAGCACGCACGCACGTACACACACACACGGACACACACACACACACGCAAATACATACATACTCACACACAGGCACACACACATACGCATGCACATACACACGCACATACACACAGATACACGCGCACATACACGCACACACACACTCACACGCGCGCGCACAGACACGCACACACACACACGCACACGCACACACATAATTACACAGTGATGACGAAGACGCTGATGACGATGACGAAGAGGAGGAAGGCAAAACCTGGGAACAGTTAGAGGCTGAGGCCGAAGAGTGAGTGCACAGCGCGTATGTGTGTGTTTGTGTGTGTGTGCGTGTGTGTGTATGTGTGTGTGCGTACGTGTTGATACCCTCACATCCAATGCCAAACGCTGGAATTGCGTTTAACATAGTATAACTTTAGTTCGCCCATACCTCTCACGCCACCCAACCCACATGCCTCTCATGCCTGTCACTATCACACACACACACACACACACGCACACACACACACACACACACACACCTGGGTACCCTGGATTTTAATTCACAAGCGGTCACCACATTGCCTGTCACCGTCCCGTTCTGGCTCGGCTCCAAGTTGTAGGGAGGCTCCAAGATGTAAGGAGGCTCAGCTCCAAGTTGTAGGGAGGCTCCAAGATGTAAGGAGGCTCGGCTTCAAGTTGTAGGGAGGCTACAAGATGTAAGGAGGCTCGGCTTCAAGTTGTAGGGAGGCTACAAGATGTAAGGAGGCTCGGCTTCAAGTTGTAGGGAGGCTACAAGTTGTAGGGAGGCTCCAAGTTGTAGGGAGGCTGTGAAAATGACTCCCTAAATCCACCGAGAGTACCGGAATTTTCCGGCACCAAGTGTGCCCAATTTATAGGGTTGGCCAGAACACATACATGTTGTGTTTACGGTGTTTCTGGCAGGGAAATCACCAAATATACGGTCATATACGGTGTGTATTTACGGTTCTGGCCAACCCTATAAATTTAAGATAAGCGTCACCTGCCTCTGCTAGGTTCAATAACTTATGCGGCTCTGCTTGAGTGCGGCTCTGCTTGAGCGATGTGAGGGGTGGATACTATTATGAACGCCTGCAGAGGCTCTGCTTGTACAAAAGAGGTTACTTTTTGTCTCAAGTAGGCCACCACCTGTGAGCACGAAGACGGAGGAAAAGAGGTCCAGGCTCCCCACAAGCTGTAAAAAATCAATCCCCTCATAAATCAAGGAACAGGCTCTGCTTGTACCCTAAAATTATGCTCACCGTGTAACAGGTGACTTTCTCGGTTTGAGTTGTAAAGCAAAAAGGTTTGAGTTGTAAAGCAAAAAAAGCACTGGCCTTTCAAACTTGCCTATCTGATGGGCTTTCTGCTTGGCTCGGCCAGCGCAAAAGTATTGTAAGCCCACCAAAAGGGAAAAGTTGGTTTTGAGCCAGCGCAAAAGTATTGTAAGTCCACCAAAAAGGAAAAGTTAATTTTGAGCCAGTGCAGCTTAACCCTCTTTTGTATTCTCTCCAGGCACGTGCTCAGACGGTCAGACTGTACCGCACTATGAGTACGGTACGGATTGTCTCTTTGTAAAAGACGAAGTATTTTTGAATTTGTATGTCAAATGTACGTATTCAAATGTATGTCGAATGTGTACAGTACGGTGCCAAGCTGGCACTGCCAGTGCAATTTCGGCCTCAGAATGACCTCTCCACCCCAAAACCTCCCAATTCCACCTCCAACGTACTCCTCTCACGCGTTGACGCCACGCAATGCTTCCCTGAACGACCCTGAGACTGGGTTGGGGCTGCATTAGCTCGGCGGAAGGGCCCAGCAGTGGCTTGCATTGAAACTCAAAGTCGGACGCAATACTTGATTCCTAATTAACACACAATACTTGATTCCTGATTATTACTTGATTCCTGGTTTATTATTGAACAATTGTTGCAAAAGAACACAATTGTTATGGGCCGAGATTGGAGCCAAACAGCCAAATTATACCAACTTCGCACTGTACGGTGACCACTGTCTTGTATGGTTTGAGACCGCACTTGTCAACCACCGTCTAAGTTCAGTACAGTACGGCGTAATACGATATGGTACTGTACTGTACATACGGTGAAAATTGCTCTACATCGTAGTTGCACAAACCTGATTCTCTCACACGAACACGCACACACTCACACACACACACACACACACACACACACACACACACACACACACAAACACACACACACACATGCGCACACACAGGCACATGCGCACACACACACACACACTCACGCACTCACACAGTGACGACCAAGACTTTGACGGGGAGGACGAAGAAGACAGGAATCCAAAGAAGAGGAAAGGGGGAGGGGGAGGCGGCGGGGGTGCTGTGAAGAAGCGGAAATAGAGTGCATTGAAGACGCCTGTACCACAAACTAGCATAATATTTTTATGAAAGGGAGCCTGCTCGCACTTTTACAACAAGTCTCAGCTCCACAGAAAAGGTGCTGGGCTTGAGCTGACTGAATGTGCTTCTGTTATATCTTCTGCCTGTGAGGTACTTGAGCGACTTCAAATACAGTGATGCACACGCCATTTGTAGGGGCTCTAAGATGCTGGGAGTCAGCCAAGTGCTCTCTCCCTTAATAGAATTACAACATCGTGCTGTCTTATTAATAGCACTGCTTATGGTGTAACTTTCCTTACATCTGGACATGTTTCTTGCATCGTTACTCTCCCGACACCACCACGCTTTTGTTAGTGCAGGATGGCATTGAGTTTTGCTGACCATTATTGAAACTAAACATTCACAACACCACGAGGTCCGCACCTTAATCCTGCAATGCAATGAGACGTCTAAGGACAAGACTTTCCTGCCTCGGTTGAAATGTGGTTCAGGCGATTGAAGCACGGCCGGAAATATTTCAACCGCATCTCAACTGCACACGGCTCCAAGCCTTTCTTGAAACTTGCACCGCCACATTACTTTTCGTTATACCCTCAAAAGTGGAATTGTATGACTCCACGCATATAAAGGGTTTACAAAGGGTTTACAAAGGGTTTACAAAGGGGGTAACCGGCAGCCACATATGTTGGGCTGATAGTAGGCATTGCTGGATCAGCCAGCGTAAAGGAAACATTAGGTTGTTAAAAGTAAGAACTGGTCGTCTCAGCCAGTGCCATTTTGTTCTCATAGGAAAGTGATAAGTAAGAGGTGCGTGATGAATGAATGATGAAAGGCAATAACCTGAGACAATAAAAGAGCCTGACGGAGAGCCACAACAAGCAGTTCAGGCGTGCTAACTGAACACCAGAATGTATAATCCAAGGGGAGGAAGGAAGTGCCACGTTTAAAAACCCATGACTGTTCATGCAAACAAATTGGAAGCTGAGTTCAAATTTGACATTTGACATATAATAGTGTATGACTCCACGTCTGTTGGTGTGTCCAGGATAGTCCTGAAGAGGCCATGCCACTGTCGTGTCAACATATGCACTGCAATCCGACCTCAGCACAACAATCATGGTGCAGGCACCTACGTAACTGTAACATGCATAAGTAAAGTACAATGTACTTATCGCTCATTCATCCGGTTAACCATTTTGGGCCACTACGCTACAGTAACCCCCTCCCTTAATCATGCTGGCGGCGGTGTCATCACTACCAGCGGAGTTTTCTTCTATCCTATTCTGTCGACATGAGCAGCAACAAGGAACATGACACATGGGTCCATTGTTCAAGTAAAATAGAGGCTACAGCAATGACCAGAGTTTGTGCAGCAGCACCTTTGCCCATATCCGTTACTTCTAGTAAGGCAACGAGGCCGCTGTGTGGTCCCACTGACAGAAGAAACAAGGAGTGAGTAGGAATGAGCCATTTGAAGGGTTGCAGGCTTGGCGGTCTGGAACCGGCTCCTGATGAGAGTTTGTGATGGTACTGGAAAGATCACGCATGCTATGGACGTTATTATTCACTAAACATGTTAAAGTAGTAGACAGAAGCTGGGCACTATCCCATCAAACCAACTCCAATATGCGAAAGTGCCCTTCTGGAAACCCATACAAATACCACTTTCCAAACACTCCTGGGGATTGCAGATCATTGCCATATGGGACACCAAGGGCAGGGTCTGCCTCAATGCTCACAACAAAGACTGGCTAATAGAACTTGCCAAAGAAATCCCTGAGGCAAAATGGAAAATTCAAAACATACATAACCATCCCTACAAAACAGCCTTAGGTACCGGACAACACTCAGGACTCAACAAAATTAATAAGCTACCCAATGACCACCCTCAAGCCTCAGAAGGCCCAGATAAAACAAGTGCTTTGCTGATTAGCACTGACCAACCTCATAATTGTAATACCGACGAAGCACCCCAAAAGAGCTCCAGCCAAAACCTAACCCGAAAGGTATAAGATTGGCGGGATTGGACCTACACTGATGGCAGCCTCCAAAAGAATGAAGAAGGGCAAGACACCGGATTAGGCGTGTGTATACCACCCTCACTTGAATGTTTCCACTATGTAAACCCAAAAGGCATGGGTATAACCAACACTATCTCACGTGCAGAGCTAGCAGCTACAGCAGCTGCAGTCATACACGCACGGCTACTCACATATAGCCACAGACAGCCTTACATCACTGCACCAAATCAAAAAGCTAGCAGCTGTGACACCCGAATCTCCATCACCACCACATCTAAGAAGATGTCCTTCAATCCATTGCTAAAGCAATCCGCCAATCACCATCGCCCATCCACTTCTTCAAAGTAAAGTCCCATGCCGGTATTATTATTGGTAATGAACATGCTGACGCCCTTGCTAAAAAGTCAGCCACCACCTACTTCGACATCGCTGACACCTCCATCAGAATAGCAGGCCCTGAGGGAAATCCCTTCTACAACATCCACTGGCTTACAAAAGAAGACACAAAAAACCAAACACAAACCCATAATCATACCCATACAACAAACATGGCCCATCCTCCTCCCCCAAGGCTTTGGTACCTACCAAACCACCGTGACCTTCAAGCACATATGCATCTTCTCCATAAACTGGGAAATGCCAAAACTGAAGCGAACTACCCATGCGTACTACCAGACCCTCATAAAAGATGGTACTGCCAATGGAGCCACTAGCAATGCTTATCTAACATCATCCAATGTTTCCTTTAAGGCCAAATGTATCATTATGGAATACAGAACAAGCACCCTATATAATCAAAAACATGCGGTATCGTTCAAAATTTCAACAAGTCAAACTTGCCCCCTCTGCCCACAAGTAGACAGTGCCCTGCACATCCTTTTTGAGTGGCAGCACACGCAAATTAGGAACATGATCACCAAAAGACACACAACTTAGCATGCCGCATGATCTTTAAGGCTATTAGCAAAACAGGCTCCTTAGGATCATGCGTTGTCGCCATAGATAGATATAGGCAGCAACGAACGGATGACCATGCAAAATCTCCAGATTCCTGAAACAGCTGAAAGTAGAATTGTTCTCAAATGGCTCTTCCCACCCCGCTTCCCAAATAAAGACAGATTTACCTCCAGCCGCCCAGATTTTGTGCTGGTTACTCCCAGCGCTGCAAAAACACAAAAACAACGAACTAAAAATGGGGGTGGTTCTTCGGAGTGGCAGGGGGCAATTGAGGGAGACTGGGAGCATCCCAGCAGCACTGCCAGCCACCAGTAGAGCCACCATCCCCAGACAGCACCGACCTAAAGACCTCAGCAAACCTCGGCGTGACATCCACCTCGTCGAGATCAAGTATTGTGAGGACACCAGACCTCAGAACCAGCTGAACGCTGCAAAGGAACAGCACAAAGACCTCTGCAACATTCTCCAAGGAGCCTCTGTTACTCTCCACATCATCCTTTTGGGTGTGGGTGGCACCATCTACAACACTCACACTCTGAAGCTTTTCAAGGAACTGGGTCTTGATTCTCAAAGAGTAAAGAAGCTTGCCTCCAAGCTCCATGTGCACCCTGTGAACTTTGCTGCTAAACTTGTCCATACCAGACGTGCCCTTTCCAGTGCTGTTATCAAATCTCATCAGGAGCCGGTTTCAGGCCAAGCCTGCAACCCTCTTGATCCCCATTGATTCTTCCTTTTTGCGGTGGAGGAGCTTTACGGTACTCGGTACCAAAGTGGCTCCTTTTCCTAAATTTATGTGGGGAGTGGTTTTCACTGCCTCCGTTATTTATGAATTAAAGACATTCCAATCTGGTTCAATGGGAGATAAGGAGTGAACGAAAAGTAAGGCACAGGCATTTGCAGACATTTCTCCAATATTTAATGCAGTTTTTTGCCGTGTCGTGGTCTGCGGCATGACGTGTCCGTGGCGCCGTGGCGTGGCGGGGAAACAACCACAGTTGGCTTCCATGGGACTGTGCAACCCTGCCAAATTCATCCCCAGTACCACCGTAGCATGATGACATCCGTTTGGCCATCGGTCGTGACGCCTGGCATTAATACTTTAGCAGATTCAGAAATCATGATGAATTCATTGGACTACTGGCTGGATCCGGGGAAGTACATGGTCATAATCAAGATTGTAGGCTTGTCATGGCGCGGGTTATTTATTACTTTGGAGAGGCACGCGTGCTTTATGCAACGTTGAAGGAAATTTATGATATATATATATTTTTGTACCGCAAGCGATTTTGATTTGCGTTAGGCGGAAGCCCATCACCAATCAATGGACTGCTTGATTGAACAGTGTAAGTACTGCATACACTACCGACATGGGTTAGGATGTTAGGATGTTTTATTTGAGTCTGCCACCCATCC
>Ga0307945_1003067_pt1 | contig 13542 bp, 18 predicted proteins | sample OrgLakmetagen228_FD_201818 | JGI IMG/M metagenome (GOLD analysis project Ga0307945, IMG submission 201818) | Saline water microbial communities from Organic Lake, Antarctica - #228 | ecosystem: Environmental > Aquatic > Non-marine Saline and Alkaline > Saline | place: Antarctica: Organic Lake...
AAGACCTGAAAACAGGCTCAACTTGCATTTACGTGCACGCTTCTTCCAATTGAAACCACTGACTGTTATAAGTTATCTATTTTCCCTGCACACGCACCATCCAATGCGTGGATACCCAGAGACAGGTACTGCCTGCATTCATGTGCACGCATCTTCCAATTGAAACCACTGACTGTTATAAGTTATCTATTTTCCCTGCACACGCACCATCCAATGCGTGGATACCCAGAGACAGGCACCGCTTGCATTCATGTGCACGCATCTTCCAATTGAAACCACTGACTGTTATAACTTATAACTCTCTTTTCCCTGCACACGCACCATCCAATGCGTGGATACCCAGAGACAGGTACTGCCTGCATTCATGTGCACGCATCTTCCAATTGAAACCACTGACTGTTATAAGTTATCTATTTTCCCTGCACACGCACCATCCAATGCGTGGATGCCCAGAGACAGGTACTGTTTGCGCTCGTTATCCCCTGGGAGGTTCATCTCAAGTTTCTTGATGCCTTCGAAGCACCTGTGCGAACGATGCGTGCATAGAGAAGATCAGCAGAGCCAGGACATTTTGGCAACTGAAAAAAGCACATCTCCAATTTTTTTATGCTCTTAAAGCACCTGTGCAAATAATACGTGCAACAGAGGTTCTATTTCGCTTGCATCGTGAGATGCATAGGGCTCTGTCATTATTACCAAGGAATAAAAAGAATGTGAGTAAGCTATAGAGAGTTGTGTTCTCCAAGGAATATAAAGAATGGAGAAGGGAAGCAGAAACCGGAGAAAAGCAGAAAGTGAGAACATCTCACTTTATGCTACACTTCAAGAACCTGAGTTCAAGTGTTTCACACTGAACTCATAAGAGATCAGCAGAGCTAAGAGAATTCAGCAACTGTAAAAAGCACATCTCAAGTTTCTTGATGTCTGCATAGCACCTGTGCAAATGATGCGTGCACAGAGAAGATCAGCAGAGCCAGGACATTTTGGCAACTGAAAAAAGCACATCTCAACTTTCTTGATGCTTTTAAAGCACCTGTGCAATTAATACGTGCAATAGAGGAGATCAGCAGAGCTAAGAGAATTCAGCAACTGAAAAAAGCACATACCAAGTTTCTTGATGCTTTTAAAGCACTTGTGCGAATAATACGTGCAATAGAAGAGATCAGCAGAGCTAAGAGAATTCAGCAACTGTAAAAAGCACATCTCAAGTTTCTTGATGCCTGCAAAGCACCCGTGCAAATGATGCGTGCACAGAGAAGATCAGCAGAGCCAGGACAACAAAGCAACCTGGAAAGCATTTTAAAACCAAGCGCAGCAAAGATCCCCAGCGTTTAAAATTGAACAAATGGCACAGGCCAGGGTCAAAAGCCTTCCTTTCAAAGGAGGCTAAACACACTGAGGGAATAATATCTCACGCGTTGGAATCAGGACGGACACAGGACACTCACTTTTTCATTTGAAATTTCTACACATGTGTGGTTTTTAAACAAAATGGACACACACTTTCTCAAATGAGGCTGCACAGTTAAGGGGGTCTTGAAACAGGACGAACACACGGGACACTCACTTTTTCAAATGTGGCTGCACGTTAAGGGGGTCTTGAAACAGGACAAACACACGGGACACTCACTTTTTCAAATGGGGCTGCACGTTAAGGGGGTCGCGCGCTTGACCAAGGATCTCAAGCAGATCAGAAGAAGACAGGAAGTAGAAGCGCGGGAACTGCAAGTGCGGATGTGTTGTGTGTGTGTGTGTGTACGTATGTATGGTTTAAGTGCTTTGAGCTGTGAAGGTGTATGGGGCGAAGACAAAAAAAACACGAGAATTGATAGTGTGATTGTGTTGTGTGTGTATGGAGCTCGCAAGTATGGTTTGTATGTGATAAAGGCAGGGAGTAGAAGCACTATATATATTGTGTGTATACAAATTAATGTGCGCAAGGAAGTAGGAGCACAAGATGCAAGTTTGATTGTGCTGCGTGAGTGTATGATGTGCGCAAGTATGGATTGTATGTGGTAGAGGCAGAGAGTTCAAGCACTGGAATTGCAAAGTATATTGTGTGCATACAAATAAATGTGCTACAGATTGAAGCACGGGAATAGCAAGCTCTGCTATTTTGTGTGTACAAAGTAATCGCTGTGGTGGTGATGTGTATGTGTGGGCATGTGTGTGTATGTGCGTGTGCGTGTGTGTGAGTGTTTGTATATGTATGTGTGGTGTGTGGTGTGTGTGTGCATGCTGTAAGTATGTTGCGTCGTTAGGGACAAGCTTGGTCCCTAGAAAAAGACAGTGGCATTTCCTCATCCCACAGCCCATTTTTGACCCAGACTGCTGTAAGCAAGATCACATGAAGCAAACAATGCCCACACCTGCTGCCGCTTGCTCTCTAGATAGTTCTCCAAACTCTTCTGGATCCTCTCGAGTTTGGCGTCCATGTCCTGGAATGTCTCCAGCAGGCCAGGAGTGGTGCAGGCCTGCGTGACGTGTGTGTGTGTGTGTGTGTGTGTGTGTGTGTGTGTGTGTGTGTGTGTGCGTGTTGTGTGTGATTACAATACAAACACTAAAAGCGGCACACATGTCAAGGCAAGCTGAGCCTAGGTTTAGAGCAATGGTATGCAACGTCTCCTGCAAGCCATGAGTGGTGTGGGCCTGTGTGATGTGTGTATCACACATCCGTGATGCATCTGTTTTAGAGTGGCACAAGCATCCCATGTTGATCCTAATCTAAGGTTTTTGTGTATATTGTAACAGCCACACGTCCTTGTACACATCAACACACCTTGATTTCGCTTTTTATACACTGTCATGGGAATTAAAGTACACTTTCACGTGTAGATAGCAAAAGGGACAACAAACACACAAACGCACACACAATCATGCACATGCACACAAGCAGTGCACAAGATCAGCCAGCGCTTGCACACACACACACACATACACACACACACACACGCACACACACACATACACACACACGCACACACATGCAGTGTGCAAGATCAGCCAGCGCTTGCACACCTTGAGGCAGTTCTGAATGGAGGCCAGTTGCTTCATGAGGCGGCTGAACGTGGTGTGCACATTCTCAAACATGATTGACTCCTGTGGGAGTTGCTTGCGGATGTCCTCAGACCCGATGAAAATGTTCTCCAGGTACATCCAGTTGCGCTGGACCTGTGGCGTGTGTGTGTGTGTATGTGTGTGTGTTTGTGTGTGTGCGCGTGTTAGTGTGCGTGTATGTGTTTGTGTGCGTGTGTGTGTTTGTGTGCATGTGTGTGTATGGAGTAAGAGCATCATTTTACAGAGAGGGCACAAATCAGTGTGATGAGAGAGAGAGAGAGAGAGAGAGAGAGAGAGAGAGAGAGGGAGAGAGAGAGAGAGAGAGAGAGAGAGAGGGGTGGAATGCACATTGTTTATTGTGCCTAAAAAAAACATCGCAGGGTGGCTTCTAAACATGCAGTGAATGCATACATCACGTACCTGCAAAATGATCTCAATGGTCTCACTGATGTGGCTCAGCGTCTTCTCCCAGTACGTGATCTCAGACTCAAACACCACGAAAAACTTGGAGGCCTGCAGGGGTTTGCAGGGATGTGTAAAAGTGCAGGGCAATGAGTAGATTATGACTCATTATATATGTTAAATCATGAATCATTAATAGGTCATATCTAGGAGTAAATTATGACTCATTACGTGTGCTGAGTAAATCATGACACATTACATGTTATAGGTCATATCTAGGGTTGGCCACAACCATATTCATATACGGCGTGTGTACGGTATTGCCAGCAGGGAGATAACCAAACATGCGGTCAAATACGGTGAACATAAAACGGTTCTGGCTGACCCTAGTCATAAAACGGCCGACCCTAGTTATGTCATCGGAAATCTGAGTCATAAGTTCTAGTCACAAAACGGCCGACCCTAGTCATGTCAACAGAAATCCTAATCATAGATCCTAGTCATAAAACGGCCGACCCTAGTTATGTCATATATATCCTAGTCATAAAACGGTCGACCCAAGTCATGTCATCAGAAATTCTAATCATAGATCCTAGTCGTAAAACGGCTGACCCCGGTCACGTAATAAAAACCTAGTCATAAAACGGCCGACCCTAGTCATGTCATCAGAAATCTGAGTCATAAATCCTAGTCATGAATCCTAGTCATATAACGGCCGACCCTAGTCATGTCATATAAATCCTAGTCATAAAACGGCCGACCCTAGTCATGTCATCAAAAATCCTTGTCATGAATCCAAGTCATGAATCAGCCAACCCTAAAACGGTTCTGTCCGAACCCAATCATGTCATCCAACATAAGTCTACAAGGCGCAGGCTTGTGTTTGCAAGGGTAGGCAAGAGTGTCTGAGCCAAAGTTGCAAGACTGATTGGCATTAGGACACCGGACAAAAGCACCTCCTTGTGACTTTTGCACTGTGGCACCTCCTTGTGACTTTTGCACTATGGCACCTCCTTGTGACTTTTGCACTGTGGCACCTCCTTGTGACTTTTGCACTGTGGCACCTCCTTGTGACCTTTGCACGTGGCATCAACAGCACTGGCAACTGTATGCATACAAATCTGCGTATTTGTGTACCCACACCCACACTCACACTCACACCACAGCCACACTCGTATCCACGCCTAAACCCACCTGTGTAACCCACACTCACACTCACACCCACACCCCCACTCCCACACACACCTTCATGGTGGACAGCATGACACTGTTCTCTTCCAACACTGAGAAGATGTCCTCCGTGGAACGCAGCTTTGAGGTGGCCTTGTATTCCACCATATCCAGGGGCAGGCTCTTCCAAGAGGCAACGATAGCCTGCAGCAAGAGTACGTGCATTTCAGCGCATTTTAGTAAAGGGGTGGTGTTGGTGTGAGCACTTTGAGGTGGCCTTGTATTCCACCATATCCAGGGGCAGACTCTTCCAAGAGGCAGCAATAGCCTGCAGCAAGAGTGCGTGCATTTCAGCGCATTTTAGTAAAGGGGTGGTGTTGGTGTGAGCACTTTGAGGTGGCCTTGTAATCCACCATATCCAGGGGCAGGCTCTTGCAAGAGGCAGCAATAGCCTGCAGCAAGAGTGCGTGCATTTCAGCGCATTTTAGTTAAGGGGTATTGTTGGTGTGAGCACTTTGAAGTGGCCTTGTGTTCCACCATATCCAGGGGCAGGCTCTTCCAAGAGGCAGCGATAGCCTGCAGCAAGAGTGCGTGCATTTCAGCGCATTTTAGTAAAGGGGTGGTGTTGGCGTGAGCACTTTGAGGTGGCCTTGTATTCCACCATATCCAGGGGCAGGCTCTTCCAAGAGGCAGCGATAGCCTGCAGCAATGATGTAGGTGTCGGATGTTGATAGTTCATTTATTCCAGGGGCAAGATCGTAAGGAACTGCACAGCAAGATCGGAAATACACAGACAGCAACAGCCTGCAGCAAGGGCATTATGGCGTATAGGCCTCCAGCAGCAATCATACCATACAGGCGCGTAATCAATGCGAGTGTGAAAAACCAATTAACAAAACCAATGTGATATACAGCCTATTCGTAGGGTTGGCCAGAACCATATATATACGGTGTATATACGGTATTTTTGGCAGGGAAATCACCAAATATACGGTCATTAACGGTGTATATATACGGCTCTGGCCAACCCTACCTATTCAGCATTTGCATGTTGGCTGTTGTTGGTCTAAAGAAGCACACATGTTTGTTGCAGGGTTGGCCAAAACCATATATATATACGGTGCATTTACGGTAGTTTTGGCAGGGAAATCACCAGATTTACGGTCAGATACGGTGTATATATACGCTTCTGGCCAACCCTAGTTTGTTGATGTTGCGTGGCTGAGGGCTGCGTTCGAGAAAGAATGCTCCTGGGGACCCAAAAAGCACTGAGCTCTCTAGCAGGGATAAAATGCCAAAATCCGTTTTGTGATAAAATGCACGCAGAATGTAACAAAAATAGCAGGTGCTGACAAGTCAGCTTGGAATGGACAACTGTACTGACCAAAAGCACGAAAAGCACCTACACCTCATGTGCGCAATACTCAAGAGTTCTACGGTACCTGGTACTTGGCACTAAAGATGCTCCTTTAATAAATGTGTGAACAATGGTTTTCACTGCCTGCTTTTTTTTAGTGTGCGCAACACTGCTCTGTGGTCAAAAATACACACACATACACACATACATACACACACACACGCACACACACACACGCACACACACAAACACACACACGTACACACACAAACGCACGCACAAACACACACACGCACAGACGTCCTGGAACCAACCCTAACCTGGCCCTGTACCTGCCCATACCCTAAACCCTAAACCCTCAGCACCTTGATGTTGTTCTCAATGGACAGCTCCTTGGTCGCATTCACGGACAGGTCTGCAATGAACTCAGTGTGCTGATCCAGACGGAGGTCAACGAGGGTCTCCAGTGTGAAGCTGGGTGAGTGGGGGTCGAAGCGTGTGCTGACATGCTCCTGTGCGGTGTAGAAGAACAACAGAGCGTGTGTGTGCGTGCGTGTGTGTGTTTGTGTTTGTGCATGCGGAACATTGAGGTGAGTTTGGGTGTGTATATTTGCACTCGTGTATTTGTGTGTGTGTGTGTGTGTGTTTGTGTGTGTGTGTGCTAAAGGCTGGGAGAGTGGGAGCAAACTTGTTCATAACCAAATACAAATACACACACATAAGCACAAACACACCATGAGGTCCTCCCACAGTGGCGCTGCCGTATGGCTGAATTGCGCAATTTTGTGATGAGGAGCACTGCCTTCTTAAACACGTTTTCATGACACACACACGCACACACACAACCCCACGTACAGTACAATAACACACACACACGCACACACACATACACATACACACACACGCACACACACAACCCCACATACAGTACAATAATACACACACACCATGAGGTCCTCCCAATGGCGCTGCCGCATGGCTGAGTTGCGCAAGTCTGTGATGAGCGGCATCGTCTTCTTAAACGCCTCCACTGTCTCTTTTATCCAGAATAGGGCAGGCCAGGTTTTAACCTCACGTGCCAATTTGCCAATGGTTTTGCCAATGCGGCCGGCGGCCTCTTCCATCTCCTCGACCTGGATGCACGTGTGTGCAGAAGTGTGTGTTGTGTTTGTGTGCGTGTGTATATATATATATATATGTGTGTATGTGCATGTGTGTGTATGTGAGTGCATGTTTGTGTTTGTGTGTGTGTGTGAATGTGAGTGTGGGAACAAGACTGCATGCATCATAACTTCATTTTTTTTTTAAGGTTGCAAGTGCAGGCATGTTTATATCTGCCTTACTGCAAGTGCAGGAATGTTTATATCTGCCTTGGTGAGCGCCCATCTTCACAATCCCATGGCCCAATATTCAAATGCATCTGCTGCCCAGCCTCAGCACCCAAACAACACACACAATTGTACACTCACACATACACACAAAAACACACACACACACGCACGCACGCTTGCACGCACGCACACACACACACACACACGCACACACACATTACAACAAATTACATGCGCACAAACGATCAACCCACCTCGATGTCGACGAACGCCCCATCCTTCCAAGACGCATACAGCGACTGCCACTCCCGAATCAGCCCCCACACTCTGTCCAGCGCATCAATCTCCCGCTCCATGCTAGCCAGCTCCTGCACACACACACACAGGCACACACACATAAAAGCACATGCAACATTTCCACCTGGTACACTTGTATACACACACACACACCAAGGCACATGCAACATTTCCACCCTGTACACACACAAACACACACACACTCACACACAGACACACACAGGCACATGCAACATTTCCACCATGTACACTTATATACACACACACCAAGCCACGTGCAAGATCTCCACCCTGTACACTCACACACACACACACACACACACAGGCCCTGCAGTAGCTCACCTTGTATGCTGGCTGTGGGATGCTGAAGATCTCCATGCCAGACTTGAGTTCGTGAGCGCGGCGCCTGAAGTCCTTCACCGTCTGCGAATGGTGGCAAAGGCAATAAGCACAAGGCTAGGGTTGGCCAGAACGATATATAATAGCACGCAGGTCTCTTTACATTTTACGTTCTACATTGTAACACACACACTAACACATGCACACACACAATTCACACATGCACACACACATGCACACACACTCCCACATGCTAACACATGCACACACACTCACACATACTTACACATGCACACACACATACTAAAACATGCACACACACTCACACATACAAACACATGCACACACACACAGAGCAACACGCAAGCACAGCAGCACCAAGGCAAGCGAGCGCGACAGCCACACCACTCACGTTTTTGCTCTCCTCGATGATAGAGAACGCCTTCACGGTGGTAGTGTTCTCGTGGGAGTACGGGGCCATGTTGGTGAAATCCTCAGCAGCAGTGCCGACGTCTTTGAGGAAGGTATCCAGCAGACTCTTGACCTGTTCATGTGCACACCACTAGGTTTTTACAGCTTATTTTTAGGAAGGTATCCAGAAGGCTCTCGACCTGTTCATGTGCACACCACCAGGCTTTTACAGCTTGGTTTTAGGAAGGTATCCAGCAGACTCTTGACCTGTTCATGTGCACACCATTAGGTTTTTACAGCTTAATTTAAGGAAGGTATCCAGAAGGCTCTTGACCTGTTCATGTGCACACCACCAGGCTTTTACAGCTTGGTTTTAGGAAGGTATCCAGAAGGCTCTCGACCTGTTCATGTGCACACCACCAGGCTGTTACAGCTTGGTTTTAGGAAGGTATCAAGAAGGCTCTTGACATGCTAAGGTGCAAAAACAAAGATGTCATTGTTCTGGTGCACACACAAATACACACACACACACACGCCAAGCGCACACACACACACGCGCACGCGCACACACACACACACACACACATACACACACGCGCATACACACACACAAACACACACACAGATATATGATACATGCGCAAACATACACACACAAAACCACGCTTCTCAACAAGCTTGTTGTGCACGATTAAATTCGAAATGTGGGGGTTGTGCATGATAGGATCTCCATCAGTGTCAGTGTGTAGCAGCATTGCGTGAGAGTTCCCTCACTCCCTGTGGTTACGGCGTCCCCAAACCCACAGATCCATGTATCAGCTTTAGCGTTATCGTCATACATTTGTTTTGCTGGACTACACGCATTGAAAAGTATTGATGCAGACCTCCATCCAAAGCACATGCACTCTCACCCAACACACACACCTGCACCCCACACATTTACACCTAAAACACAGTCTCAAACACGCACACACACACACAAACACACACACACACACACACACATTCACATTTAAACCACACACACCTTCTCCCTGAAGTTATCCTTGTGCCTCTCCAGCTTGCTCTGACCCTCTTCCAGGACAACCAGATACTGCTCCCATGACGCGCCCAGGCTGTCGAGCTCCTCAAGCTGCACCTCAGGCACGGAAACCTCATGCCGCGCAAGCACCTTGTACTTCTCCCTACGTGTGTTTGTGCAAGGAAACAAGACGGGTGTGTGTGTGGGTGTGTGGGTGTGTGTGTGTGTGTTTGTGTGTGTGTGTGTTTGTGTGTGTGTGTGTGTGTACAAGTGTGTGTGTATTTGTAAAAAGAGCAACTCTCGCACAGGCAACTCATGCCGCGCAAGCACCTTGTACTTCTCCCTACGTGTGTTTGTGCAAGGAAACAAGACGTGTGTGTGTGTGTGTTTGTGTGTGTGTGTGAATGTGAATGTGTGTGTATTTGTAAAAAAGTAACTCTCGCACGGGAAGCTCATGCCACACAAGCACCTTGTACTTCTCCCTACGTGTGTTTGTGTGAGGAAACAAGACGTGTGTGTGTATGTGTGTGTGAATGTGAATGTGTGTGTACAAGTGTGTGTATGTATTTGTAAAAAAAGCAACTCTCGCACGGGCAACTCATGCCACGCAAGCACCTTGTACTTCTCCCTATGTGTGTTTGTGAGTAGGGTGAAAGGTGAGTTTGGTCGTGGCATCTGACTTACAGAAGCGTCAGGATGCATGAGGAGCGTCTACAAATCACGCACCACAATCTCATGCCCTTTCCCCTGACCCCTGAAAAATATGCACACACACGCACACACACACACACACACACACACGCGCACACACGCACACACACATACACAGCCAAATTGCTTGCTACATCTGCTCCTCAGACGCCTCACCCACCTGAGAGGCTCAAACCGTGCCTCCAACTTTTTGCGCTCGTCCAGCAGCCGGTTGTGGAGATTGACCAGGTTGGCCAGCTGGTCCATGGTGGTGGGGTGCTGTGCAAGCTGTTGGGCACTGCAAGGTGTTTGTGTGTGTGTGCTTGTGTGTGTATGTGTGTTTGTGTGTGTGTGTGCATGTGTGTGTGCATGACTGTGTGTGTATGGCCAGCTGGTCCGTGGTGGTGGGGTGCTGTGCAAGCTGTTGGGCACTGCAAGGTGTGTGTTTGTGTGCTTGTGTGTGTATGTGTGTTTGTGTGTGTGCATGTGTGTGTGCATGACTGTGTGTGTATGGCCAGCTGGTCCGTGGTGGTGGGGTGCTGTGCAAGCTGTTGGGCATTGCAAGGTGTGTGTGTGCTTGTGTGTGTATGTGTGTTTGTGTGTGTGCATGACTGTGTGTGTATGGCCAGCTGGTCCGTGGTGGTGGGGTGCTGTGCAAGCTGTTGGGCATTGCAAGGTGTGTGTTTGTGTGCTTGTGTGTGTATGTGTGTTTGTGTGTGTGCATGTGTGTGTGTGCATGACTGTGTGTGTGTGTATGGCCAGCTGGTCCGTGGTGGTGGGGTGCTGTGCAAGCTGTTGGGCACTGCAAAAACAAAGCAAGGCGTCTGTGTGGATGTTTGAGCAACCTCAAAAGTATCACTCCAGCATTTGCTGGCATGTGGTGGTTTTAAACAGGACTCGAACTAGGAACAGCAGCAGCGGCAGCAGCAGCAGCAGTGACTACAAAGTGAAGACAAAATTGGGTGCTTTGAAGTGCTAGATGCACATACCTATACACACATCCGCAGAAAAAAGAAGTACCCTCGAGGGCTTACACACACCAACTTGAAAACTGTCCATATGTCACACATGTGCATACGTCATGTACGCCACACATGTGCATACATCACACATGTGCTGTCCATACGTCAAAATGTGCATACGTCATGTACGTCACTTGTGTGCTGTCCAAACGTCACACATGTGCATACGTTACAAATGTGTTGTCCATACGTCACACATGTGCATACGTCATATATGTCACGCATGTGCATACGTTACACATGCGCTGTCCATTCGTCACACATGTGCATACGTCATATGTGTCACACATGTGCATACGTTACACATGCGCTGTCCATACGTCACACAAGTGTATACATCACACATGTGCATACGTCATGTACGTCACACAAGTCCATATGTCACACATATGCTGTCCATGCGTCACACATCATCGTCAAACATCATAAAAATGTCCATATGCCACACATGAGCAATATGCCCATGCTCACACGCATTTACAACTGCACCAAGGCCCAAACACCCCACCCCACACCCCCACCCCCACGCTCACCCTCACCAACTCACTTCAGGATTCATCCACTTACACAACACACACCTGGAGCTGAAGTGGCCAAGGATGGAGTGCAGCTCAGCCGCTGCGAGGTTGTTAAGCAGGCCTGTGAATTTGCCCACCCACTGCTCACAGTGTCCCACCAGGGTCTGCTTCAAAGGACCGCAATCGATGCGCAGGAAGCGCATGTTGGTGTTGCTGTCCTCACCCTATGCGTGTGTGTGTGTGTGTGTGTGCACGCGTGTTTGTGTGTGTGTGTGTGTGTGTGTGTGTGTGTGTGTGTGTGTGCGCGTGTGTTTGTGTGAGCGTGTGTGTGTGCAAGCATCTGTGAGAAAAAGCACATGGTGTGCGCTTCAAAGGACCGCAATCGATGCGCAGGATGCGCATGTTGGTGTTGCTGTCCTCACCCTATGCGTTCGTGTGTGTGTGTGTGTGTGCATGTGTGTGTGCATGCATCTGTGAGATAAAGCATATGTGTATGCTTTAAAACTGCAATCGATGCGCAGGAAGCAGGTTCTGGTGTTGCTGTACTCACCCTATGTGTGTGTGTCAGAGGTGTGTGTGTGTGTGCATGTGTGTGCATGTATGAGCTTGACAAGGCATGCACATCAGTGGTACTACCCTCACAATGTATGTACGTGTGGGAGTGTCTGTGCATACACACGCACACACACACACACACACATTCGTAAAGATGCTGCAGCTGCACGTGTTTGAGATGGCAAACAGAAACATGGGTCCCTGAAGTTTACTGCTCACTGGCACACACACATGCATGTATACACGCGCACACACACATGCAAACACACATTTGCACACATGCATGCATGCATGCATACGCACACACACACACACACACACGTACACACACACGCGCACACACACACACAAGACCGTACCTGCACTTCCTCTTGTAGCTGTAGGTACTTGAGGATGTCAGCATCGAAACGAGGGAGTGCGTACGCTGCCTTCTCATAGCGACGGATGTAGCCCTCCTTGTCAGACTCCCACACCTCCTTCTTGTACTTCTTCTCCCAGTAGTTGAGGAAACTGTGTGTGTGCGTGGGTGTGTGGGTGCGTGTGTGTGTTTGGGTGTGGGTGGGTGGGTGTGTGGGTGAAAGGGAGGGGGGAGGTGTGTGTGTGTGTGTGTCTGTGAGCATGCACGCTACATCGTGCGTTTAAATTCAAGGAAGTTGTGTGTGATTGCATGTGTGTGTCCCTGCACTTGTGCGTGCTGGTAAAGAAGCAGGGGAAACACACACACAGCAGCCTTTATCAAATAAGGGGTGTCACATGTCACTCGCGACACACACTCACACACACTTCTGGACCTTATCCACGATGGAGCTGATGCCTGAGGTGGTTTTCATGATGGTCTCAACGCACAGAACACACACATGCACACATCCAACACACACACATCCCACACAAATACACATGCAAACGCACGTGCACACACATGCAAACGCACGTGCACACGCACTCACACACACTCACAAACACGCACACAGCACTCACTTTTGGACCTTATCCACGATGGAGCTGATGCCTGAGGTGATTTGCATGATGGTCTTCAGGACTGCGTCCTCATCGCTGCTGATGACATCGTACATACTTGGCAGTGGCTTGGGTGGCAGGGCACCTGACTCTTCCATATCCTTTTGCTGCGTGTTGCAACACACCATGTGTGTATGTTTGTGTGTGTGTGTCAACGTGTGAGTGGGAATTTTGTGTGTGTGTGCCTGTGTATGTGTGTGTGAGTGTGTCAACTTGTGAGTGGGAATGTGTGTGTGTGTGTGTGTGTGTGTGTGCGTCAATGTGCGAGTGAGAATGTGTGAGTGGGAATGTGTGTGTGTCAATGTGTGCTGGCTGCATTGTTACAATCTTCAATTTGAGCTTCAATTGAATATTA
>Ga0307945_1003068_pt1 | contig 13540 bp, 10 predicted proteins | sample OrgLakmetagen228_FD_201818 | JGI IMG/M metagenome (GOLD analysis project Ga0307945, IMG submission 201818) | Saline water microbial communities from Organic Lake, Antarctica - #228 | ecosystem: Environmental > Aquatic > Non-marine Saline and Alkaline > Saline | place: Antarctica: Organic Lake...
AATTGATTACCAAAACTATCAAATCCAGAAGATAAAGGTTATCAATAAGACTGGCCATCCAGCTTATTGAACAAGACATAAAGAAACTCTCAACTGTCAACCAATTTAACTGCTCCGTCACACGATTTGTCTCTGCCAACGATTGGGTGTGACAGTTTAGCAGCGAAGAAAGAGCACATGTAGCTCGGAGGCAAGCTTCTTAACTCTTTGAGAATCAAGACCCAGTTCCAAGCTTGAAAGGCTTCAGAGTAAGAGTGTTGTAGATGGTGCCGCCCACACCCAAAAGGATGATGTGGAGAGTAACGATAAAAGAGTACCAAAAGGTAAGGTAAGGAAAAGTTACATCGCTATACGCCTCAAAATTGAGGCATCTCAGCGGAAGCTTGGCAAAACCCTTTTCCCAGAGCCAAAGGTGTAAAACCAAGTAAATTGCCGCACCATATTGACAAAAAATCAAAAAATCATCAGTTAACCCGCTGTAGGATGACCGCTTTCCCTGCAAGGTGGAGGCCTTTAACTTGTCGTGAAAAGGGTAAACTTCGGTTCTGCTACTGCTCCAAATAATCCCCCCTTAGAGTCTGGTGGTTCACCTCCTGCTCAGTCACCTGCGCTCTTCAGCTGAATATTTCGGCTACCCTCCAACCTGACCCACAGTCAATGGACAACAGACACATAACAGAAACATCGCGAAGCAAATGAGGCTGAGGTTCAGGTCATAGGGTTCAGCATATCATGTCTCTCTTATTTTAAAATGCAGTGTAGTAATAACATCTCGATCCTAGAATTACTACGAGCGTGCTCAAAGAAAAATTAAAATTTTATTTAGTCTACAAAGCACAACATGGCTCTCGCTTTCCAGCCAGGAAAAGAAGCTCAGATTCACACCCTCGAGGGAAATGAGCCTGTGGACGTGAAGAGTCTGCTGGAGAAAGCTCCTTTGACTGTGGTGTTTTTGTCTCGGCACATGGGTGCGTAAGTGCGTGAGAGCGTGCTTGTGAATGCTGCGTGGTTTGCACAAGAGCTGGTTTGGTCGTGTGAGAGCTCCTTTACAACCCTTACTCACACTTCCTTTCTCTCCTGATCCACTCTTGCAGGCTGATACTGGTGAGTAGTGTGGTTGTAAACCCTAGGGTTTCAAGTTCTTCGTCTGCATGCGTCAGTTAATTGCCAACAGCACACAGATATCGATGCCTCCACGCGTCTGTGCTTCTGTTCCGTCTCTGGTGGTGTCCCTTGTCTTCTCAGCTGCCTGCCTGTCCGCATCTTCTGTTCGCAGCACCTACGAGCTGGCGCACTTGCTAAAAGAAAGGGTAATTCCTGCGCTCAGCTCGATGGACCCCACTCCTCAGCTCCTTTTTGTGAGTACTTCTTTGCTGCTTCGCTTTTGCGTCAGGTGGTAGCCTAGCCGTCCTCAGTCATGGTCATGCCTTCTGTCCTCCTGTCTCCACACATCTCTCCTGTCTCCGTACATCTCTTTCTCATCCTCACTCATGACAGTGCTGTGAAACACATGTGGTTGCGTTTGAATTATGACGAAAAGATGGGGCATTGGACTCACAACATGTTGATAATTGCCGCCCTTTTTTGGCTCCACAGGTAACATGCGGTAACACTTCGGCTATCAAAGCATGGAAGGTGCGCTCCGAGTTTTGAGCCTCCTATATTCATCTTACCGCACTCTGAGTTGTTCCTATATTGTCTTACCACACATGAGCAAGCAAAGGTTTGTCTGCCAGTTCAGTTTTGCAAAAGTTTTGCACGTATGTACATGTGGAGCGAGACAATCGTTATTTGTAGGGTTGGCCAGAACCATATGTATACGGTGTATATACGGTATTATTGGCAGGGAAATCACCAGATATACGGTAATATACGGTGTATATATACGGTTCTAGCCAACCCTAGTTATACGATTGATCTATGTCTCGCAGGACAACACCCAGTTCCCTGTGGAGAAGGCATATGTTGATCAGGAAGGTGCGTGTGTGGGTGCAAGTGGATCTTTCGTGCTCTTTTTAGGAGTTTTGAAGCTCCTGTCTGGATTGCACAATCAATTGATGAATGGGTTTGCTCAGTAAGGGTTTGTGAGAAATCTTAGCCGCACGTATGCGCCAGTATGAAGAATGCTGTTCTGTAGTTTGCTGTGGATTTAAAGGTTGTTCTTGCCCATAAACTTCCTTACTGCTCTTGCCCGTAAACTGCCTTATTGCTCTTGCCCGTAAACTGCCTTACTGCGCTTGCCCGTAAACTGCTTTACTGCTCTTGCCCGTAAACTGCCTTTCTGCTCTTGCCCGTTAACTGCCTTACTGCTCTTGCCCGTATACTGCCTTACTGCGCTTGTCCGTAAACTGCCTTACTGCTCTTGCCCGTAAACTGCCTTACTGCTCTTGCCCGTAAACTGCCATGACCTCACAGGCGTGTTGTTTTTTTCACAGGCGTGTTTTACTCTGGACTTAAGACAAAGAGGGGCATCTACAGGACCTTGTTTTCTCCCTCTATGTGGTAAGCATGCAGTGACATGATCTCCCTCTATGTGGTAAGCATGCAGTCACATTCCTCTATGTGGTAAGCATGCAGTGACATGAACAGAGCTTTATCTCTCTTTGTGTCATGAGTTGTTTATCCCTTTATGAGTGCTTTATCCCTCTAAGTGGTCAGCATGCGCTGACATCCCTCTATTTGGTAAGCATGCGGTGGCATGGACAGTGCTTTATCCCTCTATGTGTCATGAGTGCTTTATCCCTCTATGAGTGCGTTATCCCTCTATGTGGTAAGCATGCAGTGACATGAACAGTGTTTTATTTCTCTTTGTGTCATGAGTTATTTATCTCTTCATGAGTGCTTTATCCCTCTATGTGGTAAGCATGCAGTCACATTCCTCTATGTGGTAAGCATGCAGGGACATGAACAGAGCTTTATCCCTCTGTGTCATGAGTGCTTTATCCCTCTATGAGTGCTTTATCCCTCTATGTGGTAAGCATGCGGTAACATGGACAGTGCTTTATTTCTCTATGTGTCATGAGTTCTTTATCCCTTTATGAGTGCTTTATCCCTCTAAGTGGTCAGCATGCGGTGACATCCCTCTATGTGGTAAGCATGCGGTGACATGAACAGTGCTTTATTTCTCTTTGTGTCATGAGTGCTTTATCCCTTTATGAGTGCTTTATCCCTCTATGTGGTCAGCATGCGGTGACATGGACAGTGCTTTATTTCTCTATGTGTCATGAGTTCTTTATCCCTTTATGAGTGCTTTATCCCTCTATGTGGTAAGCATGCGGTGACATGAACAGTGCTTTTGACTCCAGTATATAAGATATAATATATAATGGGTATGGTATGGTATGGTATGGTATAATGGTATATATGATGCGTGCCCCTCATGTTTAGTGAGTGCAGCTGCTTCCTGACTTCCTTCTGCAACCTAACTTGATTGTGCTGGAGTTTATCTAAGGCAAGTAGCTGAGTTTCAAGCAGTTGAATGGTAGGCTTTACTGACCAGCAGGCTTGAGTGAGTAGCATATCTAATTATCTATCCATCTATCTCTCTCTCTCTCTCTCTCTCTCTCTCTCTCTCTCTCTCTCTCTCTCTCTCTCTCTCTCACACACACACACTCTCCCCTGTCTAGCTTCAGCTCTTCAACCCGTTTACCGCTGGAGCTGTCTTTCAAAAATCAACAGTCCACATAAACTTTTGTTTTCTCCTTAACAACACGCTTATGCATCTCTTGGTGTATCGCCAGCAATCCTATTTTTCCGTTTGTCATGCAAGGTGCTGGGCCTATTGAAGCGACTGTGGCATGTTTGTTATGCGTGCTTGTTATGCATATTTGGCATGCAGGGTGCTGGGCCTATTGAAGCGACTGTGGCATGTTTAATATGCGTGTTTGTGTTATGCAGGGTGCTGGGCCTGTTGAAGCAGCTGTGGCATGCTTGTTATGCGTGCTTGTTATGCGTGTTTGTTATGCATATCTGGCATGCAGGGTGCTGGGCCTATTGAAGCGACTGTGGCATGTTTGTTATGCGTGTTTGTGTTATGCAGGGTGCTGGGCCTGTTGAAGCAGCTGTGGCATGTTTGTTATGCGTGTTTGTTATGCGTATTTGTTATGCATATTTGGCATGCAGGGTGCTGGGCCTATTGAAGCGACTGTGGCATGTTTGTTATGCGTGTTTGTTGTGCGTGTTTGTTATGCATATTTGTTATGCATGTTTGTTATGCATGTTTGTTATGCAGGGTGCTGGGCCTGTTGAAGCGACTGTGGCATGTTTGTTATGCGTGTTTGTTATGCATGTTTGTTATGCATGTTAATTATGCAGGGGCTTCTTGGTGGGGGAGGCTCACAGCACTTCGGGCCAATCCGTCTCCTTTTCCTGAATTGATGCAGGGAGTGTTTAGCTGCCTGCGTAGTTCTTCTTTTCTTTTCGTTCTATGCAGGGTGCTGGGCCTATTGAAGCGTCTGTGGCATGTTCATTATGCGTGTTTGTTATGCATGTTTGTTATGCACGTTTGTCATGCAGGGTGCTGGGCCTATTGAAGCGTTTGTGGCATGTTTGTTATGCGTGTTTGTTATGCATATTTGTCATGCAGGGTGCTGGGCCTATTGAAGCGCCTGTGGCATGGCCAGATGTGGACACTTGCCAGGTCCTTGGCAGGTGTGCTCAACGCATTCCTATTTGTTTTGCTAGGATGTTTAAGCAAGAGGTGCAGGTAGTAATGTGTGTATGGTGTGTGTCGTGTGTGTGTGTTGTGTGTGCGTGTGTGTGTGTGTGTGTGTGTGCGTGTGTGTGTCTGTATGTGCGCGTACGTACATGCGTGTGTTACTATGGTCCAATATTGACCTAAAGGGTACTTAGTGTGCCATGGGCACATATGTGTTCCTGCGCAGAAACGCAACTAACCCTATGCGTTCTTGCTGCGACTGCCGTCAGCTAGAAAGGAAGGGACAAAGGGGGAGGGACAAACGGGGAGGGAACCGACATTGGGGGAGGGACAAAGAGGGAGGGAAGCCACACTAGGCACAGCCGAATGCTGTGTTGGCTGTATGTCAACGTGTCAGACCGTGCTAGCCCCCTCTTTATTAATTTGCAGGGTTGACCAGTATAAGGAATAAACAGTGTATAAGTGTATGTACAGTTTACTTTTGGCAGGGGTTGCTACAGACCCACGGTGTATTTGTATCCAATATGCTTCTGACCAACCCCTTGTACTCGTACTCGTCATTGCTTTTGCTTTTGTGCTTACAAGTATACATAGTCGTCGGTAGGCGCGCAGACAAACACACACACGTCCAATGCAGGTTAGACACAATCACCAACTAGCAAACGTTATACTAGTTATACTATTTTTTGTGCTACACACTCTGATCATATCTTGTGCTACACACTCTGATCATTGTATGATCAGATCTTGTGCTACACACTCTGTTTCTTGTGCTACGCACTTTGATCGACCATGTCCTTCCCCGCCCTTTTGGGTGACCACCCTTAATCTGATCCATGTAAAGCTCATAACTAGGGTTGGCCAGAATCGTATATGACCGTATATTTGGTGGTTTCCCTGCCAAAAATACCGTATACACACCGTATATATGTGGCTCTGGCCAACCCTATTCATAATTCATAACCCACAATGCAGGGCGTCAAAGGCCACAATCCTTATTCATCCATGTTGTGTTTCACGTTTCCGGCCTCGCCCTTTCTTGGTGACCACGCACCCCAAACATGATCCATGTTGTGTGTTTGAAGTCTTAAACTCGCACCCCCTTTTGGTGGCCATCCCAAGTACGATTAATGGTCCACCTCGCCCCTTCTTGGTGACCACGCACCCCAAACATGATCCATGTTGTGTGTTTGAAGTCTTAAACTCGCACCCCCTTTTGGTGGCCATCCCAAGTACGACTAATGGTCCACCTCGCCCCTTCTTGGTGACCACCCCAAACATGATCCATGTTGTGTGTTTGTGGTCTTAAACTCGCACCCCCTATTGGTGGCCATTGCATGTACGACCAATGATCCTTATCAACTTGCAGTTCATACTCATTGCAGCAAAGGCCACAGGCTTGTATGTACCTGCATTATGAAAACGAAAGTTAAGCGCAGGCCTGCGTTGGCAGTGATAAGCCACTCCCCACATTAATTAAAGAAAAGAAGAGGAGCCACTTTGGTACCGGATACTGTAAAATTCCTCACCAAAAATGACAATATGCCACACCTGCCCCCTTTTTATGGCTACATTGAACCCAACTGCACCTCAACCTGCTTTTGCTCCTTTCCATTCCTTTTGTGTGAGCAGGCTGGAAGCTAACTACGTCCAAGAAAGTAGAGCACAGCTTTCTGCAGGTGCGTGCTCTGTAAAAAAAAAACTACGCAGGCAATGAAAGTCACTCCTCACATTACTTAAGCCTTAAGTTAAGGAAAAGGAGCCACTTTGGTACCAGGTACCGTAAAACTCCTCCACCAAGGTGCGTGCTTCTGTATGTGTGTGTTGTGCTTTGTCTGTATGCTTTGTGCAGTGTCTGTAATTTTTACGATGGCAAGTGTAAGCGGTAAAAAGGATACTGCACAGGACCTGCAGGGGTGCTGCTGCGGCGTGAGGTCAAGGAGTGGTTAAGCCTCAAGTGCAATACGTGGGTGCTGTTTAAGGTGTATCTGACTGGAATTGCAATTTTTTCTATAAGCAAGGTATGTTGAGTGGTGAATAGGAGAGCACAGGATCTGCAGGGGTGCTGCTGCGGCGTGAGGTCAAGGAGTGGTTGAGGCTCAAGTGCAAATTGTGGGTGCTGTTAAGGTGTATATCTGACTGGAATTGCAATTTTTTCTGTGAGCAAGATATGTGATTAGGATACTGCATAGGACCTGCAGGGGTGCTGCTGTAACGAAATCACACTGCTGTTTCAATTTACATGACGACTTATGATGCGTGTTTTTGGTGGTTCCGTTTAAAGTAGGCAGGGCTCAAAAGCTCTCTCCTTAAGTGAAACACACCATAAGGTGTGTGTGTGTGTGCGTGTTCATGTGTATATACATTGCCCCAGAACACATACATCGCCCCAGAAGCTGACTTACAGAATGGATGTAGGGTGGCCGACTGTAGTTCAAGGCCAGAATTCGACCATGCAGCAGTACCCCTTCGGGTGTCGCAATGCCAAACCAGCTAGAAACGTTGTACCGTTTTACCTAAGCCTTTGATGTTTCCTTGATCATAGCATGACTCTGGTTTCCTTGATCAGAGTATGACCCTGGTGGGATGTGCTCATGGTGGCTTTGTCCGTCGTGTGTCTGGTGACAGGTGTTGGTGGTGTTCTCTGGCTAGGGCGGCTTTTTGAGTGCAGATAGAGTGTGTGTGTGTGTGTGTGTGTGTTAACTTGACGAATTGTACAACAAAGTCAAATGATAACATGCAGGTTTCCTTTGGGCATTGCATTTCTAGCGCGGCTTCGTATGTTGTATGTAGGACTATGCTCAGTGTGGCTTTGTTCATCGTGTTTAGGGCGAGGAGTTGATGATACTCTCTGGCTAGTCGTTAACTTCCAAGAGAGACGACCAGAGCTTGTGACTCACTTAGCTACAAGATTGACCAGAGCTTGTACAAGATTTTTATGCAGCGAGTTGACCCCAAATATTACAAACCTTGATGATTTGTGTTTTGCTTATGTTATTGCAACCACAGGGGGGCACCTTCATTTTAAAAGGGCTGGATGTTGTTTGGAGCCACTACGAAGAACACCCAGGTGCGTGTTTTCAAAGGCGAAGGGGGAGGGGGAGGTCTTGTATGCACACATGAGTTGCATGAGTTACTATTTCTAATTCACGCGCATGTATGTGAGGGTGCACGCATGATCATTTACATTATTTTGCGTATGTACTTATGCATAAATGTGTGCATGACCTTCCCTCTGTTTTGTGGTGCTTGTATTCCAGTACTCTCACGTGCACACATGCATACATGCATGGGACAAATTTGTTCCCCAAATTATTGTATTCAGCATATGTAGTGCTGAAGGTTTTGTGTGTAGGGTTAGCCAAAACATTTTACCTATACCGTGTAGTTGATAAAATTTCCTGCCCCCAAAAAGGTATTCACACCAGTTGTAAATATGGTTTTACATCTATGGTTTTGTACAACCTTAGTATGCGTGCCAATTGATAAAATTCCTGCCCCCAAAAACGTATTCACACCGGCAGTAAAAATGGTTTTACATTCATGGTTTTTACAACCATAGTAAGCGTGCCAATTTGGTCTGCTGGTGTGCACTGGTTGCAACAGGTCTTTTTTTACAAGCGGTCATGTGTTTTTTGTGTGCTCCTTTTTCAAGGGCTCCTTTGCCCTGTGCATGTACACAATCTAGCACTTTGAGTGCTCAGGTGCAACGACCACAATCAGGTACACAATCTAGCACTTTGAGTGCTCAGGTGCAACGAGTGCTCAGGTACACAATCTAGCACTTTGAGTGCTCAGGTGCAATGAGTGCTCAGGTACACAATCTAGCACTTTGAGTGCTCAGGTGCAATGCGTGCTCAGGTACACAATCTTGCACTTAGCGTGTCAGGTACACAAATTTGCACTTTGCGTGCTCAGGTAGAGGTTCAGTTGTAAACGACCACAATCAGGTACACAATCTAGCACTTTGAGTGCTCAGGTACAATGCGTGCTCAGGTACACAATCTTGCACTTAGCGTGTCAGGTACACAATCTTGCACTTGCGTGCTCAGATAGAGGTTCAGCTGTAAACGACCACAAGATCATCCTGTTGAAAACGATTGTCATGCCGGTCCATCCAAGGCTGCTGTCCATCCGACGCTGATCATTTTTTGGCGATCAACATCACATCAATCCACAAGAATAATATCCTTGTAGGAGTGATGTGCACCCCGCAAACAATCCGCGCAGTTAACCTTTGCCCTCTCAAGTAAAGTGTCCCAACATGGATCAGCCGGCAATCCAACGTGTGTGCAATACTCACAATGTTGTGGGAAGGCAAATGAGGGTAATCCACACTGCAGGTGGTACCCCATGAAATGGGCAAACGGGTACAATGGTTACAATGGGGGGTGACCTTCAGCCAGGTTGTTTGGCTGATCGGCTGCTGACTGGTCTCGGCCAGCCCACTTCAAAGCAGGGTGGTACTCCATGGAATGGGCAAACAGAGGATTTGATTTCTCACTCCACACTGCAGGCGAAAACCCCATGCAAAGAGCAGAAAGAGGGAATGCTTTTTCACTTTCCACTGCAGGCCAAAACCCTGTGCAAAGAACAACAAAAGGGAATGCTTTCTTACTCTACACTGCAGGCGACTACCCCAACATGGACCAACTGCTCGTTGAGGTATCAAAGCAGGTGGACACCATCAAGCAGCAGTAGCTCCCTGCAGCAAAAGCTCCCTGCTCCAGGGTAGAGGGCATGTACTGGGCAGAGGGAGGACAGCAGGGGAGTTTTTCAGCAGGAAAAGACCCAGGCGGAGTCGAAGAGAACTAGGCAACCTCCTTCCTTTCTGCTCGGGCAAATGCTCAAGAATCTGCCCTGAGCTTTGCACTTGCAGCTCCAGGCTGCGCTGTGAGGTGCTGACTGCGCTTCAGGATATGTGTGCACTGTGCTTGCTGTTTTAAGGTGTCACGGCAGTGGGACGAATGTGATATGATGCTCTCCGCCTGTAATTCCTTGCCTGTTGGCTGGAAAGGGGTTGAGCTGAAATTTGTCATTTGTCAGACTGTATGCGCTGGCTCCTTTGAACGGTTTGCTTATGCACACTGTCCTTGTAGCACCAGTGGGTGTGTGTGTGTGTGTGTGGGTGTGTGTTACTAATCTTAATTAGTACATGGTTAACACATTGCATTTCCTGGCCGATGTTTCATTTTGTTGAGGCTTGAAAGAGAGGATATGTTGTGCCCACAACCTGACCCCCCCTGGTTTTTTTCAGGTTGTGCTTGCACTATTTCTTCTTTGTTGCTGTCTGAGACTTGGACTTGCAAACATCGCCATGAGCCCATGTATGGCTGCCAGGTAACCCTTTTGTAAACCTTTTTAAGCAATAGTGGGTGTTAGTACGAAATGGTGTATTGGAAATGAGTACACATCCTTAAGTTGGTTGTATTACATGCATTCGATGACCCTCAACGCACACAAAAGCACCGTAAGCAAGAATGATCATATTTATGCGACAAGGAAAAAAAAAAGGCGAGTAAAAAGGCCATTCACTCGTACCGCACAACTAGGAATCTAACAAGGTACACATAATTCCTTGTCTAAGTGGCAGTTCAGCCTGCTGCTTCAAAGCGTGTGCACATGGCCTACTGTGACACGATGATTGCATCCTGCAGCGCTCAGAAGCCTAAAAAGTGACAGACAAAAAGAGGTGGTCATACCTCACCACCAAACAGAACCAGGATAGCCAACCGTAAACTAGCGCTCATGCTGGCCTGGGCCCAACCGGATATGAGTCCTTTGCCCTGCATGTCTTAGCCATTGCCCAGCGCCCAATCCTGCCCAACCTGCCTTGCACAATAGAAAAGAAAGAGCCTACGCGAGCGGCACACCACACCACACCACAGGCGCACATACACGTGCAAAAACATACGTCCCACTACCACTAATGCCCACACTACACACGCACACACGCACGCTCACCGCCACAACATGCAGGCCCCTGCGAAGGCCTACATTCTAGGCGTGCTCTCTCTGGACACACACACATGCACACACACACGCGCACACAGGCTCGCCTTGCTATGGCATAGCTGCCCCCCCCCCCCCCCTTATTGCACCCTTTTAGTCCAGCGTTTTACTAGGCACCTGACCGGCCATGAAGGTGGCCACGTTCGTACGTTGCTTCTCTTCTAATGTCGCCATGGCAGCCTGCACGTGTGTGCGGACGTTTGTGTGTGTGTGTGTGTGTGTGTGTGTGTGTGTGTGTGTGTGTGTGTGTGTGTGTATACGTGTGTGTGAGTATGTGTGTGGGAGTATGTTGTGTGTGTAATCGCATGTGTGCACCAAATAGCACCAAGTTGGTCCCAGCCAAACACACATGGACAATTCCTTAAGGAAATCCACGCACGTACCTCAACCACTAACGGGGTAAGAAGGGCCGGCAATTTGTCAAACAGCCTAATTTCACTTACACACACGCACGCATATATACAAACATGCACACACGCACATACACACACACATATATAATCAAACACCACACATACACACACGCACGCGCACGTACCTGCACTACTTCTGGGGGAACAGACGCCTGCAAGCTGTGCAGCTGCGCGGCGAGACGTAGGCCCACCTCCCCTGAAACGAGTCTCGTGCCTCTGCCTAGGATGGTCACGCCCACTGCAACGATCTTGGGCAGCTGGACGTTGCCCTGCGTTTGTGTAAACGTGTGTGCAAGTGTGTGTGTAAGTGTGTGTGTGTGTGTCAATAACACAAACATCAAGTCCTACATTGCATGCACGACCCTTTCCAGCTCAACAGTCACAACACCACACACACTTTTCAATTGGCCCAGACCAGAAACGTGTGCCGCACCTCATACAGCTCATCATGCATTATTAAATGCCACACCGACAGCTCATCATGCATTATTAGATGCCACACCGACAACTCATCATGCATTACTAGATGCCACACCAATAGCTCATCATGCATTACTAGATGCCACACCGACAGCTCATCATGCATTACTAGGTGCCACACCAACAGCTCATGCTGTGCTACTACCTATACCAATGCCTCCAAGTGTTTTTCGTGCACACAGGTTGGTACACAAAAACACACACAGGCACAGGCACACAGGCACACACACACACGCACAGGAACACACACACCAACACCAAACGCCAGTGCCCCTCACCTGCCCCAAGAGCCGCACATCACGCGCTTCTAATAGCCGCGCCAACAGCTCATGCTGAACGACAGCCTCTACCGCGTCTCCAGTCAGGGGCAGAGAGTTGAGCCACATGGCCACAGCAGTGGCACTATCCGTGGCCTCGCTGTGTGTGTGTGTATGTGTGTGTGTGTGTGAGAGTGTGAGAGTGTGTGTTTTTAGGCAGAGAGTTGAGCCACATGGCCACGGCAGTGGCACTATCCGTGGCCTCGCTGTGCGTGTGTGTGTGTATATATGTGTGTGAGTGTGAGAGTGTGTGTTTCTAGGCAGAGAGTTGAGCCACATGGTCACAGCTGTGGCACTCTGTCTCACTATGTGTGTGTGTGTGTGTGTGTGCATTTGTGTGTGTAAATGTGAGTGTGAGTGTGAGAGTGTGTGTTTCTAGGCAGGGAGTTGAGACACATGGCCACAGCGGTGGCACTATCCGTGGCCTCGCTGTGTGTATGTGTGTGTGTGTGCGTGTGTGTGTGTGTGTGTGCGCGCACTTTTTGTGTGTGTGTGAATGTGAGTGCGTGTGTGTGTTTGTGTGTGTATATGTGTGTGTGCGTGTTCATAGGCATAGAGTTAAGCTACAGCAATGGCACACTGTCCTTGGCCTCAATCTGTGTACATCTTTTTACACGCACGCGCACGCGCACGCGCGCGCATCTGCACCTGCACCCGCACCCACACCCACATCCACTTGCACCCACATACGTACATACGTACCCACACTCACACTCACATCCACTCACACCCCCACCCCCACCCACATCCACCCGCACCCACACCTGCACCCACACATGCACATACACACCCACACCCACATCCACTCACACCCCCAACCCCCACCCACATCCACCCCAAAATGGCCTCTGGGTATGGGAATGGCTCCACGCCGAATGCTGAGCTCTTAAACCCCCGTGCGCAACACGTCAGGTGCTGCGCTTGTAGCCTGTTGCTCTGGGGGTTACAGACGTTTTGAGCGTGCTGAACTTACTCTCATCCTCCACTGACCCTGGCACCATTACCATCACCAACTCTGCTGCCTTACCCCACTCCCCAAACCGATACTTAAGCACGTGGCTTCCCCCCAAAACTCCTTGGAGCACACGTCAGTGATGGGGCGCCCCTACACGCAGTTTCTTAAACACGCAAATGAACTTTGTGTGCAGCTTGGGGTCAGCTGCCTGGGCTGCACGCTGAATTGCTGTAATCTGCACCCTTGTTCAACTGCCCCTGCCAGCCTGCTCTCGCTTGCTGCTTCTTTAACCATGCTGCTGCTTTATCCTTGTGACTGTTGCTGCTCTCATGCCCTGTAATGGGTCAGATACATGCCGGGCTGAGCTTGAAACTTATTCATGGGCCCCTAAGTACTTTCCATCACTTTTCCCCCTGGCAACTTTGGGCTTTTTTGAAAGGGGTTTATCGCTCATTTTAACATGATTAAATGTTTGGAAACGTTCGGAAATTTTTTGGAATTTGTGGTGTGGAGGGCCTTCGAAAGGCCACAGAACCGTTTTACACAGGGGCTCGTCGGCAACCCCAGAATCTTAGTTTCATGTCGATTTCAAAAGTCGAAAACCCATGTTTTCATGTCGATCGACACGGTATGTCGCCTTAAAAAAATCACTGATCCACGCACACCCCCATCCCCACCCAACCCACTCCCAATCCCACTCCCTGCC
>Ga0307945_1003074_pt1 | contig 13531 bp, 16 predicted proteins | sample OrgLakmetagen228_FD_201818 | JGI IMG/M metagenome (GOLD analysis project Ga0307945, IMG submission 201818) | Saline water microbial communities from Organic Lake, Antarctica - #228 | ecosystem: Environmental > Aquatic > Non-marine Saline and Alkaline > Saline | place: Antarctica: Organic Lake...
CCTGCGCACACCACTCCACAACGCACATACACACATTGCTTTACAGGCTGTTGCAATGCCTGCGCACACCACACCACAACGCACGTACACACAGTGCTTACAGGCTGTTGCAATGCCTGCGCACACCACACCACAACGCACGTACACACAGTGCTTAACAGGCTGTTGCAATGCCTGCGCACACCACAACGCACGTACACACATTGCTTACAGGCTGTTGCAATGCCTGCGCACACCACAACGCACGTACACACATTGCTTTACAGGCTGTTGCAATGCCTGCGCACACCACAACGCATGCACACACAGTGCTTTACAGGCTGTTGTAATGCCTCAGGGAGGGGTATGGCTGCTCCACTGCCTGCCTCTTCAATTTTCCATCTCTCAGGGACCCCTCACAACAACCAACCGCAAACTTTGGCAGGCCTTTAACTCAGAAGAGTTCTGGCTTTGCCTGTCTGATCACTAGTCCAAGTCCTGAACTCCCCTGCGACCACCAACCCCACCGTTTGGCAAGCCCTTGAATTGCCGCAGGGGGTTCTGGCTGCCCCACTGCCTGTGGTTCACCATCTTGCACAGGGCCAGCGCCTTGTCCGTCAAGTTGGCCCACCCGCGCTTCAAGCAGATCTCAAACAAGCAGCGGATGAGGCGGCCCGCACTCTGTGTGCGTGCGTGCAGGTGTGTGTGTGTATGTGTGTGTGTGTGTGTGTGTGTGTGTGTGTGCGTGCAGGTGTGTGTGTGTGCGCGTCTTTGAATGTATGTGTGCATGTGATAGTGCACGTGTGTTTTGTGTCTGCGTGTATGTTGACGTACAATCATGTTACAGTAGATGTTGGGCACAGGTGGGCAAGTTTCCCAAAAGTTCAGAATCAGAGTGGATCCTTGCAATCTGTGACACAAGCGGATTCAAGGCAGGCTAAAGCAAGATCAATAGGGATGACCCACACCCACCCTCACACCCACCTACCCAAACACACCCACCTACACACCTACACACACAAAGGCACACACACACACCTACACACACACACCTACACACCTACACACACACACACACACACACACACAAAGACACACACCTACACACACACCTACACACACCTGCGTGACGTACACCATGTCGGAGCTCAGAGCGAGGCCCTCCAGCTTCAGGCAGCTGATGTATGCCTGCGATGACACGGCAGGCACGTGGCGGGTTGTGAGGGAAAAAGGGCCTTTGGTGCATTGAGGGGGGCATGCACGTGGCGGGTTGTGAGGGAAGAAGGGGCTTTGGTGCAGTGAGGGAGGCATGCACGTGGCGGGTTGTGAGGGAAGAAGGGGCTTTGGTGCATTGAGGGAGGCATGCACGTGGCGGGTTGTAAGGGAAGAAGGGGCTTTGGTGCAGTGAGGGAGGCATGCACGTGGCGGGTTGTGAGGGAAGAAGGGGCTTTGGTGCATTGAGGGAGGCATGCACGTGGTGGGTTGTAAGGGAAGGAGGGGCTTTGGTGAAGTGAGGGAGGCATGCACGTGGCGGGTTGTAGGGGAAGAAGGGGCTTTGGTGCATTGAGGGAAGCATGCACGTGGCGGGTTGTAGGGGAAGAAGGGGTTTGGTGCAGTGAGGGAGGCATGCACGTGGCAGGTTGTAGGGGAAGAAGGGGCTTTGGTGAAGTGAGGGAGGCATGCACGTGGCGGGTTGTAGGGGAAGAAGGGGCTTTGGTGCATCGAGGGAGGCATGCATGCCGCAAATAATTGAGCGGCAACATCTCCTTGTGGCTAACTGTCTACTGATCTATGCAAAGTGGTGCATCATTGCCCTTATTACCCACACCCACACCCACACCCACACCCACACCCACACCCACACCCACACCCACACCCACACCGACACCGACACCCACACCCACACCCACACCCACCTGCAGTAGCACATTGATTTTTGCCGTGGGTTCGTCAAGGCTTTCCTTCACAGGAATGGGCACACGGTCCACGAGCTTGGCCAGCTCCATCTTCTCCTCATCCCTGTGGTCGCAGTAGTGGTAGTAGCACGTGGCTGTGTGCATGCATGCCATCATGACCAACTGAAGCAAACGCACATGCACCCCCTCTTAGGGTTTAGTGTGTGGACTAACGTGTGTGGACTTGTTAAAACACACAGTCCAGCAACTAGCTGGTTATGAGTGTTAAACAAACCATGATAACCATCAGTGTTTGCATCAGCAAGGGTAGCAGGTCAAGAAGGTTCACCCTGCCTCGTGTGTGTATGCGTGTGTGTGCGCGTGCGCGCGCGCGTGTGTGTGTGTGTGTGTTCTGAATCTTTGAACTGCTCCACCCCCTCAGCATCAGCAACGGAGGGGGCCACATAACTCTTACTACACAGCACTGCACCATGCACAACTTGCAATTATTAAAAGAGAAGGCACTTTAAAGTTATAAAAAGGAGGACACTCACTGAAAGGAAGCGTTCACAGCCAGGCGCCAGTTGTTGAGACTTTTGCAGCATCTTTGCCTCACGCAGCACACACACACACACACATACACACACACACACCACTTGTGCACACGCACCTGGTGATCATGTACTTGAGCTCGTCGGCTAGAGAAAACACACACACACACACAGACACACACACACACACACACACACACACACTTGTGCACACGCACCTAGTGATCATGTACTTGAACTCGTTGGCTAGAGAAAACACACACACACACACACAAACACACACACACAACCACTTGTGCACACGCACCTGGTGATCATGTACTTGAACTCGTCGGCTAGAGAAAAGAGTCGGCACAGCTCGATGTCACCCATCGTGGGCTTCAAGTGGTCACTGCAAACAAAAAGTTACAAGCACTTGTGCGTTCGGATTCAAGTGGTCACTCGTGGGCTTCAAGTGGTCACTGCAAACAAAAAGTCACAAGCTCTTGTGCGTTCAAATTCAAGTGGTCACTCACATGCTCAAGTGGTAACTTGTGCGTTTGGGTTCAAGTGGTTACACAAACAAAAAGTGATTGCTTTTGTGCGTTTGGATTCAGGAGAGCACCGACGTGATGAGCTTGTGACTCAACATACAAGCCTTTGCATTCAGTCATATGGGCATAAGGCTGGCTGGCGCTGAGGGGCAGCCTGAACAGTTTTTACAAAAAGAGGGCGTGAAATTCAACAAAATGCTTACCCTACATCCTTTCGTATACTTACACCGAACATGATGCGATTCTCAAATACAGCTGTCAATTAAAGTTAGGGCACGAGATATTTTGCATAGCAGTACACACTAATTGTTTAGCATTTAGCATGAGAATCATGTGGGGTCCACACGCCCTCACAAGAAAGCAGCACACACACAGCGATATCTACAAGCTGCATTGCTTGACACAGCTTGCAGATATCGCTGTGTGTGTGCGTTCCTTGTTCTTGCACAGGGTTAGGGTTTAGGGTTAGGGTCAGGGTTTAGAGTGCGTTCCTTGTTCTCTGCACAAGAGCGGCTAGCTCTGTTTTTTTGCCGTAATAATTACTACTGGTGACAATTGCAACGACAATTGAGCACACAAACACGCAGGGATCTGTGCGTGATTTGTCTCTGCAGTGGGAAACAACAGTGAGCAAGAGGCGAACTGTGCGTTACAGCAAGCATAGGACAGGCTTTCCACGGAACTGGACTGACCGAATTGGTCAATTCAAAGGGGATACCTATACGTGTACACATGCAAACTCTCCCACACACGCGTGCAGATGGTTTTGGTACATTCAAGCATGCACTTGTGCACAAACAGTGCTACAGCATGTACTGCAGATGGCTGGTACATTCAAGCATGCACATGCACGCAAATAGTGCTACAGCATGCACTGCAGACTACAGCATGCACTACCACCGCCCACGCACCTGAAGGCAGCCACAGTTTGGTACGTGACGTAGTAGTGGGATGCAATACGGCCGAGGTCAGTGGCCTGCAAGGAAGTCAGTAAAAACCATTGCAAATGTTTAAACTACATTGTATGTCCACAAATTACCGCAACTGTTTTGACTACGTTGTATGACCATAAATTACCGCGACAATTTTAACTACATTGTATGTCCACAAATCATAACGACTGCTTTAACTACATTGTATGTCCACAAATTACCGCGACTGTTTTAACTGTATTGTATGTCCACAAATCATCGCGACTGCTTTAACTACATTGTATGTCCACAAATCATCGCAACTGTTTTAACTACATTGTATGTCCATAAATTACCGCGACTGTTTCAACTACATTGTATGTCCACAAATTACCGCGACTGTTTTTACTACATCGTATGTCCACAAATCATCGCGACTGTTTTAACTACATTGTATGTCCATTAATTACCACGACTGTTTCAACTACATTGTATGTACAATGACCTGTTGGAAACATTACCAGGGAGCTTACATGCGCTTGTTTACAAGCTTATAAGTAGGGTTGGCCAGAACCGTATATATGCACCGTATATGACCGTATATATGGTGATTTCCCTGCCAAAAATACCGTATACACACCGTATATATATGGTTCTGGCCAACCCTACTTATAAGTGTAGCTGTCGATCTTTTGGATTGGTTTTTGTTGGGATCTAAAATCAAGCAGCCACGCCAGGCTGGAGGCCTTTGTCATCCAGACTAACTCTGAACTCTTAGATGCACTTTGGTGGTCCAGACCAGGGAGGACACATGAGTGCTCACGAGTTGGATGCAGAAACAGTGTGGGGGGAGGGGCTTGTTAGGACCGAAATGCATAACCTGGCCGCAAGCAAGACAGTCAATTTAGACTGCACGAGTTGGATGCAGGACAAATGATTGCTCGCGAGTTGGATGCAGGAGAAGCAGGAGGGGGAGGGGCTTGTTAGGACCAAAATGCATAACCTGACCCCGAGCAAGACAGTCCATTTAGACTGCACACAGCACAACACGTAGACCCCTTAACGCCCTCACGTACAAGCCTCTGTACAAACAGCCAGCTGAGCTAAGTCGTCACGCTGCAGGCTCGTCCTGCAAGTCTGCTGACTCAAGTCAAGCAGAGACACACACACGCACGCGCGCACATACACACACACATGCAAACAAACATACACACACGCACACACACACACACACAAATGCACACACACACACACGCACACATACACACAAACACACACACAAGCAGAGACAAGCCACGCGCCTGGAAATTGCCGGTCTTGCGGTCGTATCGGCACAGGCCGTGCTTGTCCAGCAGCAAAGCGGCAGTGTGCACAAGGTCCAAGCGACGGTCGAGCAGCAGGGGGTCCGTGTCAAGGGCCCTGGTGGTACCGTAGAGGTGGGTGGTGGTTAATAAGAGGGGGGAGGGTTACATAGAGGGTCAAGCAGCAGGGGATCCGTGTTGAGGGCACTGGTGATACCGTAGAGGTGGGTGGTGGTTTATAAGAGGGGGGAGGGTTATATAGAGGGTCAAGCAGCAGGGGGTACGTGTCGAGGGCACTGGTGATACCGTAGAGGTGGGTGGTGGCTTATAAGAGGGTGGAGGGTTATATAGAGGGGGGACTGAGGTGGTAGGTGCACAGCATCCAAGCGGCGGTCAAGCAGCAAGGGATCCGTGGTAAGGCCCTACTGATACACAGTACAGGTGGCTAGTGGTTTAAGAAGAGATGAGGTGCAAAAGTATGTAGTGTCTGAGTGTGCCCCAGCAACAAGGGGCACGAGTCTCAGGACTTTGTAAGCAAGGAAAAGTGTGCCCCAGCAACAAAAAGCACGAGTCTCAGGACTTTGTAAGCAAGGAAGAGTGTGCCCCAGCAACAAGGGGCACAAGTCTCAGGACTTTGTAAGCAAAGAAGACAGAGGTGGCTGACATGCATGAGCGATACGGGCCATAACCTTATGTTCACACTTATGCATGTCACCCACCTCTGTTGTTTGCGTACTAAGCTGCTGTGTGTATACTTGCAACAGTGGGTGACAGTGAAGCAGTGGTTGGTCAAGCAGCAGAATATCTGTTTGTATTTTGTACTATGCCTGGTTGGTCAAGCAGCAGAATACCTGTTTGTATTTTGTACTATGCCTGGTTGGTCAAGCAGCAGAATACCTGTTTGTATTTTGTACTATGCCTGGTTGGTCAAGCAGCAAAACATCTGTGTATTTTGTACTTGCCAAAAGTCCCACGCGTAATGTTTTGTGTACCAAGCAGAATTCCCTCGTGTATTATTTTGTGTACTATGCATAAGGACACTGCAATGAAATTTCTAGTCTTGCCTCACTCTTATTAGAAAGTCTCAGACGAACCCACAAAGGCCACAACGTAAAAGACACATCGTGCGCACGCACAAGTACCCATAACCTCTGGCCAGTATCATATGCAGTGCGCAGAGTGCGCACCAGTGCTACCCATACCAGTGCTACCCATATTCTCTGGCCAGCACCAAAAGCATTGCGCAGAGTGCGCACCAGTGCCATCTTGACCAGCTCTGAGTGCAATGATTTATTAACATTGCTAAACTGATGCACGAATCAGCTCTCCTTACCCGATGGGGACACCGTACAGACCAGGGGCGCGGAGCATGCGCACAAACAGGTAGGAGTAGCCCAGCCAAGCAGCAGCATCACGCAGGTTCTGCACGTACGAAACAGACAAGCTACAAGCTGAAAACGATGAGCTGGAACGAACAGGTAGGAGTAGCCCAGCCATGCAGCAGCATTACGCAGATTCTGCACGCACGAAACAGACAAGCTACAAACTGGACACAACAAGCTGGATATTAACAAAAAAGGCAGTCATGGCTTCAAACAAGTAAGACGCATTTGCAAATATTGAAGATGAGCATGATATGATGATATGCCTCCTCATTCTATGTGAACATGCTTCCAATGCAAATCAAACAATTGTTTAATCAAACAAGTGTCTAGTCAAACAAGTATAAAAATATGTGCACTCTGCCAGTTTTAGGACTTCCACAACAAAACATTCATACCCACACTCACCCTTCCCCCACCACACACACACACACACACACGCACACGCACACGCACACGCACACACACACACGCACATACACACATATTCACCTGTACAGAGCCCAGCACGATCTCAGCGTTCATGTTGTCTGAGATGGTGCGCACGTACTGACTCTCAATGGGTAGCTGGGAGTTGAAGAGGGACAGGTAGTACTGCAGCTCATTGGCCCCTGGGCAAATGAATTAAGACACGGTTCAGTTTGTTTCCACTCAATGGGCAGCTGTGGGAGTTGAAGAGGGACAGGTGGTACTGCAGCTCATTGGCCCCTGGGCAAATGAATGAGACACGGTTCAATTTGTTTCCACTCAATGGGCAGCTGGGAATTGAAGAGGGACAGGTAGCACTGCAGCTCATTGGCCCTGGGCAAATGAATGAGACACGGTTCATATTGTTCCCACTCTCTTTCCCTGCTTCTGAGCTCTTTGCAGCATCAGCCACAGCTTCAGCCACAGCCTCAGCCTCAGCCTCAGCCATAGCCATAGCCATAGCCATAGCCATAGCCTCAGCCTCAGCCTCAGCCTCAGCCCCAGCCCCAGCCCCAGCCCCAGCCTCAGCCTCAGCCTCAGCCTCAGCCTCAGCCTCAGCCTCAGCCTCAGCCTCAGCCTCAGCCTCAGCCTCAGCCTCAGCCTCAGCCTCAGCCACAGCCTCAGCCCCAGCCCCAGCCACTGTTTCAACCATAACAAACAGCAGTAGCAGTGCACAAGCAGCATTCACAGGGGGGCTCTCGAGCTCAAAAATCAATCCCCAGACCCCCTCACGAACTAAATTCGAATAAATAATTTTTTAAATTGTGGTCACAAAGTGGTCACAAAGTGATCGTAAACGAACGGTATGTCCAGGCTAAATTCAAATTGATGATGAACGAAAACCACATTTTGGCAGGACATGTGGGTACTTCACAAAGCACAGAAGATGAATGATCAGTACCCAGCACACGTGTCCTGCTAAAACGGGTCAATCAAATCTTGCTATGTCCGGGCCAAATGTTACGAGTCAGGTCTTCTCTGCTACGTCCAGACCTAATTGATGTGTCACTTGGGATATCAGAGGCAGGCTTGCAATCTTGCAACACATTCCTAGCAGATATGTATTTTGACGCCCCAAGCCAAAGCTGCAACTCGTCGCCACATGCACTCACTCTGTAGTTACTTTGCCTCGCTGATACACACGCATTGACATCGCACCTCTATGTCCTCTGGTGTGGTGTGTACCTAATTTGCCAGACTGCCAAACACCACATTGACTTCGCACCTGTGATGATGATGCCCTCCCCAAAGCTGTCGTACTGCGGCCGTCCTGCACGCCCCATCATCTGCATCACGTCTTGTGGGCTCAGCTCATCCCACGCACCCTTGACGGGGTTGTAGATCTGTGCACAGCAACGGACACGCTCTAGTGCGTTGAGAAGCATGTTCGCTGCTTAATGCGATTGGTTGCTGTTATCAAACTTGTTGGGAACAGGAGGTGAGCAGGTCTTAACAGTTCAGCCCATCCCATGCACCCTTGGCAGGGTGGTAAATGTGTGTGTGTGTGTGTGTGTGTGTGTGTGTGTGTGAGTGTGTGTGTGTGTGCACGCACGCGAGACAGGAGACATCACATTTGCTTAGCGGTAGGGTTTCGTCTCTTCTCTCATCTGGCCAGCTCTTGCGCAAATGCTGGCAGTGTAACAGGACCAAGGGACATGGAGCAAGGACAGACTGCTTTTGAGGACATGGAGGAAGGACAGACTGCTTTTGAGGAAGAGAAGGAGAAATGAGAGAGTGTCATTTGCATTATACTATGAGTGCAAAATCAATCGCATCAAACTATGAGCGCAAACACGCTGCAGTGCCTGTAGCGACGATAGTATGATACGCCCACTCCTTGTATTCAACCCTCACCACTCCTTCTGAGGGCGGTTTGCTTCGGGTGTTAACGTTTTTTAGCGAATCGACCAGCTGCCTGCGACTGATTTCTTTATACCATATAAGCGGTATATCACCACGTACCACAGACGTTTCTGACGCCCTCGCGGAGTGTAGGGAGCAGTTTAATAAGTAAGTTACAAGGGCCTCGCAAGGCTTGCATTGGGGTGAATTAATTAATTTCAAGTATGGACGGGGACAGGCTGGGAAAGCCTCCCAAGCCGCCCCTCAAGGTCCCCAAGGGGGGCAAACAGCTTAGGTGGCTGGCCCTCTCTTGGGGAGGAAGGACACCAAGAGGAAGGGCGTCTTCAATCTCTTCACATGCAGATGCACTCACATGTACGCGCACACACACGTACTGGCAAGCTCACACGTACGCACACACACACATGTACGCGTGCACACACATACGCACAAGTACCAACGCACGCACGCGCGCACACACACACACACACATACGCGCACACACGCACACATGCTAACACGCAGGCACAAATGCGCACGTACGCCCATAGACGCGCGTGCACACACACGGACCCGCACGTACACACGTACATGCACGCACACATGCGTACGCGCACGCACACACGTACATACACAAGTACACATACATACATATGCGCGTACACACACGCACATGCACAAGCAAGTACACAACGCACACGCACACACACACACACAACACGCACACATACGTGCTGGCACACACGCATGCATCCGCATGCAGCTCAGAGGGCCGAAGGCCCTCGCATAGGCTGCATTGGGGTAAATAATTAAATTATGTGCCCCTCGCATAGCTCGCATTGGGGTTTTATTCAAAAAACACTTTAGTCACATGCCTGTACGGTAGTTCTTTTATGTGTGTGAACCAGTCTTGCACGGCTAGGATGCTCTGTCACCCGCTGTCTCACGTTTTGCTCTTGGTGTGTAGAGATGTAGACAAAGAGCAATACATGAGACAGCGGGTGACAGAGCAATCTAGCCGTGCAAGCCCATCCAAAGTGATATAACCAAGAGCAATACATGAGACAGCGGGTGGCAGAGCAATCTAGCCGTGCAAGCCCATCCAGAGTGATATAACCAAGAGCAATACATGAGACAGCGGGTGACAGAGCAATCTAGCCGTGCAAGCCCATCCAGAGTGATATAACCAAGATCAATACATGAGACAGCGGGTGGCAGAGCAATCTAGCCGTGCAAGCCCATCCAGAGTGATATAACCAAGAGCAATACATGAGACAGTGGGTGGCAGAGCAATCTAGCCGTGCAAGCCCATCCAGAGTGCACGAACGCTATAGGCTAACTGCAAACGCCAGACAGACCCCCCCTGGCAGCTCCCCACACAGGCGCGGGACATGGATACTCTTTCAGCTCTTTAAGCAATCAAACGTCAAACACGAAAGGCCGGGCTTACACACCTGAGTGCCCTTGATGATGACAGTGTGGGCGGGCAGGTTGACACCCCATGCAAGCGTGGCAGTGGACACGAGCACCTGTGTTTACAGAGGGAAATAGACACACAAACACACACAAGGAGTGAGTGTGTGATGCAAACTCATTCATACCCTGTGATTATAGAGAAAACACACACACACACATACACACACACAGACACACACAAGGAGTGAGCGCGTGACGCAACCTCTTTCAGACGTATAACAAGGTCATGCCATCATGCATGGGTGGCAGGAGGGTTCGCAAGCGCCAGTGTGGTGAAAAACTAGGGTTGGCCATAACCATATAAATATGGTGCATACACGGTTGTTTTGGCAGAAAAATCACCAAATATACGGCCATTGTGCAGGACCAGTGTGTGGATGTGCATGCTAACGACTAGTAGGGTTGGCCAGAACCGTACATACACACCGTTTACGACCGTATGTATGGTGATTTCCCTGCCAAAAATACCTAGACGCACCGTATGAATGTATGGTTCTGGCCAACCCAAACTAGAAATCATCAGCTCAGTAATTGGAAACAGAAGGCAAGGGCTGTGGTGCAACTTAACCACAGTAACTTGTAGTTACCAAGCTCCACACCAACTGGAGTTGGCTTCTAACAAACAGTTGCGCATTGGAGCCGACACTACTGCTCTCACCCTGAGGTTGCTGTATTTGCACGCCAAAAAAACCACAGCAAACAACACACTTCCCCGTGCCACCTGCTGTATTTGCACGCCAAAAATAGCACAGCAAACAACACACTTCCCCGTGCCACCCACTTGGACGTGACCATCGGCGAACAGGTCTTCCACCAGCGTGCGGTCCGCGCGGTTCATGCCTGGGCGTTGGTGCATTGGTTGGGAATGAGTGTGAGCCGTTGGTTGGGAGTGTGAGTTGTCGAGCATTTCGAAGTGATTGATACTGACATCTGTGCATTGGATTGTGACGTGGGGGGTTGTTTGGCGAGCACAAATTCAAGTTGTCGCATGAAGAACAATGGACATGTTTAGGGTTGGCCAGAACCGTATATATGCACCGCGTATATGACCGTATATTCAGTGATTTCCCTGCCAAAAACACCGTATACACACCGTATATATATGGTTCTGACCAACCCTGGACGTACCTGCATGATGGATGGCGAAACCAAAGGGCAGCAGGTCCTTGAGGTCAGCGTCCTTGCACACCTCTGCCTCTGTCTGCAGAATCTCACGTGAGGCACTGCATCAGCAAATGCGTATAAAAGAAAACACACATGCGTATAAAATAAAACACACATGCGTATAAAAGAAAACACACATGCGTATGAAAGAAAACACACATGCGTATAAAAGAAAACACACATGCGTATAAAAGAAAACACACATGACACGCGCTGCATGAAAAAAAGGTTCAGCTGTTAGGCGCCTATTGATGTGGGATTCATAGGTTGTGTAGCACTGCGTAGGTTGTGAAGCACTGCGTAGATTGTGTAGCACTGAATAGGCTGTGTAGCACTGCATAGGTTGTGTAGCACTGCATAAAATGATACAGCACTGCATAGGCTGTGTAGTACTGCATAGGTTGTGTAGCCCTGCATAAGTTGTGCAGCACTGCATAGGTTGTGTAGCACTGCATAGGCTGTGTAGCACTGCATAAGCTGTGCAGCACTGCGTAAGAGGATACAGGTAAGCAAGCGAGAAAGGCATGCTCAAAAATCGGTTTTTACAGGCTCTTGCACGATGCGCTGCAACCATGAGTTTTACAAAAATCATGATTAAAGCATACATCTCTTTCTGACACACAATCCACACAAGTTTGTGCACATTGCCCATGCCGTCTTGTGCTATTTGGAATACGTCCGTTTTTCTTGAAATGTTAATTGTTGTATTCTTGCTCTATGGAGGTGGCCTTGAGTGAAGCACGATGCAAGGCCGCACGTTAATGGCCTCACAACCGCACCTGTCGGCTTTCACAAAGCGCGCCAGCTTGTCTTCTTTGAGGGCTGAGTCCTTGGCAAAGCGAGCGGTCTTTGCAGTCTCCTTGCGGCTGTGCACAAACACCAGCACCTGTGGGGTACGAGTTTGGTGGATTAATAGGCAAGAAGGTTTATAAGGTTTGTAAGGTTATAGGCAAGAAGGTTATAGGCAAGGAGGTGTATAGACGAGGAACAAAGACCGGTGTGTGTGTGTGTGTGTGTGTGTGTGTGTGTGTGTGTGTGTGTGTGTGTGTGTGTGCCATACAAGCACTTGCGTAACACCATAGAGTGGGTTACAACAAAGAGTGCGTGACACCATATGAGTGCGTAACACCATAGAGTGTGTAACAACAAAGAGTGCGTGACACCATGTGAGTGCGTAACACCATAGAGTGTGTAATAACATAGAGTGCGTGACACCATATGAGTGCGTAACACCATAAAGTGTGTAACAACAAAGAGTGCGTAATATCATATGAGTGCGTAACACCATAGCGTGGGTTACAACAAAGAGTGCGTGCCACCTTATGAGTGCGTAACACCATAGCGTGGGTTACAACAAAGAGTGCGTGCCACCTTATGAGTGCGTAACACCATAGAGTGTGTAACAACAAAGAGTGCGTGATATCATATGAGTGCTTAACACCATAGAGTGGGTTACAACAAAGAGTGCGTGATATTATAGAGTGCGTAACACCAAAAAATGGGATAAAGCATGTGGTGATCTGAGTGGTCATTTATAAGGCAAATCTGAGTTGCTCTGCGCCTTTGTTCAGTGCTAAGTGCCGGCGTATAGGCACAGGGAGAGATGGTGGCTGTAAACGTGGTTTGTGCGTATCAGGAGTAAGGCACAGGGAGAGATGGTGGCTGTAAACGTGGTTTGCGCGTATCAGGAGTTAGGCACAGGGAGAGATGGTGGCTGTAAACGTGGTTTGTGCGTATCAGGAGTTATAGGCACAGGGAGAGATGGTGGCTGCAAACGTGGTTTGCGCGAATCAGGAATTAGGCACAGGGAGAGATGGTGGCTGCAAATGTGGTTTGTGCGTATTAGGATTTAGGCACAGGGAGAGATGGTGGCTGTAAACGTGGTTTGTGCGTATCAGGAGTTATAGGCACAGGGAGAGATGGTGGCTGTAAACGTGGTTTGCGCGAATCAGGAATTAGGCACAGGGAGAGATGGTGGCTGCAAATGTGGTTTGTGCGTATTAGGATTTAGGCACAGGGAGAGATGGTG